>Ga0210404_10000884_pt1 | contig 13834 bp, 10 predicted proteins | sample IncBWH28MmetaG_FD_155455 | JGI IMG/M metagenome (GOLD analysis project Ga0210404, IMG submission 155455) | Forest soil microbial communities from Barre Woods Harvard Forest LTER site, Petersham, Massachusetts, United States - Inc-BW-H-28-M | ecosystem: Environmental > Terrestrial > Soil >... | reverse complement strand
CGTCGACGCGGAACGGATCGAGCGGGTGCGGGTCGGTCTTCGCCTGAAGCCGCGCGGACTCCGGGCGATAGTTGGCCGCCCAGTGCGCCGCAAAGCCGAGGAAGAACCGTTGGTCGGCGGTAAAGCCGTCGATTTTCGGCGGCGCGGGCTTTCCGGCGAGCGATCTCTGATACGCCGCGTACGCGATTACCAGGCCACCGAGATCGGCGATGCTTTCGCCTTCCTCGAGCTTTCCGTTTTCGTGCAACCCGGGCTCGACTTCGAATGCGTCAAATTGCTTGACGATGCAGTCGCCGCGCTCGTGAAAATTCTTCAGATCATCGGCCGTCCACCAGTTTTTCAAATTGCCGTCCGCGTCGAATTGCGCGCCCTGATCGTCGAAGCCGTGCGTCATTTCATGACCGATTACGGAGCCGATGCCGCCGTAATTGAAGGCATCGTCCGCCTTCGCGTCGAAGAACGGCGGCTGAAAAATCCCGGCCGGAAAGACGATTTCGTTGTGCAGGGGTGTGTAATAGGCGTTGACCGTCGGCGGCGTCATGCCCCATTCGGTTTTGTCCACAGGCTTGCCGATTTTGGCCAGGTCGCGCGCGACCTCGAACGTGTCGCCGCGGGTCACATTGGCCACGTAGGGGCCGCGGTCGACTTGAAAGGCCGAGTAATCACGCCACTTGTCGGGATAGCCGATCTTGAGGTTCATTTTGTCGAGCTTGTGAATGGCCTGCTGGCGTGTTTCCGGACTCATCCAGTCGAGCGTTTCTAGATCGTCGTGTAAAACCGCCATCAGATTGCGGATGAGCTCGAGGGCGCGGGCCTTTGCTTCCGGCGGGAAATAACGTTCTACATAGAATTGGCCGAGAGCCTCGCCGAGCTCGCCGTCGGTGGCCTGCACGCAGCGGCGCCAGCGCGGTAGAATCTCTTTCGTGCCGGAGAGCTGGCGACTGAAGAAGTCGAAATTCTCGTCCACGAATTGCTTCGAAAGCGTAGGCGCGGCATTGTGGATGAGGTGCCAGCGGAAATAGGTCTTCCAGTCCGCGATCGCGAGGGAAGTCAGCGCGGCGTCGACGGCCTTGATGGCGTCGGGTTGCGCGACATCTACCTGCGTGACGCTGGGCGCGCCGACCTGCTGGAAATAGGTGGACCAGGAAAAGTGGGGAGTGAGGTCGCCGAGCTGCACGAGCGTCATCATGTGGTAGTTGCGCTCGGGGTCGCGCAGGAGTTCGCGCTTGGTCATAGCCGTCGCGAAGGTCGTCTCCATGCTAGCCACGGTGTTCGCTTCCGCGGCGGCGGTGGCCGGATCATCACCCAACAGCTTGAACATGTTGGTGACGTGCTGGAGGTAGCCCGCCCGCAAGGCCTTCGAATGTTCGTCGTCGTCCAGGTAATACTGGCGGTCGGGCATGCCCAGCCCACCCTGCGCGGCGATAAAAATCACTTGCGTGCTGTCTTTGAAATCCTGCAGGGAGCCAAAACCGAAAGCGAGGTCGACGCCCAAGCGCTGGAGGTGCGCGATTTCGGCCTGAACGCCGGGCACATCGTGGATCGCCGCGATGCGCTCAAATTCCGGATCCAACGGCTTGATTCCGACCGATTCAGCTTGCGATTCATCCATGCAGCTAGCGTAAAAATCGCCGATTTTCTGGAGGTTGGAGCCGGGCGCGGCAGATTTGTTGTTGGCAGCTTCTTCCAGGATTTGATGGAGCGCGTCTTCATTGGCGGCACGGAGCTTGCCGAAGGCGCTCCAGGTCGAACGCTCCGGAGGGATGGGATTGCTCTTCATCCATCCGCCGGAAGTAAATTTATAGAAGTCGTCGCAGGGGGCGACCGAACGGTCGAAATCGGAAGGATCGAATCCGTGCATGGCCTTCTTGGCGTCGCCCTGCGCCGGCGATGCGCCGGCTGCCGCGGCTGGGACAAACCCGGAGCAGCCGCCACCGCCGGAATTTGCATCCGGGGCCGAAGCGATCGCCGCAGGTGCGGCAACGATCTGGCCGGCCTGCGAAGACTGCGCCTCGAGCGTCATGGGCATGCACAGCAGCACGGCCGGCAAAACCGCACACTTTAGAAGTCGAATCATCGTCGATATCCTCGCTCGGACGGGGACTGGCGCGCACACACGTCCCCATCGGAAGAAATTGCGATTGGAAAGCCGCCCCGGGGCTGAAGGTCCGCCCGCCACCAACGCACGCATATTTTGCGTGCGCCGCCGATGCATGTCAATCGCTACCGATTCCATACGGACTCAGGGTCAGGGGAGTAGCCTACGGGGGATCATCGGGGGATGCTTGCGGGAGCCGAGTGAGGAGTACCGAAAGCGTCTAGACGCACGCCTGAGCACAATCGCAGCCAGGGAACGCCCTTACCGAGATGGCCTGTTCGCTCGGCGGGGTCGCGCGGAATGCTCATTTTCGGGATTACGTTGCGGACGGCAAAAGGCGGTTCGATTACAAGCGGCGCGATGGCGTCCCTACAAAAAGCAATGCCTTGGAACTCATGCGCTTGGCCGGCCTGGACGTGTAACTCTCCCGGTCAACGCTAGTTATCGATCTGCGCCCGCTGCAGGCGGTCGGAGTAATCCACGTAGACCGTTTTCCATTCGGAGTAAAAATCGAGCGCGGCGAGTCCGGCTTCGCGGTGGCCGTTGCCGGTGTTTTTCGTACCGCCAAACGGCAAATGCGTCTCGGCGCCGATGGTCGGCGCATTCACATACACGATCCCAGTCTCCAGGTCGCGCTGCGCGACGAAGGCGTTGTTGACGTTGCGCGTGTATATCGCGGCCGAGAGGCCGTACTTCACCTCATTGGCGATCGCCAGCGCGTCGTCAAAGGTATCGAACGGAATCACGGAAACAACTGGCCCGAAGATTTCTTCCTGGCAGATGCGCATATGGGGACTGCAATCGGTGAAGACAGTCGGTTCGTGGAACCAGCCGCGTGCATGCGGGCCGGTTTCGAGGCGGTGTCCACCCGTAGCCAACTTCGCTCCCTCATTGATGCCGATGGCGACGTATTTCATCACCGTCTGGAGCTGCTGCTCGTTGATGCATGGGCCCATCTGCGTTGCGGCGTCAAGGCCGTCGCCCACTTTCAGCGCCTTCACGCGGGCGACGAATTTTTCGACGAATTCGCGGTACACGCCCTTCTGCACGGCGACGCGGCTGGCCGCCGTGCAGCGCTGCCCCGTGGTTCCAAAGCCGCCCCAGACCGCGCCTTCGATGGCCAGCTCGAGGTTCGCATCGTCCATCACGATGATGATGTTCTTCCCGCCCATTTCCAGATGGCATTTCTTGAAAGTCGGCGCGCAGGCTTGGCTGACAATGCGGCCCACTTCGGTCGAGCCGGTGAAGCTGACCAGGTCCACATCGGGATGGTTCAGCATCGGCGCGCCCGCATCCGGGCCGTAACCGAAGACGACATTGAGCACGCCCGACGGCAACCCCGCTTCGGCGAGCACCTGGGTCAGGTTATAGGTCGAAAGAGGTGTGTCTTCCGCCGGCTTGAGCACGATCGTATTGCCACAGATCAGCGCGGGCATGGCTTTCCAGGAAGGGATGGCCATCGGAAAATTCCACGGCGTGATTAATCCGGCGACACCGACCGATGCGCGGACGGCCATCGCGAATTTGTTCGGCAGCTCCGAGGGAGTGGTGTGACCGAATTGTCGCCGGCCCTCGCCCGCCATCAGGTACGTCATATCGATGGCTTCCTGCAGGTCGCCGCGCGTTTCGGCCAGAACCTTTCCCATCTCGCGCGTCATTTCGCGGGCGTAGTCCTCCTTGCGCGCGATCAGAATTTCGGCGGCGTGGAACAGAATTTCGGCGCGCTTGGGAGCGGGCACGAGGCGCCATTTCTGGTAAGCAGCTTTTGCAGCGGCGATGGCTGCTTCGACGTCTTCGGACCCCGAAGCCGGGAACATCCCGATCAACTCGTCCGTATTCGCCGGATTGCGGTTTTCGATGGCTTTGCCGCTGCGCGCCTCGACCCACTCGCCATTGATGTAATTCTTAAACAGCTTTGGAGCAAAAGCGGTGGCCATCGTCGGTCCTCCGGACGGCGCTCGAGAGCGGTCAGTTCCTGGCAGCCGTAGCGTTTAGATTTGATGTTGCAGAAACTACGAAGTCTCAGAGTAGCAACGGCGGGCAGGAGCGTCAATGCGCGACACCTGGCAGTCATCCGTTTTCCAGGAAGCGATCCTACCCCCAGGGAGCGCGGGAGCTAGTGCTCAGTGGGTTTGGAACTGGGGGCTGAGGCGGCTCCAGAGGTCGAGGAATTCTCAGCTACTGCCGAATTCGCAACCGGCGCGCTGGTCTGAGTCGATGGCGCGGCAGGAACCATCGAACAGCAACTGGGCGGCGCAGCGGGCTTGGGCGCCGAAACGCCCGCGATATCCGATCCGAGGCCCAACTTCTGCAGCGTCGGCGCGTCAAGCTTCCCCCCGGAGTCGATCCCATTCTCGGACTGGAATTTCTGCAGAGCGGCGACGGTGTTGGCATCCCATTTTCCGTTCGGGTCACCCTGGTAGTACCCCTTGCGCGCCAGCGCAGACTGGATTTCCGATATCCGGTCGGCCGTCGGAGTCTTTTGGGCCGGCTCACGTTTCAAGGTGTGATGCTTCTTCTTGTGGGTGACTGGCTTCGTCAAGCTGGAGGAGGAGCTGGCCTGGCCTGCGGTAGCCTGCGCGGCGACGCCCGCAGAGAGCACGCATGCGAACGTCAGTGTTGCGGCGATTAGCGGCAATCTCATCGATCTGCCCCTCTGGTTCGACGCTGGAAGACGGTCCGGCGCTGCTTCACCCGGCTTCTCTTCCTTCATTATCGACATTTGGGAGCGGGACTCAAGCCGCGAGCCCGATCGGAGGACCAAACGAGCAACGTGTAAACGGCTGCTGCCCCATAGCTTAGCGAATGTCACCCGGCACCATGCCCAGCGAACGCGCTAGGTCGGCGGCGCTGTCGATATCCGCCTGAGCCGCGGCAGCCCGGTCATCAAGCCGCTCCAGAAGATCCGTGGTCATATTCCCCCCGAACCCCGGAGTCGGCGGCTGCAAAGTGGCGTGGAGCGACGCTGCCTGATCCTGCATCGACGCAACCGTCGCCTGTATCTCAGCCAGCTGCGCGGTCCTGTCCTGCAGGACCTGCTTCACAGCGGCCCTTTCCTCCGCGGGGCTCGGTGGCGCGGCACCCCGCGCCTCGAATGCCCCCGGCGCCAAACCATGTCTGCGCGCAAGATCTTCGAGCGCATCGATTTGCACCAGGATCGCCTGCCGCTCGGCATCGAGATTTGCAATCAAGTTGTCGGTCGTGATTCCTGTGCAGGGCGCATTCAGTATCAATCCGGTTGGCAGACCGGTGGCGGTGTTCCGGAAATCTTGCAGCTGCTGTTCACGACCTTCAATCGCCGCAAGGTCGGCCTGCAAATTCTCAAGTTGCGCGCCATACCACGCCGGATCCTGCTGCGGATCGCCCGGCGCGGCGGCCGGCACGATTACCGGCGCGAGCTTGGGACCCAAGGGCGTGATCACGGCGCTGGCCGCAGCCGTGGATCCGCCAGCTGCGGGCTTCGCGGCGACGGCGACAAACTCCGGGTTCAGCCGCGCGACATCGTCGTTGGTCCAAACCTTCTTCTGCTCGTCTGGTTTGGCCGGAGCGTCCGGCTTGGCCGGGCCGTTCCCTGCAAACGTCGTGAGTGGCGCCGAAGCTCCGAACCCTAGAATCACGCTAATCGAGAGAATCGAGAATTGCTTTGATATGCGCATGACTAATCCCCCGTCGGGAATCGCCCCGAACGAGCGCGAGTATGACACGCGTCGTAGATACTCGCAATACACGCTTGGTGGAGGAAGGCAGCGGAAGGCTGATAGTCGCTGGCTACCGCCGCTAGTGCTGGGCCGGAATCGTCCCCGCCAGATAGAGCGTCAGCGTGCGGTCGGTGTCGGACCGGCGCGCCACCCGGAACAGTACGTCCGAGCCAGGTTGCAGCTTGGCCATCTGCGCGCGGTAGTCCGCCAGAGATTTGATGGGGATGTGGTTGATCTCCACAATCACGTCGCCGCGCGCGAAGCCAACGTCCTCGGCAAAGGTCGCGGGCTCAACCTCAGAAACCACAGCGCCCTCCAGCGAGCCCATGCCCAGCTTGTGGGCCATTTCGGGCGTCAGTTCCTCAACGTGAAGACCGAATTGCACCGGCTCCTCGTTCTCGCCGGGCTGCTCCGCATCATCCTGCGCCGATTGCGGGAAAATCTTGGTGCGGTCGGCGACGGTAATTGTGACGTCCTTCGCCTGCTTGTTCCGCACGTAACGCACCTGCACCGATTGCCCGATGGGAGTCTGCGCGATTGGATTCACCAGGTCCGCGCCGCTATGCACGGGCTGGCTGTTCACTTCCGTGATCACGTCGCCGGCCTGCAAACCGACTTTATCCGCCGGGCTGCCGGGCTCGACCGCTTCGACGACGATTCCGTACGGCGCGCCAAGCTGTCGCATCAGGATCGGATTGTTGCTGTTCTCTTCCTGGAAGGTCACGCCAATCGACCCGCGCACCACTTTGCCGGACGTGACCAGTTGGTTGTAAACCGTAATCGCCGTGTTCGACGGCAGCGCAAATCCCACGCCTTCGAATCCGCGGCTCCCCGTATAAATCGCCGTGTTGATGCCGATCACTTCGCCCGTCAGGCTAACCAGCGGTCCGCCCGAATTGCCCGGATTAATCGCTGCGTCGGTCTGAATGAACCGCTGGAATTGATGGCCCACGTTCGAGCGGTCCTTCGCGCTGACGATCCCGGCCGTGACCGTGGAATTCAGCCCAAACGGGCTGCCGAACGCGAGAACCCAATCCCCTACCTGCACGCCGTCGGAATTGCCCAGTCGCGCGACCGGCAATTCATGGTCCGCGTCGATCTTGATGACTGCCAGATCGGTGTCCTTGTCGAAACCGATTACTTTGGCCGCGTAGTGATTCGAGTCGCCATCGAGAGAAACCTGAATCTTCGTGGCTTCGTCGATCACGTGGTCGTTGGTCAGAATGTAGCCTTTTTTGTCGACGATTACGCCCGAGCCCAGGCTGCGCTCGGCGTCCGGCGCGTTGTCAGGCGAATCAAAAAACCTGTCGAAGAAATCCTGAAAGGGATCTTGCTGCCCGCCTCGTGGCTCCCGGCCTGCTTTGGACTTCTCAATCACCTGCGTCGTGGAAATATTCACCACCGCAGGGCCCAGGCTTTTCGAAATACTCGAGAAAGCACTGGATAAGCTGACGGGGTCCGGAATCGCCAGCAGCGAAGCGCCGTTGGGCGCCTGCGCGCGCGTGGCCATGGCGCGCCCGGAAATCAGGGTTCCGATCAGTATGCCCAGACAAAGCGTGATGGTGACCAGGAACGACGCGAGCAACTTCCGGTTTCTTGCCCAAAGCCATAGCTCGCGGAATTCGATTCCCATCCCCGTACTCCTTTATGATGGCCAAAAAACGCGCGTGAAATTTGAGTATAACACTCATTCAGACGCTGCAAGTGCGCCAGCGGTGGCCTATGCCCTGAACACCAACGGGTCGGGCTGCGATTCGCCGTTTGCCAACCGACGCGGCGGGTGAGTCAACTTGTCTGACGAGCGCGCCTGCGGACATTGCGAGTACGCCGTTGATCATCAAAGGTATCGGGAATGGCAACGGCGGCGACTTCACACTGCTCTCTACCCAAGTAACGGATTTCGTGAACGGTTCTAGCGGTATAATCCAGCCCGAAATGACGCTCCCGGCACTCGCGTCGGGATCTGTGGAGGAACAAATGAGCAGGGTGCCGAAGTCTACCCTCATCGCCATCGCCGCAATGCTGACGGCAAGTTCGACGCTTGCCCACCATTCGTTTGCGATGTTCGACCAGTCGAAGTCGGTCACGGTGCAGGGTACCGTCAAGGATTTTCGCTGGACCAATCCTCACGTCTTCATCCAGCTGCTCGTGAAGACGGATGCTGGCGGCGAAGATGAGTGGAGCATTGAGATGACCAGCCCGGAACATCTGGCGCGAGTCGGCTGGCGGCCCGGAACCTTGAAGCCGGGTGACCAGGTGACATTGGTCATTCATCCGATGCGCGATGGCACCGAGGGTGGCCAGTATCTTTCGGGAACCGGCCCGGACGGACCCCTGGTCGGCTCACCTGCATCGAAGGGCGATGGCAAATGACTCTGCGAAGATGGGCGCTCGCGGCGGCAATCCTGCTGGGGTGCGTGGCGAGCATGGGCGCGTCAGCAGGAATGCCGGATTGGAGCGGCCAGTGGGAAAATGTCGGTGCGACGCCCGATGCATCAGGAGGTTTCAATCAGTCGCTCGATGAGGTTCTCAAGGGCCTGCAGTGGGGACCACCGAACAAACCCGAGTTACAGGCCCGGGTGGACAAGATCGTCGCGTCGGAGCGCAAAAGATTAGAGGCGATCAGTCGCGGAGAAGACCCGGGCGGGGTGGACGTGCGGGCCTGCACTTTCGGATTTCCTTTGATCATGCTCGATTCACCGCTGATGTTCGAAATCCTACCGACGCCGAAGGAAACGACGCTGATCTTCTCGAGCCGCGAGATCCGCCACGTTTACACGGACGGAAGGTCGCACACCCCGAAGGACGATCTGTGGGCGACGCCCTGGGGTGACTCGATCGGCCACTGGGAAGGACAAACTCTGGTCATCGACACTATCGCCGTCAAATCTCCCATGGCTTCTTCGGAGTCGGAGGGTGTCCCTGTCCTGGCGTTTGGGGACGTCGAGGGCGCACAGACGATCACCATTTTGAGTCCCCAGGCGCATTTCATTGAGAGGATCCGGATGCTCGACAAGGATCATCTGGAGGATCAGATGACCGTCATCGATCCGAACAATTTCACGGCGCCCTGGCACGTGAGCCGCACCTACCAGCGGGTGACTCACATTCACCGGATGGTTTATGAGGACTGCGAGGGCGAAGAACGCAATCCCGTCGTCAACGGCCGGTTCACGCTCGCGCCACCGCCCTCGTCAGCGACACCGCCGCCGGCCCCAGCGCCGAACAGCGGCGCTCCTCCCGCTCCGTCCCCCGCTCCTCGATAGCTATTCCTGCTCGCCATCTGGGTGAACAGTGGCGCATGTTGGCGCCTGAGCGGCACAAATCGGTCGCCCAATTCCTGAATTGCCAACCGCCGGGCCACACGGTACAGTCTGTCCGCTCCAGAGCGCCCGGCTGGCGTGGGCGCGGTCCTCCAAACTTCAGGGGTGGGCCTGATGAAAGTAGAATTCGGCACGATCGATCACATTGACCGGCAGAACATTCCGACTGCCGAACTCTTCGACAGCCGGCTCAAGCTGCTGCAGATGTACGACCAGGCCGGGTTCACCACGCACCACGTCACCGAGCACCATTGCACTCCGCTCGGCCTGGCGCCTTCTCCGTTGATTTTCTACGCTGCCGCCGCTCGCATCACGCAGCGCATCCGTTTCGCACCGCTGGTACTGATCGCCACTCTCTACCACCCCCTGCGGCTCGCGGAAGAAATCTGCATGCTCGATCACCTGACCCGCGGCCGCATCGAAATCGGGACGGGCCGCGGCGTCTCCGGTGTCGAGCTGGGATTTTTCGGAGTCACGGAGACGGAAGCACAGGCGATCTACGGTGAGGCGGTGAAGGTCCTGATGCAAGCGCTCACGCAGGAGTGCGTCGATTTCCACGGCAAGTTTTTCGACTTCACCAACGTTCCGATCGAATTAAAGCCTTACCAGCAGCCACACCCGCCCCTCTGGTACGCGACCACCAGCACCGAAGGCGCCGCTCGTGCGGCGCGCGACAACATGAGCATCGTCACGCTGGTGGGCACCAGCTTCGCCGCAAAAATTATCGCCGCGTACAAGGAAGGGTGGAAGGAGGCTCACGGCTCCAGCGGAAAGAAAATGCCGCGCATCGGCCTCACGCGCTTCGTCGTTTTGTCGGAGGATGAGCGCAACGCCCGGGAGCGCGGCGCCCAGGCCTCGCACCAATTCCACGAGAACCTGGTCTATCTCTGGAAAAAATACAACGTGACTGCGGTGAGCCTGGAAGAGGTAAAACGGGCGGCGGAAACTACGCTATTTACGGGAAGGCCGGCGGATGTGCGCGCGCGAATCCAGCAGGAAATCGAAGAGACGGGGGCAAACTATTATGTGCCCCGGTTCGCCTTTGGAAATCTCACCCACGAAGAAAGCGTTCACTCACTTGAGCTTTTCACCAGCGAAGTAATGCCGCATTTTCACAGATAATTCTGCCGGGATGCACGTCAGCTGCGCACCTCGGTCAGACTTATTCTCGCCCTCGCTCGTACGGCAGGGGCCCGGCAAATTCCTCATCCAGCGGACGCGGCGCAGTCAGGACCTGGAGCTCCTCCTCTTCGGTCGAACCGCCCTCCAGCTTCTTCTGCGCGCGCTTCTCCGCCTTCATGCGCGCCTTTTCCTGTCGCTTCATTTCTTTCTGTCGTTTTTGGAATGTTGTCGGCATGGGATTCTCCCCTTTTTTGTTTGGAATCCGAATCGGACGCGCTTCCCGCCGCCGTCCGCGAACGCCTACCGCATTTCCCTACCAGCGAGGCTCGCGCGGCTGGCGCGGTGACTCGCTGTAGTCCTCGTTCGAAAATCTACCTCGCCCGCCGCCACCACTGCGGCCTCCGCGGTCGCCCCGATCACCACCACGATCGCCGCCCGGTCCGCCTCCGCGCGGTCCTCGTGGCCCGCTCGATGCGTCTCTGGGCCGCGCCTCGTTCACTTTCAGCGGGCGCCCGCCAAAATCCTTGCCGTCCAGCGCCTGCATGGCCTGCGCGGCTTCCGCGTCGTTCGGCATCTCCACGAATCCGAACCCGCGCGAGCGCCGCGTTTCCCGGTCGATCGCGATGTGCACGCGCGCTACCTGCCCGAAGGGCTCAAACAGCGCCTTTAGGTCGGCTTCCGTCGTCTGGAAGGTCATGTTTCCCACGAACAAATTCTTCATACTCGTCCTTCCCAAGCCGGCGCAATGAATCGCCGCATCGGCGATATGCCTTCCGCCTAAACCTGCGTGGCAAAACCGGATCCAACTGAGCGGGAACGCTTGCCGCGCCGCCCACCCGCCGGGCCGGCGCTTCAAGAGTGTACGCACTAGTTTAGCATGTTTGCCTGCAAATTTGGATGCCCGCTCGCAGCCGGTAGGTGGTATGTCCACGGATAGCGTGGTTCTTCTGCCCGGAGGTGCGTTCAGACAGAGCGACACGCGGATGCCGATTTACCGTCACCCGCGCATCGCTCGCAACTTCGCCAGGGAATTTATAGCGATCGCAGGAAGTTCAGCAGATCCTGCTTTTGTTGGTTGCTCAGTTGATTGTTGAAGAGTTCGATCACCGTGTTGGCTTCCGAGCCCTGGCCCACATGCGCTTCGATCGCCTGCAGCAGTCCGCCATTCGCCGGATTCACCCGACCGTCGTGCAGGAAGAACACGCGCTGGCCGACTCCCCAAAGCGGCGCCGTCCGGAATTCGTCCGGCCCCGCCGAGCCTTGCGAAACGCGGTCCGCCAGCCCCGATCCCATGTGGTGCACGAGCAGGTCGGAGAAAAGCGCCGCCGTCTGATTGCTCAGCGCGGGCGTCATCGCCGACTGCCCGGTTCGCAGCGTCGGCGTGTGGCACATGTCGCAGTGCACCATGCTGAACATCGCCTTGCCATCTGCGATCGAGGCGGCCGACGGATTGCCCGGAATTCCTTGCGTCGATGGCGTCGGAGCAGCCAGCAAGCGCATGAACATCGCGAACATCACCGCGTCGCTCGGAACGTTCGCCCCCGACAGCGTGAAGTTGGTCTCGTCCTCCGGAGTGGGGTTCAGCAGGCAAGCCGCCGGAGGATTTGCCCTCTCGTTCGGGAACAACTCGTTCGTCACGCCCATTTCGACGTTGTAGGCCTCGCCCGCAAAAATCTCGAGCGACTTGTTCTGCGCCTTCCATCCGAAACGCGTGATGCTTCCGTCATTTCCGCTGTTGTTGGTATGTCCCGAAATTCCGAGCCGTTGTTTCAGCGAGGCATTCGCGTTCATATTGGCGATGATCGTTCCGTCGGGAATACTTTCGATCAGCCCCGCGCCGAACGTCGGCGTGGGAATGCGGAAAATCATGTTCCCGAGCTGCTGCATCAACCCGAAATTCGCCTGCGCCATCGTGCATCCCGCCGCATCAACCCGCCCTGTGATCGTGAACAGATCGTGCACGCCGCCGTCGGGCGTCGTCGTCACCGCGTCATTCGCGTCGACCAGAAACGGAAACCGCACCTCCCGCACCGGCCCTTCCGCAGTGATGAAACTCGGCAGCGTGTTGAGCGCCCCGTCGGCATTCGCCTCCGCCACCTGCGGGTTCGGCCCAACATCTGGATAGGCGTTCGCGCTGGGACTCGTTCCGCCCGGAGCCGGTTGCGCATGGCAGCTTTGGCAGCTGGTCGCGTTGTACCCCGGCCCAAGCCCGCCGCCGGGTTCGCCTGAAACCGTTCCGCTCACCGAGTCCGTCTGAAGGAATCGCGCCAGCCCGTTTTGAAAATACTGGAGCTGATCCGCCGTAAGCCCTGTGAGCGGCTGGCCCGCGCCCAACGAGCCTGCCCTGGGCCCGGGATCGTGCACGCCCCCGTTCTGGCCGCCGCCGCCCGACGCCGTGCCTGGTTCCGGGTTTGTGCGTCCGTTTTGCGCCCACGCCAGCGGCATCGGGTTCAGCGACACCAGCGCCATCAGGGTCATAGCCATGGCCGTCTTTCGATAGTGCTTCCTGTTCATGATTCTCCTTGTCCGTGCCGGTGAAAGCCGCGAGACACACCCCTCGCATGCACACTTTTTCGGCCTCAAAGCTGGGCGGCAACTTGAAGAAATTCAGCGAAAGTAAGGTTCCATTCGCAGCCGCGTCTGGGAGTGGCAGCTTACGAATGCGGATGGAAAATACGCGAGGACGTAATCGCCGTCAACAAGGCCGGGGTACAGTTTTTGTACAGGCGAAGGTCAGTGTCCCGCGTCCGGCCACTTGCGCTTTTTGTTCAGCGCAGAAAAATCAGCGGCCTGCGGATTCGGCAGGATGAAATTCGATGAGATGCACATCTGTCTCCGCGACAGTACCGTGATGATGATATTCGTAGCTGGTGATCCCGATGCCCTCAACAAATTCGATTTCCGTGTCGTCCGGATTGGTCGCGTACCTCAGCTCGTACGCATTTCGCGCGCCGGGAGCCGCGACGCCTTTCACGCCGTGAAGGTCCGCAGGGTGCGGTGGACCGGCAACCCAGCAGTATTCCCCGTCGTCGCGCGCCATCGCCTGTTCATCGCAGAATTTCTTCCCTTCGACCAGTGGCAACTGCAGGAACCAATCGTCAGTCTCCACCAGTTCGCGCAGCGGATATTTCGGATTGTCGAGCTGGTCCTTCACCGCCTGCGTGTTCCATTCCGAGTTCAAATAGAATTTTGAATCGTCGGTCTCGATCAGCATCGAAAGCTGCGGCTGCGCGTCGCCTTCCGACCAGTTCAGGTCCCCCGGGAACCCGCTCACCACGGCGGCGAGAATCCCGTCGCGCTCGACCGTGCGCACCACCGACATCTTCCACGTCACGCCGGTCACCTTCCCGACCGTCGAATCCTCGTCGGGGGAGCGCACGAATCCGCGATAGATCCATTCTGTTCCGGGAGAAAGTGGGAATCCTGATCGCGCGCCTTGGCCGCCTGTCGCCGACGCAAGAAGTCCGCCGCCGAGCACCACCATTGCCAGGATGAAGCCGCTGGGCCGCACGTTCACCGCCCCAAAGTCCGTCCGGTTGGCCTGCGCGTATTGTATCCGCGTTTCGGCCGCCGCGAAATATGCGGCTGCCGGA
>Ga0210404_10000883_pt1 | contig 13843 bp, 13 predicted proteins | sample IncBWH28MmetaG_FD_155455 | JGI IMG/M metagenome (GOLD analysis project Ga0210404, IMG submission 155455) | Forest soil microbial communities from Barre Woods Harvard Forest LTER site, Petersham, Massachusetts, United States - Inc-BW-H-28-M | ecosystem: Environmental > Terrestrial > Soil >... | reverse complement strand
ATACGTCGAGTCCGGCAGCGGCCACTCGCCCGCTCTTGAGAGCAGCGATGAGATCCTCGTCGACCACCAATCCGCCGCGAGCGGTGTTCACTACGATGGCCCCCGGGGGCAGAAGGCGTATGGCTTTGGAGTTCAAGAAATGGCGGGTCTGAGGAGTCTCGGGGGCGTGCAGAGTCAAGAACTGGCTTGCGCGAAGCAGGTCTGACGGATCCTCGTGGTAGACGGCGTCGCCTGCGATTTCCGCAGGTAATTCAGATGGGTCGTAATAGTGAACCTGCATTCTGAATCCTCGCGCTCGACGCGCCACGGCTTGTCCCACGCGCCCCATTCCGAAAATGCCGAGGACCTTGCCACCGACTTGCCATCCCAAGAGCATGTTGGGACTCAAGGGCTTCCACGCTCCTGTTCGAACCAGTTCCTGAGCTTCGTAAGCGCGACGCGAAGCACCGAGTAAAAGCAGCATGGCGATGTCGGCCGTCGCTTCATTGTTGACACCAGGGGTATAGGCGACCGAAATTCTCCTGCGAGCGGCGGCTTCCAGATCGATATGCTCAATACCCACCGAGAACGTGGCGATGATTTTTACCGTGGGCGAAACTTTCTGGAAAAACCCACAATCCAACCGGTCCGCCGGCGTGATCAACATGGCGTCGGCTCCTTCGGCTGCGGAGAGGAGCTCCTGCTGGCTGAAAGGAAACTCGTTCGGGTTTCGTCGGGCGATGTAATCGCGGTCGATGCGGTCCTCAATTTCCTTCGTATAACGGCTGGTCACCACCAGAACGGGCTTCGTCATACCCGACTTCTCCTCCCACGGGAGAGCGATGCTTAAGGCGCGCATTCACATGTTTCTCGGGCCGTTCAGGAAAACCCTAGCCTTCAAACTGCCATCATCGGAGCAATCTTGAGTGATCACTGTATACAACAGCTGCATTTGCCCGCCGCATTCAGCGCACTTCCAATGCCGAGGCTGTTTCTCTTTGATCCGACTGAAAAGGCGGTACTTACAGCGGGCGCGAACATGCGGCGATGAAAATCAGCGCTAAGATCTGCTCGTTTGCCAAGATGCTGACAGGGCGAGCTTTTCGCTGCCACGCCAGGGATCCAACGGGAATATAATGCGCGCCATGGCCTCAGCATCACAGCAACCCGAGTCGTTGGATATTCAGCTTCTCGTCGATTCGATCCCCGGGCTGATACACACCGCTAGGCCCGACGGCTACCTCGATTACTTCAATAAACCTTGGCTGGATTACCTGGGCGCCACACTGGAGCAAGTGAGCGGCTGGAATTGGAGGGCTTTCGTTCATCCCGAGGACGTTGAGGGAATTGTTGCTAGATGGCTCGCCTGCCTCGCGTCCGGAGAAGTCTTCGAATACGAAACGCGCGTTCGCCGGGCAGATGGGGAATACCGCTGGATGTTCCATCGCAAGGTGCCGCTCCGGGATGAGCCCGGCAACATCGTCAAGTGGTATGGATCGAGTATGGATATTGAGGAGCGCAAAGCTGCGGAAGAACAGGTCCGCAGAAATGCCCAAGCGCTGCAAAGAAGCGAGTTTTATCTCGCCGAAGGGCAGCGTCTTGGCCACATGGGAAGCTGGGCCTTCGGCCCTGATGGATTCGACTACTGGTCTCCTGAATTATTTCGAATGCACGGCCTCGATCCGGCGGGCAAGGCGCCCAGTGTTCAGGAATACTTGGGTTTGATCGACCCACAGGACATTGAATCCATGGCAGATCTGATCAACCGACTCGTGGCGGAAGGTACGCCCTTCGACGCCATCAAGCGTATCGTGCGACCCGATGGCGAGGTCCGCTACATTCGCTGCGTCGGTGTTCCTTTAGTTGACAGCCAAGGCCCGAAAAAGTACGTCGGCAGCGCCATAGACGTTACGGAGCACGAACTCCTAACTCAGGAACTGCAGCGCCGCGAAGCGTACCTGGCGGAAGCGCAGAGACTCAGCCAAACAGGCAGTTGGGCATGGAGTCCAGACCAGGATATCAAGTACTGGTCGGAGGAATGCTACCGTGTTCTGAGTTTCGATCCACAAGATGGTTTGCCCCGATTCGAAGACTTCTTGCAGCGGCTTCATCCCGATGATCAACCCGGCTTCAGGGAACTCATCCAGACGGCTATCCGCGAGAAGACAGAGTGGGAGACGGACTACCGCATCGTGCATCCAGATGGTCCCGTCAGGGACATTCACGTCGTAGGTCATCCTGTTCTGAGCACGTCCGGCCACCTCGTTGAATTTGTGGGCACTGTGATCGACGTTACTGAGCGTAAACGAGCAGAGGAGGAACGACGAAGAAGTGAAATGGAGCTCCGGCAGATGCTGGACTTCACGCCTCAATTTGCCTCGGTTTTTGGTCCCAACCGCGAACGTCTCTATGTAAACCGCATCGCGCTCGATTACCTCGGCATCAGTCTCGATGAATGGCGGCAAAAGAGCTTTGCCGCTGAAGTTCATCCTGACGATTCGGAACGGCTCAAGACCTATGCGGATCGTTCTTTATCAAGTGGGACTGGTTACGAGTTGGAAGTCCGGCTACGCAAACGAGATGGAAGTTATCGTTGGTTCTTGGCTCGTTACAATCCACTGCGCGATGAAACGGGGCAAATTCGGCGTTGGTATGCTGCGTGTACCGATATTGAAGACCGCAAGAGAGCCGAGGAAAGACTGCGAGAGGAAAACGTTGCTCTACGTGAAGAAATCGATAAGGCCTCGATGTTCGAAGAGATTGTTGGAACCTCTCCCGCTTTGCGAGCGGTGCTCTCACGCGTTTCCAAGGTTGCGCGGAGCGATTCGACAGTCCTCCTCACGGGTGAAACGGGGACAGGCAAAGAGCTTGTCGCACGCGCCATCCACCGACGATCAAATCGCGCCTCGCGCGCTTTTGTAGGCGTGAACTGCGCCGCGGTACCTCGAGACCTGATCGCGTCGGAGTTGTTCGGCCACGAGAAGGGTGCTTTCACGGGCGCCACTCAGCAGCGCTTGGGTAGGTTCGAACTAGCAAGTGGCGGTACGCTCTTCCTGGACGAAGTCGGAGAACTGCTAGCGGAGACCCAAATTGCCCTCCTGCGTGTTTTGCAGGAGCATGAGTTTGAACGTGTCGGCGGCACCCGTCTAATCCGCGCTGACGTTCGGGTGATCGCAGCCACGAACCGCGACTTGCAGGCCGCCATCCGCACCGGATCCTTCCGGAGTGATTTGTTTTACCGTCTGAATGTTTTCCCGATTGAGACACCTCCTCTTCGAGAACGAAGAGAGGACATTCCCCTGCTAGTTGAATATTTTGTCGATCGCTACGCGCGAAAAGCGGGTAAAAACATACAGGGTATTAAGAAAGAGACGCTCGAATTGCTTAAGTCGTACGCCTGGCCCGGAAACATACGCGAATTACAGAACGTCATCGAACGATCTCTAATCGTGTGTGAAACAGTCGATTTTTCCGTGGATGAGAGCTGGCTGGCCCACCAGTCGCCGGAGAGGAAAGCGGAGGACCAGCTTTATCTTTCCGAGAAGGTGGCCACCCAAGAAAAGGAAATCATCGAAGCAGCTCTGCGAGAATGCCAAGGACGGGTCTTCGGACCGTCCGGTGCCGCCGCGAAGCTAGGGATCGCGCGGTCCACGCTGGAATCGAAGATTCGTTCACTCAAGATCGACAAGAATCGCTTCAGGGATTAGCGGAAGAACCTGACCCTCGTCTCAGCAGCGCACCAGCGGCAAACAAACACAAACCTGTAATTCCCCCGCGCTATTTCGTTTTACAAGCTCTCGACAAGTCTTCTGCCCGCAATCTCGCCAATTGTCGAAAAATCGGGCGCCTCATCTCTGACTAAGATACTTAGTTTCAACAACTTACGATGGATACGAGATTGCCTGTCCCCTACCGAATCTCATTCAACCACACCGGTCGGCAATGACACGAAGGGCCTGTAGTAATGGAGAAGTTATGGCGACAGCAGCAAAACTGGCCCAAAACGAGGAGCTAGACCCACAAAAGCGCAGTTCCACGTCGCGTCATTTCGAGGACGAATTGCGCCAGCGAATAGTTGGGCAGAATGAAAATGAGGCCGTCGAAGCGCTCGTCGATCTTTATCAGGTTTTCTGCGCGGGGATCCATTCTGCCGGCCGCCCAGGCGACAAAGGCTTGGCCTTTTTGCGGGACACGCAACAATCCCCGAGTCTCGCAGAGATGCTGCTTGCTGCTTCCAGTTCGAGTCTCGTTCCCTATACGGAAGCTAGATTTTGAGGCCATTCCCATTTATCAGGCTCGATTCAACGGAGACGGATTGCATGCTCAGAATTCAGCGATCAGCGAATGGCCGAGTGGTCCTCAGGCTCAGCGGCCGAATGGAGGTCGAAGATGTCAAGGAACTGGGAGAGCTGCTCGCTATGGAAACAGCGAAGCAACAGCTCGTTTTGGATTTGACGGACGTGACCCTCGTCAACCAGGATGCAGTGGAATTTCTCGCCCGCTGCGAGGCGGACAGCATCCTGCTCGAGAATTGTCCTCCCTATATCCGACAGTGGATCGAGCAGACAAAAGGTCGTACCAGACGCCGGCGAACACGATGAAAGACTTTGGATTTCCGCGCGACTGAAAATCTGTCGGATGGGATGCCTGAGTCCACAAGGGGAGTAGGGGTGGCAACACCAGTTGTCGAATGGAGTTGGAATGCGGAAGCTTTCGAACCAAGCGGCCGAAAGACCCCATAAGGGCGAGACCGGAATGATGTCGGGAGCGGCACCCATACGCGACCTCGCATTCCGCATAGGGTGCGCCGTTGCTTGGACTGCGATGCCGTGTTTCGCCGTTCTCCCGACTTGGGCACAGGGGATCCTCAGTACAGTCAAGCAGGCACGCAGTCCTATCGCGCACCTGATCTCAGTGCTGATCGGAATGACTTCTGCCGTCAAACCGGGGCCAATAAGAAATAGAGCTATGTCTTAGAAATAAGGCCTGTCGTCCCGCTTCGCCATTCGAACGATTGAAGGAGGTATTGTGATGGGATTACAAAGTTTTGCTTTCGGGGACATCAGTCATGGTCTCTCGGACCGCGAACTGGTCGCGGCCGATGTCGTCGGCAAGCCGCTCGCCCAGGAGGCCGGATTCGACGGAATTATTGGCCAGAGTTCAGCACTCCGAAAAGTGCTCCAAATGATCGAACACGTCGCTGTGGGCGACTCGACTGTGCTGTTGCTCGGCGAGACTGGCACTGGCAAGGAGCTCGTTGCCCGCGCGATCCACAATCGCAGCGGCCGGAGAGATCGAGGTTTTGTGAAAGTGAATTGTGCCGCCATTCCTAGCGGCTTGCTCGAAAGTGAATTGTTTGGCCACGAGCGCGGTGCGTTCACCGGCGCCATCTCGCAGAAGATCGGTCGTCTCGAACTCGCCGACCAAGGCTCACTCTTTCTGGATGAAATCGGCGATATTCCGCTCGAACTCCAGCCAAAACTCCTGCGCGTGCTGCAGGAAAGGGAATTCGAACGGCTGGGCAGCACGCGGACAAAGAAAGTTGACGTACGGGTTATTGCCGCGACACACCGTGACTTGGAGGGGATGATTCTGGAAAAGCAGTTTCGTAGCGATCTGTTCTACCGTTTGAATGTCGTGCCTATATTCCTTCCGCCCTTGCGCGAGCGACCCGAGGACATTCCGCTGCTGGTGCTGCATTTTGTGCGACAGTTCGCTAGAAGGACGGGCAAAACAATCGATACGATCCGGCCCGACACGATGGATGCCTTGAGGCGCTATCGGTGGCCCGGGAATATCCGGGAATTGGAAAACGTAATCGAACGAGCCATCATTTTATCCCCGGGCCCTGTATTTCGAGTCTCCCAGCAGGACTTGAGGACACGCCTAGCAGCCGGCCACAATGCAGATCACGTGCAGACGTTGGAAGAGGTAGAGCGCAACCATATTCTGAAGACGCTAAAAGAGACGCGATGGACTCTTTCTGGGCCAAGCGGTGCCGCAGCGCGCTTGGGATTGAACCGTTCAACTCTTTACTTTCGAATGAAAAAGCTCGGTATTACTCGAAGCCTGAATGCAGGCTTCGACTCGTAAGGAATGCGCCGGACAAGGCATTCCGTGGGCATTTTGCCGCGGAACATCTTGCTGACCATACTGTTCACAGTTGTACTGGCGATTCTCTATGCGGCTCGCAGGTCGTCATTGTTTTGGCCTTCCCGATCTTACTAGCTCTGGCTAATGTATGGGGAGCGACATCAACAACGGAAGTGGGTTTTGTCCGGTGCGAAGCTGCCCGGCAGACGGATCCTCTCACGCGGTCATGATGGGAGGGCAAAATTGTTGGAATTGTGTGCATCGATCTGTCGACTCCGTTGATCGTCGTGCTGACGTTCTGTGGCAGAAGTGCTTCCAGCCAACTCTAGGATCGCTGCCCGGATTGCTGCCTGCCGGCAAAAGCCGAGACCTTCGTGTCGTTCGTAACATTTCGTTGTGGCCTGTCGCCGACTCCTGTCCTGGTTTCCCGCGCTTCTGTGCAGACCCCTGCGCGAATGTCCGACAAACTTCCGTCCGCTCTTGACTCTGCGACCGTGATTGATTGGTTGTTGGTTGGCACCTGACAACCTGCTGACACGCACGTTGTCTTCCATGAATTCGGCCGCTTTCCTGTTTCTCGAAACCTTTGCGAGTCAGCCATTTGTCGGACCGGCAGGGGCGAGCACTTCGGCAAGTTGATTGCATTCTACAAAGAGGCTTTGGTTGAGCAGGAATTCAGCGCTCATGAGTGCCCTACAACATCTCGCTAGCTGTCAGAGGATGGCCGGTCGGCCTTTCGCGGTCAAGAAGAGTCGCGCTCGAAAGCTCACCCCTGTTGGTCCGCCTCCGTTGGCGAGTGAGAAACCCGGTCCTGCCACGGCCGATGAAGATCTAGCATTGATTCAACGAGCAATCGCGGGGGAGTCCGAAGCTCAGACGCGACTTTTCGCAACACACACGCCAAGGCTGTATCGAATAGCGCTCAAGGTCTTACAGAACAAAGAGGATGCGGAAGACGCCGTACAAGATACTTGGCGCAGAGCCTATTCGAAACTTCACACATTTAAAGGTCGATCGTCGATTTCCACCTGGCTTACGCGAATTGCCATCAATTCGGCCCTCATGATTCGTCGCAGAAACAAACGCCTCTTTGAGGTTTCACTGGACGAGGCGCCCGACGACGAAGGCTCGCTGCCACATCCTGTCGACGTTGGACCGACGCCCGAAGAGTCTTGCAGGCATGCAGAATTGCGCGACTTGCTCGCACAACAGATTAATCGGCTGCCTTCCTTGATTCGAACAGCATTTCTGCTTCGCGATGTGGATGGATTTACTACCACGGAATCGATCAAGCTGCTTGGCATCAACAACAGCGCGCTAAAGTCTCGACTGCAACGGGCCCGCCGGAGGCTCGCGCAAAATATGCTGGGACTGGTTCGCGAGGATCGACGACAGCTAGATCCGTCTCTCGTTAGAAGTTGATGCGGCGGTATTTCTCCGTCGGTACTCTGAGCAGAGGGAGACAACGATGCGCCCAGGTTGCCATGGTCGATTGGTTGTGCTCAGTGCACGAGCGTTCAGGCGCAGGATGAAATGATTAAGGTGATGAGAAAAACTCCTGAATAAGCCGATGATCCAAAAAATTCTCTTCCCCGTGGACTTCTCGCCGGCGTGCGCGGCGATGGCCGGCTATGTGGGCAGGGCTGCGACGATCTTCGGAGCTAGAGTGGCACTGCTTCATGTGGCGCATCTCGCAAGCCGCAACGGATTCGAAATCTACGTGCGGCCTGTTCCCGCCATAGAGGAAGAGCACCGGAGCCTCGCCCAGGAGAGACTGAATGCCTTCCTCCAGGCTGAGTTCCCGACTACTAAATCGGAGCGATTTCTTGCCTTCGGCGACGTAGCAGACGAGATCACACACATGGCCAATGCGGGTGCCTTTGATCTCATCGTCATGCCCACGCATGCAGGCCGCTTTCGCCGCATGTTGCTCGGTTCCACCACAGCTAAAGTGCTCATGGATGCGGACTGCGCCGTACTGACGAGCGAACACGCCGAAATGATGACTCCGAAACCGCTCGAAAATCGAAGGTGGCTCTGCGCGATTAGCCTGAATGACGATTCAGAGCGAGTGCTTCGTGCAGCTTCCGAGGCAGCGGAAGCTACGGGCGCGCGGCTTTCCGTGATTCACGCGATTCAAGTAAGCCGTCTCGGCCTCCCGAGGGAATTGGGTCGAGATGATGAGTTGGACCTTTTCGAGGCGCGAGACGCACGGCGGCGTGCCGAACAGCTTCAGCGGGCGGTTGGATCCAATACTCCCTTCCAGATCACCGCCGGTCCGTCCGTCAAAGAGGCTTTGGTCGAAGCAGTAGGGCGTTCGGGCACCGATATGTTCATCATTGGAAGAAGGGACCAGCACGATCTTGCGTATCAGATTGTTCGGGATTCGCCCGTGCCGGTTTTGAGCATATAGCGAAACTACGCCGTCGCCGAAGCCTGGAAAGTAGGAAGGAATCTATATGGATATCGATGTAGAAGAGCCACAATGGCTGAGCCAAACGGAGGGGATTCTAGACACCCTCAACGAAGGTGTAATAATCATCGACGATAGCCACCGAATTCTCTTTGTCAACTCTGGTTTTGTGGAGATGACCGGCATGACACGGGAAGATGTGATTGGCAGGGTGGTGTCGCAGTTCTATTCGGCCAAGGAATGGGAATTTGTTCTGGAACAGGCCGGCATTGCCTCTCGGTTTGGCCGCAATCGATTTGGCTTTGTCCTGCCGCGAAAAGACGGCGGCCGGTTGCCGGTCTTGATCGGGGTTCGAGCGTGGGAAGATCCCGACGGCCAGAGGCTGAGAATCGCGACCCTTACCGATGTTTCCGAGTTAAAGCGAGCGGACGACGGACTTCGAGAGGCCAACCACCGCCTCCAAAAACACTTGAAAGAGATTGAGGAGGATCTGGTTCTCGCAGCGCGCGTGCAGAGAAGCCTGACGCCACAATCGATGGTGTGGGGCAACGTGCGTGTCGAAGCCTCTTATCATCCCGTCTGCACTATTGGGGGCGATTTCGGACTCGTCATGCCGCTCGAGCCCGACCAGATTAACTTAGCTGTCTGCGACGTTTCCGGTCACGGTATCGGCTCGGCACTGGTCGCCAGTCGAATCCACGGCGAGATCACCTGGCACTTGCAGAACGGTGTAGCTCTTCCCGACATTCTCCGCTATCTCAATCGCTTTGCGATTGAAGACCTAGGCAGTTCGGATTTCTTTTTCACGCTTGCAGTGGCACAGATCGATCATCGCGCTCGCCGGATGATTTTTGCCGGTGCCGGACATCCACCCGCTATGCTGACACGGCCCGGACAGCCGCCGTTGCTACTGGAATCCCGCAGCACAATCCTTGGGAGTCTCCGCAATGCTGTGAACACGGAACCCACCCTCGAAGTGGAGCTTCGGCCGAAGGACCGCATCATCTTGTACACCGACGGCCTTACGGACGTCTTTAATCAGCGTGGAGAAATGCTGGGCGTAGAAGGCTTGCAAGCCACAATCGATGAGGCTTCTTACCTTCCATTCAGCGAAATGAAACAAGCGATCGTCGACCGCGTGGCGGCCTGGCGCGAAGGACCCGCTACCGATGATACGTCTCTTGTCTTGATTGAAGTTGTTTGAGCGTGAGGTGAGAGGCCGGCGCAGCCATTTTCGACTCGGCTAACACTTCCTCTTGAGAACTGAATCGATTCAGTATTACCAGAACCGGGGTGCAAGAGCAGGGCGCGCCGTGGTTTTCGGATTCAGAACAAGGTCGAGTTCTAAAACGAAAGGAGACCACGTGAAGCCCATACAAGCAGTCTGCGACAAATGCAAAAAGACAGTTGACGTAAAGCCATTACTCAGCGAAAACGAGCTTTGGGAGGCACTGAATAAAGGCGACGAAATCGAAGTGATGCACCTTGCCGATGATGTCCGCCACACATGGAAGCTCACCGGACAAGACAAGGATAGTTTGCGCAAGGCGCGGGCCGCCGGCTCGGTCTAACCCGTTAGGTAGCGGGACGAGGAGCGCGTCATGGCGATGTCGACCGGCCCACAGGCTTTGCGGTTGCCGACTCCGGGAGAACTTGCCCCGCAGACCAAACTTGGCCGTTTTCTGCTTGGTGTGCACTGGGTCGCACGTCTCACAGGGAACAAAGGATACGCAAATGGATAGCTCCACCGGAAAAAAACGCATTGTCATTCTAGGGGGAGGTTTCGCGGGCGTCGAAGCCGCGCGGTACCTCGATCGCACGGCCGCAAAACGCGAAGACATCGAAGTGACCCTGGTCAGCCGCGAAAATTTCACGGTGTTCACGCCGATGTTGCACGAAGTGGCCGCTGGCGATCTCGAGCCCACTCATATCTGCAACCCGCTTCGCAAGCTGCTCCGTCGCGTGGTCGTTCTCTCCGGTAACGTCGAATCGATCGATCTTTCTCAAAGGTGCGTCACCATCTCCTATGCCACCAGTCTGATCCGCCGCGATCTGCCGTTCGATTGCCTCGTCTTCTCGTTGGGTTCGGACACGAATTACGCCGGGGTTCCCGGCGTGGCGGAGCACGCCTTTGGCATAAAAACTCTGGGAGACGCCATCATGTTGCGCGCCGCCGTCATCGCGCTGCTGGAGGCGGCGAGTGTCGAGCCCGATCCCGAGCAGCGAAAGAAAATGCTCACCTTCGTGGTCGCCGGTGGCGGATTCGCGGGCGTCGAGACGATTGGCGCGATAAACGATCTCGCGCGCGAAAGCCTTCCGCACTACGGCCAGATCGATCCGGGGGAAGTGCGCGTCGTCCTGATTCACGGTGGCCCCTTCATTTTGCCGGAACTTGGCGAAAAGCTCGGCCGTTACGCGCAGAAAAAGCTGGGCGAAAGACGCGTGGAAATCAAATTGAATTCCAAAGTCACGGCTTACGAGAACGGTGCGATCCAGTGCAACGATGGCGAGCGTATACCCGCCGATACCCTTGTCTGGGCCGCAGGCGTTTCCCCGAGCTCTATCCTCAAGACCACCCCTTTCGAATTACAAAAGGGCCGAGTCGTCGTCGATTCTACGCTGGAGATTCCCGGTCATCCGGGAATTTGGGCGGCCGGCGATTGCGCTGCGATCCCGGATCCCGCCACGAAGCTGCCGTATCCTCCCACGGCGCAGCACGCCCTCCGCGAAGGCCGCCTCATCGGCAAGAACATCTGGTCGCGATTGGAAGGCAGGCCAACGAAAGCTTTCGTGTATAAAGCTCCCGGACAACTCGCCGCCATCGGCCGCCGCACGGGAGTCGCTCACCTCTTGGGGTTCAACGTTTCGGGACTCGTTGGCTGGGTGTTGTGGCGGACGATTTATCTGATGAAGTTGCCGCGATTGGAAAAGAGGTTGCGCGTTGGCATCGAGTGGCTGCTCAACGTCGTCTTCGAACGCGACCTCGGCCAGTACGTCACACTTCGCGACGTCCAATCCCTGAATCGCCTGATCGATTCGGCTACGAAGACGAGGAGCGCCGGGGCATGAAACTCAACGAGCGAGAAAGGGACAGCAAAGGGATGGTCAACGCGGCGAGCGGCCGTCGCATGCGAATCGGTCTTCGGCTCGCCGCGATGGTTCTTCTGCTCCAGCTGCCGTGGTTTTCGGTCTTCGGCCGGCAAGAGTCTGCGAGCCAAAGCGTCGAGCCGGACAAATTCTATCGCGAATACGTCGGGCTCACCGGCGATCAGATCGCCTCGATCCGCAGCGGCAAGGCCATCGCCAAAATAATTGACTCGCCCACTGCGGACGAAGTCTTCGTCTTCGGGTCCGTCTACATCAATTCCACTCCGGAGAGCTACCTCAAGTTTGCTTCGGATATCGACCAGCTCCGCAAGCTACCTGGCTATCTCGCGATCCGCAAATTCAGCGATCCGCCGCGGCTCTCCGATCTCGAGGGCTTCACGCTCGATGACGACGATGTCAAGGAACTGAAGAACTGCAAGGCGGGTAGTTGCAAGGTCCAGCTTCCCGCCGAGTCGATGGATGAATTTGAGAAGCAGGTGAATTGGTCCGCTCCCGATGCTGCCGACCAGGTAAACCGTCTCGGTCAGCAAATGGCCCTCGAAGCTCTTCAGCAATACATCGGCGGCGGAAATGAAGCCCTGGGCACCTATCGCGATAAGAAACATCCCACGGCCGTCGCCGAGACGTTCGCGTCCTTGCTCGGCCGGTCCAAGGCGCTCCCGGTATACCTACCGGAGCTGGATCGCTACCTGCTCGAATACCCTGCCGCGCCCTCGGGCCAAATTCAGTCCCAGTTTTATTGGGAAAAGATTAATTTTGGCTTGAAGCCCACGCTGCGCATCGTGCAGGCCATCGTTTTTCGTGGCGTGGGTCCCACGGAGCCTGCCTACGCGGTCGCGGTCAAGCAGCTCTACGCGAGTCATTATTTTGAAACCGCGCTGGACCTCACGGTCTGCGTCCGGGCCACGGACGTTCCGGGTCCGCATGGCTTCTATCTAATCACGATCAAAGGTTCGCAACAGGCCGGTCTCACTGGACTGAAAGGAAGCATCGTGCGCAAGGTCGCCGTCGATAAGACCCGCTCCTCTCTCGAGCGGGCGCTGGCGTCAATCAAGCAGAAACTGGAAAGCCAAACGCAGTAGTCTCGGGGCCGTCGCTTCGTTCGGGAGGCACATGGCATTCCCTGATCGCCGCACCGTCAACGTACTCTGCACGATTCTGCTCTTTACTGTCGTGCTCGCTATCGTCTATGTCGCCCGCGGCGTGCTCGTGATCTTCACTTTCTCGATTCTCTTCGCATATCTGATCGATCCCGTCGTCCGGTTTATACAGCGCCACTCCTTTGTTTTCAAAAACCTCAGGGGCCCCCACGTGGCGGAGGCTTATCTCTGCCTTCTGATCCTCATCCCCCTCACCTTCCATCTCGTGGCGCCCGGCTCGCTCGGGAGGACGACGAAGCTGGCGAAGCAAGTACCCGCATTCGTTGCCGACATTTCGACCGGTGAAATCGTTACGCAAATCGGCGACAAATATGGCTGGAGCGAGCCTCAGCAGCAACGCCTCAAGTCACTTCTCGTTCAACACCAGGCGAATATTGAGGGACTAGCTAGAGGATGGGAGCGGTCTGCTTTTTCCGCCCTGGCCGGCTTGGTCGTCATACCCATCCTCGCCATCTTCTTCCTCAGCGATGGCGCAAATATGGTCGAGTCGCTCATTCGCATGGTTGCCACGAAAGACAATCTGGAGGAGCTCCAGTCTCTCGCCGGCGAATTGAACTCCATGCTGCATCACTATATCCGGGCCAAGGTGACCCTGGCGGGACTCTCGCTGGTTTTCTTCTCCCTCGCTGCGCTCTTGCTGCGTTTCCCTCATTTCCTCGCCGTCGGCCTCTTCGCTGGGGTTCTGGAGTTTATCCCCGTCGCTGGCTGGATGATTTCGGCCGTAGCGATCATCAGCATCGGCGCGATGACGCACGCGCACTGGATTTGGATGGCCGTCCTCGTCGGTCTTTGGCGAATACTCATGGACTATTGGATTTCGCCTCACGTAATGGGCCACGAACTCGAAATCCATCCGATGATGGCCATCTTTGCGGTGATGGTGGGCGGAGCAATCGGCGGCATCGTGGGCATCTACCTCTCAGTGCCCTTCGTTGCCGTGCTCCGAGTATTGTGGCGCAGGTCATGGGAGCGGTGAGAGCACGTCCTTGGGGAAGGAGTGCTCTGGTGCTGCCCTTCAGCTTGGAACTCGTCCGCCACGCAGCACTTACGCCATTGACGAGCCGACTGATCCCCCGCAGTCTGCCCTCTT
>Ga0210404_10000882_pt1 | contig 13856 bp, 12 predicted proteins | sample IncBWH28MmetaG_FD_155455 | JGI IMG/M metagenome (GOLD analysis project Ga0210404, IMG submission 155455) | Forest soil microbial communities from Barre Woods Harvard Forest LTER site, Petersham, Massachusetts, United States - Inc-BW-H-28-M | ecosystem: Environmental > Terrestrial > Soil >... | reverse complement strand
GAAGGCATCGTAGGTGGCCGGCGGAATCGTATCCACGGTATCCGGGCCAATCAACTCCTCGACATACAGAACGTCGCGATAGGCAGGGTTCTTAGTACTGGTGCTGGCCCAGAGCACGCGCTGCGTCTGGGCGCCGCGGGAAGCAAGCGCCACCCAACGAGGGCCGCCGAAAATTTCCTTGTAGCGCTGGTAAGTGAGCTTGGCGTTGGCGATAGCTACTTTACCCTGCAGCCCATGGAGGACGCCTTGCTCAGCGGGCGTCTTCGCCGTCTTGATGCGGTCGGCGAGCTGGGAATCAATCAGCGAGTCAATGCGGCTGACGAAAAAGCTCGCGACGCTGGCGACGCGGCTCAAGTCACCACCGCGCTTTGCCAAATCTTCGAGGCCGGCGATGTAAGCTTCCGCAACGCGCTCGTAAACTTCCTGCGCGAAGAGCAGCGTCACATTGATGTTGATGCCTTCGCTAATGAGCTGCCGGATTGCGGGAATTCCTTCCGGCGTTCCGGGAACCTTGATCATCACGTTCTCGCGTCCGACGGCTTTCCAGAGCCGGCGCGCTTCTTCGAGTGTCTCCTGCGTCTTGTGCGCGAGGTAAGGCGAGACCTCGAGGCTGACGTAGCCATCCCGTCGTCTCGTTTCGTCGTACACGGGCCGCAAGACGTTGGTTGCATCCTGAATGTCTTTAATCGCCAGTTGCTCGAAAATTCCCTTGCCGTCGAGGTCCTTGCGTTTCGTGAGCTCCTGGAGAGCTTGCGTGTAGTCGCTGCTGCCCGTGATGGCCTTCTCGAAAATAGCGGGGTTGGATGTGACACCGCGCAGGCCGTCCTGCTCCATTAGGCGCGCGAGTTCGCCCGTAGTGATCAGGCTTCGCCGGATGTAATCGAGCCAGACGGACTGGCCGTATGCAATCAGCGCCTTCAGCGGGTTCGAGTACTGCCTGGGGTCTTCAGACTGCGTAGTCGGTTTCGCCGATATGCTCATGGTGATTTCCTCTCTCGCAGCTGCAATAAATTTGATGCGTGCGAATCGTGGACGGTGCGTCCCGCAGGTACCCTGGGTCGGACAGGCCGGAAAAAGGTCGGAAGTGCGCCTCGATTACGGCCGAGGTTTGATTCCTGATTTCTTAGAACGCACCAACGAATTCCTGTGCGCCGAGTCTATTCGCCAAGTCCGATTCTACCTTAGCGGCGTCATATTCGAGAAGGGTTTCATGCCAACTCGGCTGGGCTTATGTATTCGACGCGCTCGCGCTCCTTGAAATGGCGCGATCCACTGATAATGCGCCGCCTCCCTTGACCATCAGCAAAATGGTGATTGCAAGCGTCAGAAGATGGTATTCGATTCCTTCCCCCTTTTGATTGCCGGCCCAATTCATGAAGAACCCGAAATTGTGATGAACCATGACTACGGCGACGAGCATCACGCAGGCGATGCCGAAAGCGGCGATTCGTGTCAGGCATCCCAGGATCAATCCGATTCCCCCGAGGAATTCTGCTGCGATGTCGAGGAACGCGAATACCGCCGGAATCCCCATCTGGTGGGTGAAGAAGTCCATGGTGCCGTGGAAACCATAGCCCCCGAACCAACCCAATGCTTTCTGTGAGCCGTGGGCAAAGAAAATGACCCCCAGGACCAGGCGAGCGATGGTCAAAGCAATATCGTTTTCAGTTCTGAGCAGTGCCTTCATCGGTTGTCCCTCCTTGTTCGAATTGGATGGCTACTGCCGCGTGAGAGGCGCATCCAGGGTGGCGCAGCGGAGATTCTCGCAGGCGGCCCGCCTGCCGTCAATCGCGGGTCTGGACTATGCGAAAAAGGTACGCTTGAGGATTCTCAGCGGTCGGTAAGCGAGAAAGCTTGCCGGAGACACAAATGCCAGGAACCGGCCGAGCAGAATGCGGCCTAGAAATTCCAAATCAATGTGGCGCTGGCCGCGATGAATTCTGGTGATACGGCCGAGGAATTCTGCCTCCGACACGGGAGCATCTTTTCCGTCGAGTGCGTCGCCTTTGGTGATCAAGAATGAGCCGCTTCGTCCAGCTGATTCGTCCACCGTGCGTCGGAGGACGCGATGGACAAAGAGGCGTTGGTTGCGTTCATAGAGAATCACTTCCCCCGCAGATGCAGACTCGAGAGCGGAGCGCCGTACGAACACGAAATCGCCGGAGCGAATCCACGGGAACATACTCGCGCCAAGAACGCGGAAACACGCCGAACCGCTGGAGCGGATCTTCGCTGAGATTGGATTGGCGCGCGCGCCTGCCTGGCATGGAGCCGCGCGCTCCGTTTCAATTCGTGCCGGCGCGATGGCGGTCGAGGCATTCATCAGGGATTGAGCGTCACCACCTGAGACGCAACTACCTGGTCGTCGAGGGATACGCGGACGAGCCAGTCTCCTGTCATCTGCCGCTGCTGGATCCAGGTGCCGGCAACAGGTAGAAGTCGCGTTGCTGCAAATAAGCCGGAGGATGAGCTGTCCGTAAGGAAGGCGGTCTGTGTGGCTTGATAAAGCCCGCCACCAGGAATCATGATTTCGAGTGTCTGCACGTGGTTGCCTGCAGGAAGATTGTCCCAGGAAACTTTAATCACCACATCGCGCACCGAGGCAACGCTGAACGAAGTTGCCGGTTTACAGTCCGGACCGCCATCATCACAGAATGTGAACGCGGCGCTCGGGACGAGCGGCGGTGGGCCGCCGCCATTTGCAGACGAGGACCCCATGCAGCCAGCTGATCCGACGGCGAGGAGCAGGACGGCTGCGATTTCGAATATGTTCCGCCGGTTCCATCGAGTGTTGGGTTGTTGTTCAATCAACATCGCTGACCTCATCAGAACGGGTAAGCAAACCCGTAAGCGCGCTGGTCGGTAGTGGAGACGTAGATTCGAGAAAGTTGAACATCGAGACTGGGATCGCCGACAAAGCCAGGCTGCCCTGTATTTGCTACCTCATCCTTGATGTCCGCGCCGGTTGCCAGATTGAGTTCATGAATCTTGCCGTCATTCGAGCCGACGAAGACGAGCCCAAGTCCCGTGAAACTAATGGGGGCGGATGGTACCGTGACCGTTGTTGCCCAGAGCGGAGTGAAAGTGTTCGTCCCCTTGTCGAAGCTGACTGCGTGGACTTGGGTGGCGCCGGAAAAAAGAATCGTGTAGGGAGAAGAAGAGCCCAGCACGACTGGATAGCTCACAAGCGAGCCATCACCCGTATTGAAGGATGCCAGCGTCGCCCCGGTGACGGGGTTAATCGCGTACAGGATGCTGTTGCCGGCAACACATGTCGCTGCAGGATGGGTGTTTCCATTATTGGCGACGAACAGCACGTCGCTCGAGAAGGTCAATGTGGGATCAGTGTCAACATCTTCCAGATTCTGCATGTTCAGGACAGTGCCGGTATTAGGGTCGAGCTTCCAGAGGCTGGGCTGAGTCGTCAGACAACCGGCACGGCTGGTGGCCCACACGGCGTGGTTGACATAGTCAATTGTGGGCGCGGAATTGATGATGTCCATGGGCTGGACGCCGCCGGAATTTCCAGTCACAGCCCACAATGTCGAGCCCGTGTTCCCGTCCAATCCCAGGATTTGATTTCCAGTTGTGGTGGCGCCATTCCGTGTGCCAAGCACGACAAGATCGACTGCGAGGGTGTAAGAGACGCCGCTGAGAGACTTGAGTTGAACGGAGGACGAGCCCTGGAACCCGTTCGTCGTCGCGCCATTCGGGTTTACCACCCACAGGATCTGTCCTGTATCCGTGGCTACGGCATACACAAGCCCATCCGTATCGGCAATATAGATCACGTTCGTGTTGAGCGACGAAGTGCTCGAGTCAATCAGCGGCGAGCGGCTGATTACCGGCCCGCCCAGCGCCACGGGGGGATATTTCCTGAGACCCGTGTTCGCATCGATGCCAAAGACAAGATTTGTTTGTGACTGCACCATGACTATGGACGCGGGAATGAGCGACGGAGCAGCCAGATTCGTGGAAAATGTTGCTGCGATCCAAGCGGAATTCTGGAGTCCCGCAGCCGCCGCACTTGGTCTCGCGGAGATTTCTTCGGTGAAGGTAGAACCATTCACAATTGGCTGCGTCGCGTAGTAGTTGAGCTTATCGCGCAGAAACACCTTATAAAACCAAGTCGTTCCGTTCGCGGGTGCTCCACATGTGTCTGTAGCATCATCTGTAAAGCTAGTTGCATTCGATGAATTATCGAACACTACTGTCCCTGAACCAATCACCGCGCACATAGCGGGATCAACTGTATCCGTCGGAACAGAACCCTTATCTACAGGAAAGTTTGCGCGACGAAGGATTAGCACACCCGCGTAAGGCTCGCCGGCATTCACCGTACCGATCGGCGTCGGGTAAGCCCAGGAGACATTCACCGTGCCGTTCCCGGGAACTGCGGTGAGGTTCGTCACATTTTGAACGAAAGTCACATTGAGCTGTGGCACATTGGCCGGGTTCACCGCCTCTTTTGAACCGAAGACAGTCGAGACTCCGATGGCGTCGCTCTCCGTCTGATCCCTGATCAGGGTTCCGTAGTTGGGAGTCGCGTTGTACCAGGACTGGAGTTGTGCAGTGATGTCGATTTGAAGAGTAGTGGTCAAGGTTGTGACTGTACCGGTATTCGTGGCTGCTCCAGTGGCATCACCGCCCAGCGCGCCCCAGGGCGTGGTTGCGACCCGGGTCTTCCAGGTGACATCGGGTTCGTTGAAAAAGCTTGTGATTCGATATGCGCCGTAGGTTCTGGTGGAAACAGGAGGCGTGGTTACGTGCAAGACAAGTTGAGCTTGCTTGATCGCCACGTTGGGCAGAAGGGAAAGATCGAACTCCACTACCGCCCGCTGGTTCCGACCAGTATTCAGGGACCGCACTGTCAAAGTCGGTGCTGCGCCGCTGTTTGTAGTTTGGTTTGCCTGGTCGAGTGTGGCGTCGGCGGCGCGGATTTGAGGATTGGTTCCAGATTTCTGGATGGTCACTTGTTCACGCGCGAGTACGGGAGCTGGTAAGAAGAGCACCAGCACCACGCTCCACCCCTTTAGCCACGCAGGCCGCCAGGCTTGGGTGATTCCAGATTTTGCGATCATGAAGCGCCTGCCTCCAAAATATAATTTCGCAACGAAACCGATCCGCCTTCGCCTAAGAGCGGCGCGGGGCCGCGTGACACACGCCACCCTGCCCGGGCAGCTTTCCGCAAGCCAGCGCCAGCGTCTCGTAAATTGGTTCCGAGATGCAGCGAGGTTTCACGTACGCTTTCTTGCCCGCTGGATTCTCTGCCTCCGCCTGCGCTTTCTTGCGTCTTTCCTTCATTCCCTCTCCCGGTCTAATGGCCGCAAAGCGACGCGCGTTCCTGGGCCGGCAGCACCGGAATTTCATGCGCGCGGCTCGTTTCTGTCTTCCTCGCATGCAATCCGCTGACGGGGTTCTCGATTCCCGCTACGCGCGCGTTCAGCTCCGCCATGTCGCAGGCGCGCTCGTAGGCGCCCAGCAAGTCACCACCCTCCATGTGCGCAAGCCCTGGGCAGCGCTCGCAATAGTTCCTGATAGAACATGTAGAGCAGATCGGCAACTGCGATTCGCGAACGCCTCGCACCCGACTCATCGCGCTCGAATCGAACCAGACCTCTTCAAAGCTCTGTCGCCGCAGATTCCCCGCCGGGATGGGCATCTGGACGCAGGGAAGGACGTCGCCGTAGGGCGAGATGTAGCAGCTGTTGTGCCCCGCGGAACAGGGGATGTCGTCATACGCCTGACTCTCTATACCACTTGAGGTAACACTTCCGGTGACGGGCGCAATCTCTCGTGCTCCACAACCTGGATCAGGCGCCGGGCTCAAGATGGGGTCCTGGAGCACGGGCAGAAGATTCTGCGTCGAGATGCGCAGCGGGAGGATGCTTGTGTCGCCATCCATCTTCGGCGTAATCGTGAGATCCAGCACGTAAGGCACGCCGAGTTCTTCAGCCAGAGCGTGAACTCCCCGATAGGCACTGAGATTCTGCTTCATCAACGGACATGCGATTTTCACGCGCAAGCCCTGAGCCTGGAGGAACCGTATGGCGGCGATCGAACGCTTGAGAGACCCCCGCACCTTGGTGATCGCATCATGCACTTCGGGGTCGGTGCTGTAGATGCTGATCTGGATGCGCCGCACACCCAGGTCGCGCAGTTTGCGCGCCCGCTTCGAATCAATCAGCAGCGCGTTGGTCTTCAAACTGACATCGAAATGAAGCTGCCGCGCGTAGGCGATCAAGTCGAACAAATCGGCGCGCAGAAAAATCTCGCCACCGCTGAAAGTTAGGAACAGCGTTCCCGCCTCCGCAAGCTGGTCCAGCACGTTCTTTATTTCTTCCGTGGTCATCTCACCGTGATCTTCATGATCGAGGTAACAGTGAATGCATCGTTCGTTGCAACGGTAGGTAAGATCGAGATGGACGCTCCAGGGCAGGCGGCGCTCCACCGTCCGTCGAATCCAGCGATCCATGACCGGTGTGTTCATGCCCTCAAGCCTTCGCTCCCACCACGTCCGTCAACAACTGTCTTTCAGCCAACTGCGTGATAAGTTCGGCGACGTCCCGCTGTGCCGATTCGCTGGACACGTCGAACTCCGCGGCGATCTCCGCCGCGATCTCCTCCACGGTTTGCGCGCCATCGGCAAGCTTCCAGACCAGCGCCGCAGTTTCGTTCAATTCGTGCACCTGGCTGTCCTCCGGCGAGATGATCACGATTTCGCCGTCAATTTCGCGCCAGGCGAGTTGCGGATTGCGCATCGGACAAGTCGTCATGCTGCGATCACCCTCCAGAAATCGGAACTCCGGCGGAAGTGTAGCCGGTAAGCGGGCACGCGCTCGATTAGATCAAGGAGCGTGCAAAGAAGGGCTTCGTTTGCCAGTCTGTCAGAAGAAAAGAACAGGACGCACGGCAACAGCGCCCGCAGGATTTGCTTTGTAGAGAGCGGCTCGAATCGGTCATGGCGGTCTTGCGTCAGAAAATAGATCCCGGCGATTGGAAAGTGGCGGTTCATGCCTGCGGCACGGAACTCGCCCCAGAATGGCGTCCCAAAGGCTTGCCAGCGGCCATCCGAATGCCTGAGCAGTGAGATTTCGTCTGTCAAGACACTCCCCGCCGGCGAAAGCGATGCGACCGTACTTTTCCCCGCCCCGGAGCGCCCGGCGAAAATATAAGCGCGGCCGTCCCGGACCACCGACGCCGCGTGAAGCAGGAACCCGTGCCGCGGCAACAGGACGGCCGTGAGCAGGATGCGTAGCAAAGAATCGAGGGCGTATTCGTGCCGCACTCCGTGAAACTCAGCGATGGATGCGCCGAGCTCCAGCGAAGCGTCGTCGAGAACATAGGAGAATTCGCCCCGGCCGCGGCGCACTGAATTTTTTGCACGTAGAAAAACGGGAAGGCTGACATTCGATTCTGCTGCGAATTCCTGATACCTCTTCAATGCACGCTTTTGCAGCTCCTCTTGAGGGATGAAGAGAGAAAGAGGTACGTGGCCAATTGAAATGCGAAGCGGGCGGCCGGTCTGCGGCCATGTCAATCTACTTGCCAAATCGCCTAGTCCCCCGTGCTGGAGCCGTCCGTCACACCGGGAGGCCGGGCAAAGAGAACCCGCGGCTGCCGGACCTGATTCAGTTTTCCCGATGGAACGAGAGGGTGCCGTACTCAGTCTTATAGGCCACCATGAACTCATCAATCAATCATGTTGAGTGACTTCGTGTCCAATTCGTGACTAGCGCACCAGGGACGCGCCTCGAGGGGTTATTTCAGATGGAAGGACGTGCGGCCCGGCGGCCTGTCCACCCGTACTTGCGAAGGAGCCGCAGGGGACGAAGCGCAATATACAGGGGAGCCAGCGGCGGGGGCAATCGCACCATCATCCAGTCTTCTTCTGCCGGGACCACGGTAAGCCGAATTGCATAGCGCCATCCCGCCACAGCTCCCGGCACGAGGCGCCGACGGAAATGAAACCGGCCCGCGGCATCCAGCGGAATGAGCTCGCGGCTCAGCAGTCGCGTTTCGACCTCACTGGCAACAGACAACACAGCAACGTCGGCAGTGGCGGATTCAAGAATTTCCCGGGGTACGGGAGCGCCCAGAAGCCGCTCTGCAAGCTTAAGCCCGAGGTACAGCATCCGCTGGGCCCTCAGTGATTCAGCACATTGCCGAACCGCGTCCCAGTCAAGCTGCGGGTGCTTCTGGATAAGTTCAGATATGTCGGCGACCCAGGAAATCCGCTCCCAGAAATCTTTGGACCCGTGGATGCAGAGAATGGGAAGCGCATCCTCCGCGCGGAATGTCCGCACATCGCGGCCGCAGAGCCGGACAGGAACCAGGCGCTGTGAAAAATCATCCAGACAAGGTACAACGGGAGAATGACGCAGGGTCAGTTCCGTATGGAGCTCAACCATAATCCGCCGCTCGATGGCGCGATAGTTGTATTCGCCGGGGACCAGTGAAGCGGCCGCTCCCGGTGAAAGAATCCAAGGGAATTTCGCGTGATAGCCCATTCCCAGGAGAATTTCATGTGCCCGAGGCAAGTCGCGCTGGCGCAGAATGATGTCCAAATCCTCGAATTCACGCAGCGCAATGTCCCCATAGGCCTGTTGTGCCAGGACTGGCCCCTTATAAGGAATGGCCGGAATGCCGTGCGATTCAAAGAGGTCTAGGATCCTGTTCAACTCCGCAACCATATACAGGCACCGCACCGTGTTAGCGCGTGAAGTGGTTTTCAATTGTGCTAAATATTCCGGTGGGACGGCCTTGGGTACAACGGCGCAGAGCTGCCTTTCCAAAAGGGGCGAGATCGAATTCTCAACGGCTTCCGAGAGCAAATAGGCCCAGTCGAGCGGCTGCGCGACGAGGTTTTGAATTTGCTCCGCTACTCGCGGCTGCATTCTTGTTCGAGTACAACAGAGGAGCAATTTCTTTTCGGGGGAGACGTCGTGTTTCGCGGGAACGGGCATCTATCCAGTGCGCCGGCGCGCGCTGGCAAATTCTACGCTAATTGCTTGGAGAGCGACGGCAGATTATTTGAAGCGGAGGGAAGCTCCTGCGCCACCCGTGACTTCGATGACGCAGGAAATTTGTGTTGTCGTGAGTTAAAGAAAGCCTTGGAAGCTTCGCCGAAACCGAACCGCATGCCAGCCGCCCCGGGACCTCGGTTCATGCTGCAATCGGATTCAGGTAGGGGCCTTGCATCTCGATGCGGCGCCCGATCTTGAGCAGCTTGCTGCGAAACAGGGCCGGGTCAAGTCCAGCACTAGCACACACCTGGTAGAAATCCCGATCATCTTCGAACAGAAATTTTTGAGCTTCGCGGCGCGCCCGGAGAGTGCCCATGCGCCAGTCTTCTACAGCTTTCACAATGACGGCGGTCCACAGCCGATTGGCCCCGATTAAATCTTCCGTGACCGCATTCTGGGTGCACGGCAAACCCTGAGTGTTGGTTGCTTCCATCAATTCCCCCGTGTTTCTGGTCTTCGCTTGGCGGCAATGCTCACCATCCACTTGCCAGCCACGCTGGACTTTCTTGTGCATCTGAAGCGCCAACTTGGAAGGAGGATCCCGGCAGGTTTCGAGGGCATGCAACTGAATGATTACAAATGGCTAATACGCTCAAAATCGCGAGGCTACCGGGAGCGCCGGAAATCGCTCTTCAAAGGGCTATGCCTCAGAAGCGGGCAGATGTTTCATGGGGGAATGAAGGAATTACTGGCTCGGGAGAGCCTGGGGCTTCACTGGACGGCTTCAACGGTGAGGATTTCGCGCAGCTTCGACGCCAACGTGGACGCGGTGAACGGTTTCTGTAGCAGTACTGCATCTGTTTCTAGGATTCCGTGATGGACCACGGCCTGGTCCGTGTATCCCGACATGTAGAGGATCTTAATTCCTGGGCGTATCTGGCTGGCGCGTTCGGCCAGTTCACGCCCACTGATCCCCGGCATCACCACGTCGGTCATCAGGAGGTGAATCTTCCCGGCGTGCATACCAGCCAACTCGAGTGCCATGTGGCCGTTCTCGGCTTCGATCACAGTGTAGCCGCTCATTTCCAGATATTCGCGGGCCAATTCGCGGACACCCTTCTCGTCTTCCACAAGAAGCACGGTCTCCGACCCTTGCGGCAAGGAAAGCGTGTCGGGCCTGCGATCTCGCGTGCCTCCCGACTGCGCGTCTTCGATGCGCGGAAGATAGATTTTGAAGCTCGTGCCCCGGCCCGGCTCGCTATACACCCAGACATAGCCGCCGCTTTGTTTCACGATGCCGTAAACCGTCGCGAGGCCCAGTCCCGTGCCCTTGCCTTTTTCCTTGGTGGTGAAAAATGGCTCGAAGATGTGCGCTTGCGTCTCGGCGTCCATTCCGGATCCATTGTCGGTCACGGCCAGCATCACGTATTTGCCCGGCGAGAGTACAGCGGGCGGGTGAGCGTAAGATGCATCCAATTCCACGTTCATGGTTTCAATCGTCAATCGGCCGCCCTGTGGCATGGCGTCGCGCGCGTTGACTGCCAGATTCAAGATCACCTGCTCGATCTGGCTGCGGTCTGCCTTCACAAGCCACAGATCAGGCGCTGAGGAAGTCTCAAGTGCTACATCCTCGCCGATCAGCCGCCGCAAGATTTTCTCCATGTCGGAGACCACCGCTTGGACGTTCAAAACTTTTGGTGCAAGCATCTGCTTGCGGCTGAACGCGAGCAACTGGCGCGTGAGTGACGTTGCCCGCTGCGCGGCCATCTGGATCTGCTCGGCGTTGCGCCGCAGCGGGTCGCCTGTCGGGACGCGATCCGTCAGCAGATCGGCATAGCCCTGAATTACCATGAGTAGGTTGTTAAAGTCGTGCGCAATTCCGCCCGCCAGCCGGCCGACGGCCTCCATCTTCTGGGCCTGCCGGAGTTGCTCCTCAAGCTGCTTCCGGTCCGTGATGTCGAGCGACATGCAGATCGCGCCCTGCAGTTTCCCGCTGGCGTCGCGCAATGGCTCCGCATGGCAAGCATACGATCCACTCTTCCACTCCACATGAAACGTCATAGCCTCACCGGCCACAGCTCGGCGGTGCGCCGCGATGGGCAGGAAGGTCTGATCGGCAGTCTCGAAATAGTCCAGCAACGACTGGCCCACCAGCTGATTCGGTTTGAGGCCCAGGCGGGCGAGGCCCGCGCCCAGCACGGACGTGAAGCGGAGATCCTTGTCAACCGTCCAAAGCACGGCGGGCAATTGCTCAATCAGAACACGCAGGCGGGCTTCACTTTGGCGGACATTTTCCTCGGCTCTTTTCCGTTCAATCGCAAATGCGATCTGGCCGCCGACGGACGATAGGAATTCCAGGTCGCGCTCCGTGTAGGCTTTCTCGTCCTGGTAATGCTGCACCACCAGGACGCCGATGGTGGCTGCCGGTGTGCGCAGGGGGACGCCGAGCCACGATGGTGACGGTGTTCCGACCAGCTCGACTTCACCCTGCTCCGCGAGCTGGTCGAATTTCACCTGGGGGATGAGCATCGCCTGCCCCGTGCGATACACGTAAGCCGTGCAGCTTCGGCCGACCTGTTGCGGGGGCGGCGCCACGTCGTAGTGGTCCACGAAGAATGGAAAATGGAACATACCGGTGGCGGGTTCAAATAGCGCAACGAAACAATTCTCCGCATAGAGGACTTTGTTGAGCGCGAGGTGGATCAAACCGAGCAGATCATCCAGTTTGTCGGTGACATTGACGGCATGGATAATCTCAAACGTTACTTGCCGCTCGAGCTCGGCGCGCTTGTGGTCGGTGACCTCCTCCATCGTGCCTTCGTAGCTAACGATCTTGCAGTCCGCATCGCGCACCGCGCGCGCATGTTCTGAGACCCAGATAATGGCGCCATCCTTGCGCCGTATCTGATACTCGAAAGCCTCCACCAAGCCATTTTCTTCCATCAACTGCTTGAATTCATCCCGCCGCTGTGGCTCCAGATAAACAGCTTCGCCAACATGGCGGACGGTCTCCATCATTTCCGCTGGTGATGCGTAGCCGCACATGCGCGCGAGCGCTGGGTTCGCGCTCAGCAATCGGCCATCCGGCGTGGTCTGGAAAATGCCTTCCACCGCGTTTTCGAACAGGCTGCGGAATCTTTCTTCGGCGCGCCGTTGCGCTTCTTCCGCCAGGCGCCGCTCGGTGATGTCTTCGTACATGCCAAAGCATCCGATGCGTTTGTCGTTCACCACCAGTGGAACGCCCAGAATCTGCACGTCCACCAATGACCCATTGCTGCGCCGGCGCCGGGTCGTCGCCCGCACCAGTTCCCCGCCGGCGGCTCGCCACGTGAGGTTTCTTGCCTCGCTCACTTGTTCGCTGGGCGCGAGCAGAGAATCGAGCTCCGCCCCCAGAATTTCAGCCTGATGATAGCCAAACATTTTCTCGAACGCGGGATTGCACATCTGAATTCGGCGGTTGGCGTCGAGCGCAACAATCGCCAGCGGATTATTTTCGGTCAACGCGTGAAGGTACGCAGTGTGCTCCGCAGATCTGTCTTCGAAGCCAGTGCCCGCGCCGAACAGTTGGGCTTGGCGCGAATCTGGACCCAGCGCCACGGCTTTGTCTTTCGCACGTGCGCGGGCTTCCCCACCCGCGGCCTTCGACCGGCGCGAGGATTCCTTCCGCATGGGTGCGAGCGTTGTCTTGTTTCCTGCCATAAGTCTAGGCTCGGAGCGAGTACAACGCCCCGTGGATTTACCCCACGCTCATGTATAGTCTGCTGTGACCTGCGTCACAATGGTACGTTCGTACTAAGTGCACGGAATTAGAGGCACTTACGACACTTTTCAGGGCGTGAAAATCAACAATCTTGGAGGGAATTTAACGCCGGGGAGGCGGCTCAGGAATCGCCGCGCCGTCCTTGCGCGGGTCAGAGGCTCCGTAATTCACGCCAGCGGAATAATCGCGTCGGACGGCCTGGCCTCCGCCCATCGCGTCAGAGTAGCCCATCCGGACCTCGATCCGGTGCCCTCGCTTTTCGAGCGCCTTGCGCGTGTCGGGAGAAATGCGATCTTCCATCAGGAGGTCGCAGCCCGCGAAAGTTCCTTTAGTGAAACGCGGGGCCTCGAGCGCCGCCTGAATATTCAATCCAAAGTCCACGACGTCGGCAACAAATTGGGCGTGTGCCTGAGCCTGATTAAATCCGCCCATGATCCCAAACGCGATCCGTTCCTGACCCCGCGTCATGAATCCGGGAATGATCGTGTGCAGGGGGCGCTTGCGGCCGGCGAGCACGTTGGGAGATGTAGGATTGAGGCTGAAGAGCGCTCCGCGATTCTGCAATGCGAACCCGGTCCCATCAGCGACGAGTCCCGACCCGAACCCTGCGAAATTGCTCTGGATCAAGGAGACCATGTTTCCGTCGCGATCTATCACTGTGAGGTATGTTGTGTCGCCCGCCGTCGGAAATGCCGGCTCTCCCGGCGAGACATCACAATTCGCCTTCTTCATGTCGATCAACTTGGCGCGCTGCGCGGCATACTGTTTCGACAGCATTCCTTGCACCGGCACGCGGCTGAATTTCTGGTCGGCGACGTAATCATGCATGTCGGCATAGGCGAGTTTTTTTGCCTCAATCATCGCATGCAATGCATCAGGCGAATTGTGGCCAAACTGTGCCAGCGGAAATGTCTCCATGATGTTGAGCATCATGAGCGCGGCAATTCCCTGCCCGTTCGGCGGAATCTCATAGACTGTCCAGCCGTGATAAGTGGTCGATATCGGTTCCACCCATTCGCTGGAAAATTCGGCCAGATCCGATGCTGTCATTGTTCCGCCGAGTTTTTCTGAATACGCCACGATCCGGCGCGCGATCTCACCTTTGTAGAAAGCGTCTGATCCGCCGCGCG
>Ga0210404_10000880_pt1 | contig 13877 bp, 5 predicted proteins | sample IncBWH28MmetaG_FD_155455 | JGI IMG/M metagenome (GOLD analysis project Ga0210404, IMG submission 155455) | Forest soil microbial communities from Barre Woods Harvard Forest LTER site, Petersham, Massachusetts, United States - Inc-BW-H-28-M | ecosystem: Environmental > Terrestrial > Soil >... | reverse complement strand
CCGCTCTCCGCGGAAATGCTATTTCGGTGGCATCGCATGGTGATGAGTGGCAGGCGGGATCTGAAGCATATCGGGCAGTATCGAACCGGCGCTGAGCCCATGCAAGTAGTCTCACATGCACTTTACGAACCCAGGGTCCATTTCGAGGCGCCGCCTTCGTCACAGATGGGCTCCGAGATGGCGCGCTTCTTTGCCTGGTTCCACCGAACTAGCCCGCGTCGTGAAGATCCTCTACCTGCCCTGACGCGGGCCGGAATCGCGCATCTCTACTTCGAGTGTATCCACCCATTCGAGGACGGCAACGGGCGGATCGGGCGAGCGATTTCCGAAAAATCCTTGGCGGAGAGCCTAGGGCAACCGACGCTGACGGCATTGGCGGCTGCTATCCTTGCCCGGCGCAAAGCCTACTATGAGGCGCTTGAAGCCGCCAACAGACAAAACGAAATCACGGCTTGGTTGGCCTGGTTCGCAGGAGTCACCATCGAGGCCCAACGCCGTACAATCGCACTCGTTGAGTTCCTGATCGACAAGGCACGGCTGCTGGACCGCCTGAAGGGTCAGCTCAACGAGAGGCAAGAGAAGGCACTTCTGCGCATGTTCCGCGAAGGCCCGGACGGATTCAAAGGGGGCCTCACCGCTGGAAAGTACAGCACAATCACCGGTGCATCACCCGCGACAGTCACACGGGACCTGGCCGACTTGGTCGAAAAAGGAGCGTTGGTTCGAGCCGGTGAGAGGCGGCACGCCCGCTACGATCTGGCTGTTCCATTGCGCCCGGTGAACCACGTGACGGTCAATGACCAAGGGCAAGTAGTTGAATCATGACCGTCGCCTCCGGTCGACCCACCCTTGTCGCCAAGTCCGCCGAGGACTGCCCCTGCCGCGCACACCGCGGCCACAGGGGGAGCACACTGGCGGGAGGACGTGTTTAGGGAAGATGGAACGCTGAACCGCACACAGCGTACTGTAGTGCTCGGTTCCCTAGCCGAACTCTCACGGCGTGAGGCCCGCTCGCTTCTTCAGAGGCGGGTTTCCGATATCAACCAAGGACGGCATCGCGCACGGCCCATAATGACTCTTGAGAGGTTCGCGAAGGAGCATTGGCAGGCCGGTGCTTTGCTTGCCCTCAAGCCCAGCAGCGCCCGTTACTATAACTTCCAACTCGACAAACATGTGTTCCCCGCTCTTCGGTCGTATCGACTGTGCGATGTGACCCGCCCCGTCGTTCAGCAGTTCTTGCTCGAACGGAAACGCAATGGGTACTCAAGCTCGACCGTCCATGGGATTCACACCATATTGGGCAAAGTGCTCCAGGCGGCAGTCGAGTGCGGCTACCTTGAAACTAATACTGCGAGGGGTGTTCAGATCGGCGAGAGAGAGCCCAAACGGGAACGGAAAATCCTGCCACTGACAGAGATCCGAACCCTACTCACGAACCTCACCAATCCATGTAGCACAATCGTGGTCGTGGCTGTACTCACGGGTATGAGGATCGGCGAGATTCTCGCGCTCCGCTGGAAGCGGCTTGATTTCCTGCGGGGCACGATCGAAGTTGCCGAGTCGTACTCCAATGGAAACTTCGGGACGCCCAAGACGAAAAGCAGTCGACGGGTCATTCCGATGAGTACTTCATTGAGAGAGTACTTGCAGGCGCACAAACTCAAGTGCAAGCGGACGAGCCCCGAGGAGCTGGTCTTTTGCACCGCGACGGGAACGCCACTCAGCAGTGCGAATCTCTACAACCGGGTGCTCGCACCAACCTGCGACCGCATCGGGCTCAGTAGGGTTTCGTGGCATTCCTTCCGACACACCAACGGGACGTTACTGGGTGAAGTGGGTGAATCCGTGAAGACCGGGCAAGCGATTCTCGGACACTCGGACCTGGAGACGACGCTCAACATCTACATGCATGCAATTCCGGACTCGCAACGGCGTGCGGTCGAGCGAGTCGCGGAGGTTGTGTACTACCGGAAGGCTCAACTGATTGTCTGGCAGTTAGTTACGGAGAAAAGGTGGTGAGCCGGGTAGGACTCGAACCTACAACCCGCTGTTGAAGCTAGAAACGTTATGTAGTTGGCTTTTCTTGCATTTCCTTGCGCGCTGTATCACGGTTTTTGGGGGTGTTTGGCGGGGTTTTGTTCCCAAAGTTGTGACTACTCTTGAATCGCCATCGCCGGCGCAACGATTTCACGGCCGAAAATTCGAGTTTTGTTCCTAAGACTGTTCATAATAATGTTCTTACGCGTGACTCAAAGATTATTTTGAGTTATAGGTTCACATCTACAGGCTTCGTTCCCGTGTGTCCGGTGATGCCGTGCTTCAAGCATCTTTTTGCGATAACAAGTGCCACCACGACTGCCACCAGTTTTTACTCATGGGCCATAACTAGGGCGCCGAAACTTCTCACAAAGGTGAATCTAGGGACTGAGATTACCGAGGGAGCCGGAATCGCCTGACCGCTAGTTCAGAAGGCAGGCTTCAATGGGCTCAGTAGTTGGTCCGTGATGTTTTTTCCATTTCTTGCACAAGGGCGTTACATCGTATTCGGCATTGTTTCGTTCCCAAGTGTTCCCATTTGGGTGTTGATCCATCGCTTGCTTCACGTTCTGAGGTAGATCTTCGCGCTTTTTGAAGGGGCCGCGATAGCCGACCGTCGCACGAGAGTCGGTAGCCTCTCCGAAGAAAAGATCGAAGTAGTTATCGTGGATTGCGACTGAGAATTCGTGCCCCTCACACTCGACGGGCACCGTCGTGTTGTTCACCATGAGCCAGAACGGGAGTTCAGTCCAAAGGCAAACGTCGATCCAGGGTGAATTCCAGTTCAGGTTGTCTCCGACCGCATAGTGTTCTGGGATGGCGGGTTTCGGTTCGTTCTATTGATTCGGCCCTTCTAGTGTTGTCATGAGCAGGAGCTCCAAACCTCCGGATATCTTAGCCTACGCGTTGTTCGATACGCCATTTGGCAGGGTCTCCTCTGTTATCCCGAAAGGCCAGTTGCGGGAGGGTGGTTTGCGACGGAGAATAGCTTCGGAGCCCAATTGGCAGGGCATTGAAACTGTGAATGGTCAGATGCAAGGTCGAGATTACCTACGGATCTTACAAGAGCGCGAATACGCACGTTTGGGAATGAAGGCCCAAGACTATAGAGGGTTCCCCCGTCTCGATGCGGACCGCCTCGCGCGCGCGTTCGTGAAAAGACAACGACCGCGATCCCCGCTTGAAGAATCGTTACCGCACGATGCGACGCACCGCTATCTCAGCGGTATCAACCTAACGCTAACGGATCTGCCCACCCGATTTGAGAATCCATTCGCCTACGCAATAATGGCTCATGCAACGAACGAAATCGAAAGCAGCGCGGAGCGGATATTTGGATGGAAATATAACGTCAAGCCGACCATGGGATCGTTGCCGCTCGGTCGGGTAAACGCCTCGGCGATTCGGATCCCCTTCACGGAACAATACATCATCGTATTTCAGGAGAATCTGTTTACGTTTGTAAGTCTGTGCGCAAAGGTTGTTGCTGCCGCAATTCCCTCCGATGGCTCGGTCGAGCCGGCCACCTTTTCCTACGCCCTCCATGAAATCGATGAACGAATCTCCTCGAACCAAATGATTTCGACGCGCTTCACGGAACTGTTGACATCATATCTATTGGAGGGACGACCCCACGCGAGCGGACAGTACGCGCTCGTGGAACCGAATCGAACCTATTCTGAAATACTTATTCAGGCTACTGAGTTGTTTGCCCTTGGGCACGAGCATGCTCACGCCATAAAGGGACATCTGACTCAGACCATGAGAGAAGCGTCGAGCGAATCAGCGGTTGTGGATGAAATTCCATTCTCCTGGGAACAGGAATTTGAGGCGGATCAAGTCGGTGTCATGCTAGGCATCGCTTCCATGAAGCATATGGGGTATGACACCGCGTTCGGGTATTCGGGAGCGGATTTCTTTTGCAGCGCGATGGATATCGTAGAGCAGGCCGCTGGAATCTTCAGACCGAATACTCTTTGTCCTTTCCGTAACCCGTCTCATCCGCCTTGGGCCCAGCGCCGTGCGCACATCAGACAGTTGCTTCCGAATGCAAAAGGTTCAGACAGGGCGATGATTCCGCTGATCGTTGCGAGATCTATCGAGCACATTCTTACAAGGCTATGGACCACAGCTCGGCAGACGCTAATTGCTTCACAGCACGCTGGCGCAAACCTGTCACCGATATGGACTGGTCGCCTCGACCAGTAGTTTCCCGCGAACTCGGCAACGTGGGCATATGTCGGGCGAATTACACCGTGCTCGGAAGCGATGCACAAACGCGTCACTGTTACCTCGGCAGCCCGCAATAGAAGCATTTTCTTGGTAACCAGAGGGTCACGGACCTGTGACTCTTTGGTCGGTAGACTAATTCCAGAATGTTGCCTAGCTAGTTCGTCTTCTGTTTTGCGAGTCCTTGCATCCCGGTCTTGCGCGGTACTCGGCACAGAGTGTTCCCAAACGTTCTCACGTGCTTCATTGAATCCTCGCGTTCCCTTCGACTCTGATATTCCTACTAACTGGCGAGAATTCATCTGCGTCAATCGCGATTTCACGAATCGAGTAATGTCAAGAAAGCCGCCTGGTTAGGCAATTCTTTCCTGCATCTCCAGCGATGTTCGTCAATGTCCCTTCCCAATTCTGCCCACACACATTCCGTCCGTACTTTCGATTCCCAACGACCCGAGCTCCCCGCTTGCGGAATCTTGATTCTTCCGAGATGCAACGACACCCCCCGATCCGATGCTGATTCCCGCAGTCTTTGGTCCTGATTTTCTCAACTCCGCCGTCGCAGCAACATCGTCGACGGCGTGGACCGATAGGGCGGACCGACACAAAGAGCACCGCGTGCGCCTCCCGCATTTCTCACCATTTTCCTCCGAATTCGATCAAGTACGTGGTTGACGACAACCGGACCGGCCGCCCCTCCCGCTGATCAGTCGATTACGTATATCATTGGTGTTCTACTCTGTATCCTAGGCGAACATCGACCCTGCGGTATTCGGTCGGTGTCGGGTGCATTCATGGACGCTGATTATCTGCGCATCGGACGCGAGCGATTGTTGCGCGTCTTCCAGTTTCTCGAGGCGCTCAATCAACACCGCAACCCTCCCAAGCGCCAGATTCGGGAGCAGTTGTGGACGCTGTGGCTCAAAGACCTGCCCGATCATCCAGCGATTCAGCATGGAAGGCCCCGAATAGAGGAAGACAAACCCGATGCCCCAAGCGCTTCGGACGCGCGGGAGGACGAAGACTTTATTCTCAAGGTTTCGCGCCCCAAACTGACGCGCCCTATTGACCCTCCCGCTCAAATCAAGTCGTGGCTCGAGGCTGGGTGGGACGATCCGGCAAGAGAACTGGCCGTCAGGAAAACTCGGAACGAACAGAATCCCGAAGGTGAAGCAGTTGTGGTTCGATTCGAAGACGATCCGGATCGAACCGCTGCGCTTGAGACCTGGCGAGTCAAGCGTGACCTGTGGGCCACCAGCGAAAAGCCGGCGCGGGCCGCAGCGAGAGTTTTCGAGACCTTGTATGAACTCTATGGCCGGACCGAACGTGAAGCCGAACGCGTCGAACTCGTCCTCGGAGACGGAGTTCTGACGTGGCGCAGACCCGAAGGCGGCGTTCATCACCCTGTGCTTCTCCAGCGCCTCCAAATCGCCTTTGACCCTTCCGTCCCAGAGTTCCGCCTGACCGAAACCGAACACCCCGTGGAACTCTATTCGCCCATGTTTCAATCGATGCCCGACGTCGATGGCCGCTCGATCGGGCGCTGCCGCGAGGAGCTCGAACGCGGCAGCTATCATCCGTTGGGAGATCGCGACACGGTTGGCTTTCTGAAGCGCCTGGTCGTGCAACTGTCGCCCCGGGGCGAGTTTGTAGAAGGCGGCCCACCGGAGGGTGAAAGGGACGATCCCCGCATCGGACGGTCCCCGGTCATTTTCTTGCGCGCCCGGACCCTCGGCTTCGCGGCGGCTATTGAGGCGATCATTGAAGACCTGCGGAGCCGGGAGGACTTGCCCTGGTCGCTTCTCAACATCGTAGGCCTTGAGCCACCGATCGCAACGGAGCAGGAGGTTTCGAAAGCTCCGTCCTCGCCCGACACAATCCAGGACGTTTTGTTGAGTAAACCCGCCAACCCCGAGCAGATTCGTATCGCCCAGTACACCGCCGCGATGGGAGGAACTCTCGTGCAGGGTCCTCCCGGAACCGGCAAGACTCATACAATCGGAAACCTTATCGGCCATCTTCTCGCTCAAGGCAAGAGTGTCCTCGTGACAAGCCACACCACCAAAGCGCTGCGCATGGTCCGGTCTCAGGTCGAGTCCAAACTGAGACCGCTCTGTGTGAGTGTCCTCGAGAGCGATCTCGATAGCCGCAAGCAACTGGAAAGCGCCGTAGGGGCGATCGCCGAGAGATTGTCGCAGGCTGACAGCAAAAGCCTGGAGATCGAAGCCGACCTCCTTTCAAAACAACGAGCGGATTTGCAGGAGAGGCTTGCCAGCCTGCGCGAGCGCTTGGCGAACGCGCGTGCGGACGAGTATCGGGATCTGGTCGTCAACGGACAGGCGTGGGCTCCTTCGGAGGCCGCCCGATGGATCCCGAGAGAAGAAGGTCGCTGCGCGTGGATTCCGGTACCGGTCGTCTTGGGTGCCGGGCTGCCGTTGTCCGAGGGCGAGATTACCGACCTCTATTCGACCAACCATTCGATCCCCGCCGACGCCGAGCGGGAACTCGCAGAATCTCTTCCCGACGTTGCGCAGCTGCCCAGCCCCGCCGAGTTTGAAGTGCTCACGAGGACCCGAGCCAAGCTCTCCGGCGCCGACCGCGACCTCCAATCCGAGCTTTGGCAGCCCGTCGCGTCCAACGCTACGCCTGAGTCCGTCTCCGCCATCGCCGCTAACGTCGAAGCCGCCATTGACATGTTGGCCGGCGGAGAACGCTGGAAGCTGGCCGCCGTCTATGCCGGGAAAAACGGAGGGCCTCACCGGGAGCCTTGGGACAACTTGGTCACTCTGATCGAGCAGGTTCACCTGGAGGCGGCGAAGTCTCAGGAGATTCTCCTCCGCCATGCGCCGTCGCTCGACCCGGAGTCCTCGCTTGAGGAACAAGAAAAAACAGCCCTCGAAATCCAAGCGCATCTTCGCGAAGACGGAAGTCTCGGCTTTGTCACTCTGCTGACCCACCAGAGCTGGAAGCAACTGATCCGAAACGCGACCGTCAACGGCGACCGGCCCAAGCTCCCCGAACATTTCGTAGCGATCAGCAAATTGTGCCGCGTTAAGGTGCTCCGGCGGGACCTCGGCGCCCGATGGGACCGCCAGATGGCACCGCTGGGCGCTGCGGGTTCCAGAGGGCTCGGGGATGAAATCGAAAAGAGCGCTGTTCAATATTGCGCGCCCATCCGCAACTGCCTGAGCTGGAGCTCGCGCACTTGGGCTCCCGTCGAGCGACAGCTTCGAGAGGCGGGTTTCAACTGGGACAAGTTCCTCGCAGAACAGCCCCCGTCGATCGGCGCAGACGGAGAGCTTCGCCGGCTACAGCGTGCGGTCACGACCACGCTGCTTCCGATTCTCGCCGCAAGAACGAATGCGCTGTTATGGGAGCGCAACCTGGCGGCGCTTGACGGCCTTCGTGAGTGGCTCTCGGTCGCAAAGAAAGTCGCGGCCGATTCGATCGTTCTCGCCGAGCTCTACGATGCGGTTTCTGACTACAGCCCCGAGTCCTACCGAACCGGTTACGCCCGCTTGCTCGAGCTGCGGTCCCTCCGAAGCGAACTCGGACGTCGCCGGCACCTGCTCGCGCAGCTTGAAGCGGCGGCGCCCGGGTGGGCTTCCGCCATTCGGGGGCGGCGTGGAGTGCACGGCGCTTCCACGCAGCCCGGTGATTGCTGTGACGCGTGGATTTGGCGTCAGCTCTACGATGAACTCGAGGCCCGCGCCTCGGTATCCATCGAAGAGATTCAAGGCTCGATCGATCGCGCATCTGAGGATCTCCGGACGATCACGATCGAATTGATCGACCGCAGGGCGTGGGCCTTTCAGGCGAAACGGACATCGCTGTCGCAGAGACAGGCTTTGATCGGATGGCTCGACACCATTCGCAAGATCGGAAAAGGAACGGGAATTCGGGCTCCACGCCTACGAGCCGAAGCCGCTCGCAAAATGACCGAGTGCCGGGCGGCGGTTCCCGTGTGGGTCATGCCGCTCGCGCGGGTCGTCGACAACTTCGATCCTCGAACATCGAGATTCGATGTCGTAATCATCGATGAGGCAAGCCAAAGCGACGTCATGGCCCTGGTCGCCCTTTACCTGGGCGCGAGCGTTGTTGTCGTCGGCGACCACGAACAGGTGAGCCCTTCGGCCGTCGGGCAGGAAATCGCCGTCGTCCAGAACCTCATCGATCAGTTCCTCGACGGGATTCCCAATTCTCACCTCTATGACGGCAAGACGTCGGTCTATGACCTCGCCCGACAATCCTTCGGTGGAACGATTCGTCTGGTGGAGCATTTCCGCTGCGTCACCGACATCATCCAGTTCAGCAACGAGTTGTCGTACGGCGATATCAAGCCTCTGCGGGACGCCAGCAAGATCGTCCTCAAACCGCATACCATTGCCTACCGAGTCGAAGGATCGAGCCGCGACGGCAAGGTCAACCGCCAAGAAGCGGATGTCATCGCCTCGCTCGCCGCTGCGGCGCTCGAACAGCCTGAGTATCACAAGAATGAATTCGGTAAGAGCACCAGCTTTGGAGTCGTCTCGTTGGTCGGCGAGGAGCAAGCGCTTGAAATCGACCGCCTGCTGCGCCTCCGCATTCCTCCCGATGTATATGAGCGGCACCGTTTCCTGTGCGGCACGTCCGCGCAGTTTCAAGGTGACGAGCGCGACGTCGTGTTTCTCTCCGTCGTCGACACTCCGACCGGCAGCCCGCTCCGGTTTCGCGACGATCAAATGTTCAAGCAGCGCTACAACGTCGCCGCCAGCCGGGCGCGAGACCAGATGTGGGTGATCCACTCCTTGAATGTCCAGACCGACCTTCGCTCCGGGGACCTGCGCCGTCGCTTGATCGAACATGCGCTCGATCCGAGCGCACTGGTGCGCCTGCTTGAGGACAAGGAGAAGCGAACCGAATCACCATTCGAACGTGAGGTCTTGAGAAAGCTTCTGGCTGCCGGCTACCACGTCACACCGCAGTGGAAGGTTGGCGCTCGCAGGATTGATCTAGTCGTCGAAGGCAGCGGTCGGCGCCTAGCCGTCGAGTGTGACGGTGACCGCTACCATCCTCTTGAGAAACTCGCTGAAGACATGGAACGTCAGGCTGTACTCGAACGCCTCGGCTGGATCTTCGCGCGCATCCGGGGGAGCGTCTTCTTCCGCGATCCCGATCGCGCGATGAAACCCGTGTTTGAGAAACTGCGAGATCTTGAGATCGCACCCTGGTCCGAATCGAGCGAGAAGCCAATGCACGCACCGGCCGGCGAGTTGATCGAACGCGTGACGCGGCGCGCCGAGCAACTTCGCAACGAGTGGCTTCCGAAAGAACCTGCGAACGGCGGGGCCGAAGCGCCCGAGCCAACGCTCGGAAATCCGGCCTAGATCCGATCTGCTTCGACGACGCTTGCCAATTCCAGATACCGGCACAGCGCGCTCGCAAGCTGCATTTGGCGGGGGGTCTGACACTCCGGCTCCAGTAACTTCCGGTTCCCGACCACGACGACATTGCTCAACGCTCTGGACGTCGCCACATTGAGCCGGTTCAAGCTGTACAGGAATTCCATTCCTCGCGGCGCCTCTTCGGGCGATGACGTCGTCATCGAATAGATGACCACGGGCGCTTCCTGCCCCTGAAATTTGTCGACCGTTCCAATCCGCATTTTCGGCAGCCGCATTGACAAATCCGCCACCTGGGCGTTGTAGGGCGCAACAATCAGAATGTCTTCTTCCCGAATCCTCCGGCGGTTCCCGGCGCCATAGAACCAGTGCACCTCGGGCTTCAGCAACCCATCAACAATCCGCGCCACAGCGTCCACTTCCTCGGCGCACGAATTCCGGTTTCCCTCGTGCTCCACCGGGACGAACCACAACCCCGCATGATCCATCCATGCATGCCCTTCAAGCACCCGGCTCGCGGTAATCGCATGCGAGGTTAACTTGCCCTCGTAAAACACCTCGGAAGTGAATTTGCAAACCTCGGGATGGAGTCTCCAGCTTTCCGGCAGCAGAAATCCCATCTCCTCGGAAATCGTCTTCCGCCCATGCAGCAGGTGTTCGAGCGCCGATTTTTCGGCACCATCGGGGTGACTGCCCTTGAGCGGGCGCTCCAACTGCTGCGGGTCGCCGAGCAGCACCAGCCTCTTCGCCGCCTGCGACACCGCCAGGACGTCGGCTAGCGACATCTGCCCGGCTTCGTCGATAAACAAAACGTCCACCGCTTCAAATGCCAACTCCGAGGACCACAGCCACGACGTACCCCCGACGACGTTCGCTTGGACGGAGCGCAAACTGCCGAGCGCTTCTTCATTGTTCTTCTTGGCCACGGCAACGCCATCGCTTTCCTCACCGCCCGTATCTCGATGGAGACATCGCACGCCGGGTACCTTCTTTTCTTGCGCGGCCTCCACCACCGCCTCCAGCAGGTTGCGGATCACTTTGTGGCTCAGCGCTGTGACGCCGACCTTCCTTCCCTGCTTCACGAGCTCCACAATCATCTGAGCTCCGGTGTAAGTTTTTCCTGAACCCGGGGGTCCTTGAATCGCGAAGGCGGAATCTTCCAGTGCCAGCACGATCCGAGTCGCCGTGTTTTCCGGTTTCTCCGAAACCAGGGGCCCGAGCTGCGCTCCACCTCTTAGACGCGGCGGCTTTCGCAGAAGCAGGTCACGTCCTGCACGATAGCGCCCCGGTCGATCGATTCCGTTCTCGGCCACCCACTCACCGATGCGATAGAGAGAACCCGCCTGCGCGTCGGTTGGGAGAGGAGCGTCCCACATGTAGACCGTCGGCGGATGAAACTCGGCGGTCTTCTTCGTCTTCTTGATGTCCACGATCCCTTTTTCGTGGTCGATTGTCACGACCTCTCCGACTTTTTCGTCCGCGAAATACAGACCTTTGCCCGGCCTGACGTTGCTACGCTGCGGATCGAACTCGTAGCGATCCGTTGGAACCTGCCCGCCGGCATTTACTCGGACCAGCAAACGCAGCCGAGTCAGAGCCACTCGCTCATCCAGCAGATCCTCCTCACTCATTTCTCCAAGGCGGTAGCCTTCCTGCCAGGCGCGCTTGTCCTCACGGCGGTGCCAGCTGAGCAGCTGCCCAAGGAGCCACTGGCCAGCCTGCTCGCCCGATCGTGCCAACGGATCGGCCGGAATCGGCTGGCAGAGCCGCTCGGTCAACGCTGCGGCGCGATCGAGTTTTTCTTGCAGCTTCTCCGAAGGGTCCCCGCTTTTTTCCGGTGGCCGCGGCACGTTCGTCCCACGATCCACCAGTGAACGCCGCGCACCTTCCAGCCAATCCCGCAAGCCGGCCGCCGAGAAGCAGTCTTCCCGGTTATAGCCCTCCATGGCGGCTTGAATCGGCTCGGGGAACTCTTCCCCGCCCCAACCCAATTCCAGGCGGTGTTCGACATACCGCATCGCCGCACGCGACTCATCACGCAGCGTCTCCCGCTTGAATCCGTACAATGCCTCGATGTTCTTAAGGCCATACTCCTCGACACTGGCACGCACGCCTTGTTTTAGGACCTGATGCAAGTCGACGAGCGATTCGGCGCGAAGCAGTTCGTCGATTTCGTTTTCGCGCGTCCCGTACATTCCCATCAGACGCTTCAGCACGCCCGATTCATAACCCCCGAAGTGATACACGTGCATTCGCGGGTTGGCTTTGCGGCGGCGCATGATTTCGTCAACGAGCCACTCGAATGCTTTCTTTTCTTCCTCACGGTTGAGTGCCCAGCGCTTCTCGTAGCGCCCTTCTCCGGCTCCATCGAGAAATGCGAACCCGAACAGATATTGCAGCCCCGACTCGCCGACGAATGGGTCCCCTTCCAAATCCAAGAACAGATCATCGGGAGTGGGCTCCGGAAGCCTTGAAAGCCCCATTTCCTCAATGACTGGCAACAGCAGTTCGTGCACGAGCCTTTTCTCGCTACGGCCGCTCACCTGGATGCGGGCTTGCTCGCGCACGCGTTCGATCCCCTCGCGCGAGCCGTGCTTGGGTCTTTCTCGAATGGGCATCGGCAGCACCGCCAGCTTCGCGACTGTCTGCGTGTTCCATTCCTCCAGCTGATTCCGCTGCTGTCGCCGAATTCCGGCGACGAGCGACAAGTGGTCGTCATCCCGCCGCCGGCCATCGCACTCGCGAAACCATCGGCAAACGTCGCAGTGCACAACCGGCTCGGGATACGCTCCGTTGGTACCGTCCCGCACAGCCCGAGCCAGCCGCTGCTTCACGTGTCGGAAGTAGGCGGCGTACTCCGCAACACGGTAGCTCTCCCCGTCGAACTTCTCGCCCGGAGGGACGACCCACATTCGCTCAGGCGCGGATTCTTGAGCCTTTTCGAGCAGCTCCGAATACAGCGACAGCTGCAAGATCGCAGCCGCCTTCGTTTCGCGCGTCAGCTTCGTATCCACGACTTCGTACGACCATTTCCATTTGCCGCTCGGCTTCGCAACCCGGCGAAGGACATCCGGCCTGCCAAACCATTCGCTGTCCGACAAGGCTCCCTGCGCGATCACGTCTGCGCCCGCTTCCATGAGCTTTAGCGTTTCGTTCACCACCTCTTTCTCGTCCGGCATGTCCGCAAGACTGACCACGCCCAGCTTTTGCTCGGTGGAGAGATAGGCCAGATAGGCCTTCTCATGTCGGTAACCGCGCTCCCGGATGACTGCCAAATCCGGCGCAGCCCAGTTCGGCGCCTGCCGATCGCCCCGGGTCACCTCGAGGTCGAGAACGGTCAGATGACGGCAGGCGAGATGATTGCTTAGGTCGGTTGCTGATAGTCGTAACTGCTTCAAGATGATCTTCATCGCTTTCGTCGCCGCAGATTTCTCCCACTGAGCCCCGAATTACGCGCGCCCGCTAGGACTCGTACTCGAGAATCGCCTTTGGATCTTTCCCGATCTAGTAGCTCGGAACGGCGCCATGAGTCGTTCTCGGCCCGGCCATGCTTCATTCCATGAGCGAAATCATGGTGATTACTTGATGGATACTATCATGGGGAAAAGAGGGCGCAGACCCTCGCCCCGGCAGGTTCATCAATCCTTTTTCGTTCTGAGCGCTCAACAAGCCTCTTGCCGACCGGGGAATGCGATTTCCCGGCCTGCGGGCTTCGTCATTCTTAGCTAACCCGAACACGAAGGCCAAATCACGGGCGACTTCTTCCTAATACACCGACTATATCGACATCCGGCGCTACAGTGGAATCCGCGAACGCCGCCCGGCATCTCTCCGGGAGAAAATGAGATGACGCGGCGGGACCTTCTGGTGGGTCGCGGGCCCGTCATTCGCCAGCGCTCGCATTTGCCGTGCTGGCCCGGAGATAGTCCGAGACCATCGAAATTACTTCACGCGCATAGTAGTATGCGCGCTTGCGCGCGCGAAAGAATTCAAGCACCAATCCCGCCCCAGCGGCCACGAGCAACAAGTGCAGAACGGCTAACTTCTCAGCCGGTACCTGGAACCTGTGAAACAAGAAAAGAATTTTGATTCCGCCCGCAGCAAGGAAACTAACCAAAAAGCTCGTCATCATTGCCCGATGGAATGCGTACGAAGCAACGAAGTTCTCCACTCGCCCTAGTTTTTGGCGGTTGCAGAGTGCCATCCCCCTCTCGAATAATCTTTGGTAGTACA
>Ga0210404_10000879_pt1 | contig 13879 bp, 7 predicted proteins | sample IncBWH28MmetaG_FD_155455 | JGI IMG/M metagenome (GOLD analysis project Ga0210404, IMG submission 155455) | Forest soil microbial communities from Barre Woods Harvard Forest LTER site, Petersham, Massachusetts, United States - Inc-BW-H-28-M | ecosystem: Environmental > Terrestrial > Soil >... | reverse complement strand
GCATTCGGCGCGCTAAGGTGACACGGCTTCCGCGAGAGCGCAAACCGCGCGACCAACTGCGGAACCATTCCCCATTCAATGAATGGGCGAGGCCGGAAGATTTGCAACCGGCAAATCTGTGCGTACAACCGAGTCCGGCGGAGCGATGCACCGTACGGTACATGGCGGTGGGCGCAGTCTCGTGCGAACTTTTCTCCGGCCCCAATTCCCTGCTAACAGGGAAAAATACAGGGAATATTGCACATTTCGGGGAAGCCACTCGGGGATAAGTGTACACCGGACAGTACTTTTGGAGGGAAAACTACGTTTTCGAAGCGCATCCGAGCAGGGAGCCATCAGGGAATGAACAAGGAACAAAAATTCCCTGATACTGAGTTCATTGCGAGATTTTGGCGGCCTCTTCGACTCCAAGCTATGTGAGTTCCGCCGTGTCGCTCTTTACCGAACAAAAGAAAACAACTTGTCCGGTAAGTGCGTTTATCGAGGGTTGCCCGACGCTTTGGCCATGTCGCTGGCGATAAGAGATTACAAGTTAGGGTAGGGGATGGGCCCTGGCCCGCTTGGCGGAGGCACGGATGAGGTCTTGGCGACGGGCAGCCCACTATACCAGGGGAGTTCAAGTAAGTCGTGGCTGTAACTCGGCGGATAAAAATCCTGCGTGCAGCGCGTTGCCACGAAACTTCTCGGCAACGTCCCCAACTGATAGGGGCTTGCTGAAATAATATCCTTGAATCTCATCACACTGATGTGCCCGTAGGAATGACAATTGTGGTTCGCTTTCGACGCCCTCGGCAATGACTTTGAGATTCAAACTCTTTGCCATGCTGATGATCGCATTTGTGATCGCCGCGTCGTCAGTATTCACGGCGACGTCTCGGACAAACGAGCGGTCAATCTTGAGCTTGCTAACTGGAAACTTTTTCAAGTAGCTAAAACTGGAATAGCCGGTCCCGAAGTCGTCAATTGCTAGCCTCAACCCCATAGCCTTTAGTTCACGAAAGACTGAGAACATCACGTCTGCATTCGATAGTAGAAGGCTTTCCGTAATTTCGAGTTCAAGGTACTTAGGGGCCAGGCCGGTCTCGTGAAGCACTCTTCTGATCAATTCGCAAAAGTCCACCTGGCTGCGCCGGGCTGAAAGATTCCCAGCCTCCCGCGCTGCCTTCGCCCAAGGACAAAGATGCGCCCGTCAAATTCCTCAGCGATTCGTTCGAGAATTGTTCCGGAGTCATCCAAAATCTCACCGAACCACAGCTCGCCCAGCTGCACGATTCTCCCGAGGGGCGCATGCCCGGCCCGAAGTTCTTCTCGCCAAGCACATTCACGTGGCCCATCATCGCGGCCATGCCGAAATCTATCTTCGCGACAAAGGCATTCGCCTTCCTATCGAATTTAATTTTTTTGGCGACGTTCTAGGCGTAAAAGTTCATCGTTGGCTGCGGGGTTCGGGCCAAGACCCCGGAAGGTGTGGGCATTGCTCCATCGCTTATTAGATTGATTTCAGTCGGTTAGTGGTGTGGCCTGGAACTGCAGATAAATGCGCCGGAGGATCAGGTGCTTACCTCATGGTAATTCGAGATCCCCTCCCGGTACGCTGGGTGGTATCCTGCGGGAGTTGCCCGCTGGAGGTCCAGTAACCTCAGGCGCTTCCACGTGCTCAGACATGATGGCCATGCCCGGAGCTGTAGCGCTCCCCCACCACCGGTGCCGTTTCGTTGTTTGGGCTCCGGGCCAACCATCGATGTCACTCGTTCTATTTCGTCGCTACCCCGAATTGATTCCGATGAGCGCTCATTGCGGGTTTCACACCGTTGAAACTGAAGCCGATGAGGGAATTCCATACCGATTCCGCTTCCCGGATGGCCGAGAATTTGCCGACCCGGCTTCGCGTTTTCAGCCCGAGGGTGTTCAGGGCCCTTCCGTCGTAATTGACACAGCAAAATTTCGATGGACCGACAAGGGATTCGCCGGGTTTTCCCCGAGTCAGGCCGTAATTTATGAGTTGCACACCGGCACATTCACTGAGGAAGGCACATTTGAATCGGCGATTTCACGGCTCGAGTCTCTTGCAGACTTGGGTGTGACGGCCGTCGAGTTGATGCCCGTCGCGCAATTTCCGGGAACGCGGAATTGGGGTTACGACGGCGTATTTCCTTACGCCGTGCAGAATTCTTACGGAGGGCCGCGGGGGCTTCAGAAATTTGTCAACGCGGCTCATGGAATCGGGCTCAGCGTGATTCTGGATGTCGTTTACAACCACCTGGGTCCGGAAGGGAATTTCGCCGGAGAATTTGGCCCGTACTTTACGGATCGCTACCGGACGCCCTGGGGCCGGGCCGTGAATTTTGACGGGCCCGGGAGCGATCCCGTACGCGCATTCTTTATCCAGAACGCGATCTACTGGCTCAAGGAATTTCACATCGACGCGCTGCGATTGGACGCGGTTCACGGAATTTTCGATTTCAGCGCGCACCATTTTCTTGCCGAGTTGAAGGAATCCGTCGAGGCGCTGGCCCAACGCTCCAGGCGCAAACTTTTCGTCATCGCAGAAAGCGATCTGAATGACGCCCGTCTTTTGCACGCGCTCGATCGAGGGGGATACGGACTGGACGTGCAGTGGAGCGACGACTTCCATCATGCGCTGCACACATTGCTTACTCATGAATTCACGGGCTACTACAGCGATTTTGGCTCGATTGACGATTTATGCGAGGTGCTCCGCGACGGATGGCTCTACTCCGGCCAGTACTCACGCTTTCGGAGGCGACGGCACGGGAATTCCGCGGCAGGGATTCAGCAAAGCCGGTTCGTTGTTTTCAGCCAGAATCACGACCAGGTGGGGAACCGCGCGCAGGGCGAACGGCTCATACAGCTCGTTGATTTTGAGAGCATAAAACTCGCGGCCGGCGTTACACTGCTTTCGCCATTCGTGCCGTTGCTGTTTATGGGGGAAGAATACGGAGAGACGCATCCATTTCTCTATTTCACGAGCCATTTTTCCCCGGAGTTGAATGAAGCCGTTCGCAAAGGCAGACGCGAAGAGTTTGCGGCCTTTGGATGGGGCGACGACCTTCCAGATCCTGACGATGAAAGAACGTTCAGACGATCTGTTCTGAACTGGGCAGCTCAAGCAAGCGAGCCCCATCGCACGCTGCGCCGCTTCTACAAGACTCTTATGGGCATCCGGAAACAATTTGGGATCGGCGGAATCAAACCCGAAGTGTGCTGCGACGAGAGTCACAAAATTCTCTCGCTGGAATATTGTTCTCCGCGGTTCCGTTTGGTCGTAGCCTTCCATTTCGCAGACTCTCTAGGCAGTTTTCCTCTGCATTCGAATTTTCATATGGCGGATCTGATCCTGAATTCAGCCGACAGTGAATGGCTGGGGCCGGTTGCAGTATCCAAAATGGGAGCGGAGGATAAGAGCTTCCACTTCAGCCGGCGCTCGGTTGCGGTCTTTAGCTCAAGCACCAAGGGTGATCGATGAACCATATCTGCATTCACGGGCATTTCTATCAGCCGCCAAGGGAAAATCCGTCGCTGGAAGCGATTGAACTGCAGGATTCCGCGTATCCGTACCACGATTGGAACGAGCGCGTCACGGCAGAGTGCTACGCCCCGAATGCCACATCACGATTGCTCGACGACCAGCAGAGAATCGTGGAGCTCGTGAACAATTACGCGCGAATCAGCTTCAATTTCGGGCCTACGCTTCTGAGCTGGATCCAACAAAAGGCTCCCCAGGTTCTCGAATCGATCCGACAGGCGGACAAGGCGAGTCAGGAGCGGTTCGGAGGCCACGGTTCCGCGATCGCACAGGTGTATAACCACATGATTCTGCCGCTCGCGCATCCGCGCGACAAAATCACGCAGGTTATTTGGGGCATTCGCGATTTTGTATTTCGTTTCGGCAGGCGGCCGGAAGGGATGTGGCTCCCTGAAACGGCAGTCGACACCGCGTCGCTCGAAGTTATGGCCGCGCAGGGAATTCGGTTCACGATTCTCGCCCCGCGGCAAGCGAAGCGTGTGCGACGGCAGGAAAGCCGAAGCTGGAAGGACGTTTCAGGGGAGCTCATCGACCCAAGCCGCGCCTATCAGATCCGGCTGACTTCTAAAAAGACGATGGCGCTGTTTTTTTACGATGGCCCCATTTCCCGAGCCGTCGCATTCGAGGGTCTGCTGGACGACGGAAAGCGGTTTGCCGAGCGACTTCTGGGCGGATTTTCGGCTGAACGCACCTGGTCGCAGCTTTCGCACATCGCCACGGACGGCGAAAGCTACGGCCACCATCATCATTACGGAGAAATGGCTCTCAGTTACGCGCTGCACAGCATTGAATCCGGGCAGCAGGCGCAGCTCACAAATTATGGACAATTTCTTGAAAACTACCCACCGGATCACTGGGTTGAAATCGTCGAGAACTCTTCCTGGAGCTGCGAGCACGGCGTCGAACGCTGGAAATCGAATTGTGGCTGCAATTCAGGCGGGCATCATTGGAGCCAGGAATGGCGTGGGCCTTTGCGTGAGGCGCTCGATTGGCTGCGACACACATTGGCTCCGGTTTTCGAGCAACATGCGGGCAGTCTGCTGAAAGACTGCTGGAGCGCGCGCAACGACTACATTGACGTAATTTTGGACCGCTCCAAAGAAAACGTACAAGTCTTCCTGGGCAAGCACGCCACCCACGACCTGAACCACGAGGAACGGGTTTCCGCGCTCAAACTGCTCGAAATGCAGCGACATGCGATGCTGATGTACACAAGTTGCGGATGGTTTTTCGAGGAACTCTCGGGCCTTGAGACCGTACAAGTGATTCAGTACGCCGGGCGAGCCATTCAACTGGCGCGCGAAGCGGCGGGCCAGGATACCCTCGAGGCGCAATTTCTTGAAAGATTGCGCAACGCCAAGAGCAACATTCCAGAACATAAGAACGGCGAAGAAATTTATAAGAAGTGGATTGCACCGGCCGTCGTGACAATGGACAAAGTGACGGGTCACTATGCCGTCAGCTCGCTCTTCGAGAATTACTCCGATTTCACCAAGGTTTATTGCTACGACGTGGAGCGCGGGGACTATAGCGTCGAGACGGAAGGCCGGATTCGCCTAGCGGCAGGAAACGCGCGAGTCCGTTCCAAAATCACCACCGAAGACGGCGCCCACAGCTTTGCCGTGCTGCACCTGGGCGATCACAACCTGACCGGCGGCGTCCGCGAATTTCAGGGCGAAGAGAATTTTCACGAGCTGCGTGAAAAGATGAGCACGGCTTTCAAAACCGCCGACATGGCCGAAGTGATTCGCGTGATCGACCAGGAATTCGACAAGCGGACTTTCACGCTACGAACGCTCTTCCGCGACGAACAGCGGCGGATCCTCAAATTGATTCTCAAGGATACTCTGAATTCGGTCGCGACCTCCTTCCGGTCACTTTATGAGAATCAAGTGTCGCTTACCCGCTTTTTGAATTCGATTAACGTCCCTGTGCCTCCTGAGCTCGTTTCGGCAGCGCAGGTGGCGCTCAATAGTGAGTTGCGCGAAGCTTTGGAGCGTCCGGACCTGGATGCTGCCGCCATCAAGAACCTGTTGCGCGACGCAGAAACGGCTCATGTGACAATCGATTCCGCCACCCTCGAATACGCCATGCGCAAGCATCTGGAAACTCAAGCGGAACTCTTTGCGCGGAATCCTGACGATCTGCAGGCTCTCAAGCGTTTGTACACTATGCTGGACCTTGCCGCTGCTCTCCCGTTCCCGGTGATGCTGTGGGAGGTACAAAACCGGTGCTTTGCAGCTTTAGCGAAGTCTTTCGCGTATCACAATGTCGCCGGCGCACACCGCGAGGATGACCCGTTGCGGAAGGAATGGGCTGCGGAATTATCTGCTGTTGGAACGTATCTTCACATCAAGGGTCCGAGGCCATGATTTCCGGTGTGCCGCTGGCTACTTATCGTCTTCAGTTCAATGCAGATTTCCGCTTCGAGGATGCCATCCAGATCCTGGATTACGTGCGCGACCTGGGAATTTCGCACATCTACGCTTCGCCGGTTCTAACCAGCCGCCGCGGTAGCGGCCACGGATACGACGTCACGGACTCGACGAAGATAGACGCTGAATTGGGTGGCGATGAAGGATTTTCCGCGCTTCGCGCCGCGTTGGAAGAGCGCGGTATGGGACTTCTCCTCGATATCGTCCCCAATCACATGGCGGCCTGCAGCGAGAACCGTTGGTGGATGGACGTTCTCGAATATGGTTCCGACTCACCGTATGCTTCGTACTTCGACATCAATTGGCGTCCGCCGATCCGCAGCATGGAAAACAAGATTTTACTGCCCTTCCTCGACCGGCCTTTTGGAGAGGCTTTGAATGACGGTGAATTCAGAGTCGAGTATGAAGAGGGCAGGTTTTTATTGCGCCATGGTGATCAAATCTTTCCTCTGGCGCCGGCTTCGTATGCAGAAATCCTGGGAAGTGGGGAAGGCAAAGATCCCATCGAACCCGATTCATCCGCGGCCCACGAATGGGGAGGAATTCTCGCCGCCGCACAAGCGGTCGCGGCGGACACGAATTTCGGCGCGCAGGCAATCGCGGAAAGACGGACGAAATTTGAACGATTGCGCGAGCGCCTGAAGGAACTAGCGGCCTCGTCACCGGAGATTGCCGCATTGCTGGCGCGCAAGCTGGATTTGCTCAACGGGACCGACCTGAATATCGCCAATTACAATGATCTCGAGCGGCTGCTTTCTCTTCAGCATTATCGCCTGGCGTACTGGCAGACGCCCAGCGACACGATCAACTATCGCCGCTTTTTTTCCATCACCGATCTGGTTGGCGTGCGGGCGGAGGATCCGTCCGTCTTCGATGCCACCCACGAAGCCATGATCCGTCTCGGGTCCAAGGGCGGCACATCCGGCTTTCGCATCGATCACATCGACGGCTTGCTCGATCCACTGGCTTATCTGAACCGTCTGCAGGAACGTCTTTCAGCGGAAGGAGCGGATTCCGCGGGCGCCTTCCTTCTCGTCGAGAAAATTCTTGCCCGAAACGAAACGCTGCCGCTCGATTGGCCCGTTCAGGGCACGACCGGCTACGATTACCTGAACTACGCCAATCGTTTGCAGGTTGACGAGCAGCAAGCTCAGGCTCTCCTCGACGTTTACAGTCGCTGGACCGAATCAAAGGTTGGGTTTGACGAAGTGTTGTATCAGAAGAAAAAACTTGTCATGCGCACTCTGCTCGCGATCGAAATCCGATCGCTTGGTCGCCAACTTGCCGAGCTCGCCCGGGACGACCGGTATGCGCGCGAGATTCCCCCTGCAGATCTTGCAGAAGTGCTGGTGGAGGTCACTGCATCATTGCCCGTCTACCGGACCTATATTCGAACGCTCGATGTCCCGCATTTCGCGCAGGATATCTTGACAGAGGCGATCGCCGTCGCCCGCACGCGCCGCACAAGTTTGCCGCCGGCATGCTTCGATTTTCTTTCCGACGTTTTGCTCTTGAGCGCCCCGGGGCATGTCCGGCCCAGCCAGCGCGAGGCGCGGCTGGCATTCGTGATGCGCTGGCAACAATTCACTGGCCCGATCGTGGCCAAGGGGCACGAAGATACTGCGCTGTACGTTTACTTTCCGCTCTCTTCGCTCAATGAAGTCGGGGGAGATCCCCGCGTGATGGAGACAAGGCCCCAGGAGTTTCACGAATTCATCGAGCAAAGGCAGAAGCGCTGGCCTCACAGCATGAACGCCACCACCACCCACGACACGAAGCGGTCCGAAGATGCGCGCGCTCGCATTGCCGTTCTCTCCGAAATCCCCGAGGACTGGGAAGCCGGGCTGCGCGCGTGGTCTGAAGCCAATGTGAATTTCACCGGGAAAATCGAGGGGCAAATTGTTCCTGACAGGAATGAAGAATATCTCTTTTACCAAACTCTGATCGGCGCTTGGCCCCTTGAAGAAGAAAACTGGACGAGATTTGTCGAACGGATAGAGAGCTATCTCATCAAAGCGATGCGCGAAGCAAAAGTGCATACACGATGGACCCCGCCAAACGAACGTTATGAATCGGCGCTGCGGAAATTTATTGCCGGCGTACTGAACCGCAACCGGAACATGGCGTTCTGTTCTAGCTTCGCCCGTTTCCAGGAGCGGACGGCGCTCCACGGTATGCTCAACAGCCTCGGCCAGACGCTGCTGAAAATCGCGTGTCCCGGCGTTCCGGATTTTTACCAGGGCGCCGAATTGTGGGACCTGCGGCTGGTCGATCCGGATAATCGCGGACTGATTGATTTCCGGAAGCGCGCATCTTTGCTGCATTGCGTTCGGGATGGGACAAGCTGCAAGTGCCAAGAGCAGATCAACGAGCTTCTTCTCAATTGGCGGGATGCACGCGTGAAACTGCACGTCGTCCGAGAAGCCCTCAGTGCCCGGCGCGCTCACTGCGATTTGTTCCAAAACGGCGATTACCGGCCGCTCGTAGTGTCGGGGCCGCATCGAACTCGTGTTATCGCTTTCGCCCGTCAATCAGGCGATGAGCGGTTGATCGTGGCAATCCCCCGGTGCCTTGCTTCCTTGCATGCTCCTGTCTTGGATGACGATCGCTCCCGTTTCTGGCGGGATACGGAGTTGAATTTGCCGGACGACTCGCCGTCGATTTGGACCAACAAGCTTGCCGGCCGCGACGCTCCGCATATTGAAAGGATGGAGCGTCGACTCTCGCTCGGCGATGTATTCCAAGGGTTTCCCGTCGCGCTTTTACTGCCTGCCGCCTAAGTCAGTGGCGTCCGGGGATCTCTCGCGGTTCGCGGCTGGGAGAACTCACGCAATCGCCCTCAAATCGGAGTACTCATCGCGGAAACGGTTTGCGCGTGGCGCCGGCCGCTGAGAATTTTTCAGTTGCAGTTTTTACGGACTTACACGAGAAATATGGAAAGCTCATGTTGAATCGGCGCACTCTAAGGATAGAATAGAAGCATCAGCCTTCGGTTTATCGTGTTTAATCTTGGCGTTGCGTCAAGAAGCTGCAAGTCGTCGTAATCCCGGTCCGACATTCGAGGAAGGTGCTCATAGCAAATGGAACAGCAAGCGGATGGGAGATGCCGGGTCGCGATCGAGCGGGTTTCGCCGGAGATTGACTGCGGCCGGTTCGCTATCAAGCGAGTTGCTGGTGAGACAGTGGTGGTGGAAGCCGATGTCTTTGCAGACGGGCATGACCAGGTTGCATGCCGCGTTCTCTACCGGCAATCCAACGAGGAATTGCAATCGGCGCCGATGATGCCGCTGGGAAACGACCGGTGGCGTGGCAAGTTCACCGTCAGCAACCTGGGGCGATACGAATACACGGTGGAAGGCTGGATCGATCGTTTCCAATCGTGGCGGAGCGCACTCGAAAAAAGAATTGCCGCCGGGCAGGATTTTCACCTCGATTTGCTGGCTGGAGCTGAGTTGGTGGAATCAGCGGCCTCGCGGGCAAGCGACCGCGATGCGGCAGCTCTCCGCCATTGGGCGCAGCGGTTTCGCGAAAACAAGGCTGGCGCGCCGGGGACTGCGTTTCCGCGCGACAAAGAATTGCTGGATCTCATGCAGCGCTATCCGGAACGCAGTTTTGCCAGCCGCTATGGAAAACAATTAACCGTCTTCGTCGACCGCGAGAAAGCGCGCTTCTCAACGTGGTACGAAGTCTTTCCTCGATCGTGTTCGCCCGAGGCGGGGCGTCACGGGACTTTCCTGGACTTAGAGACATGGCTTCCCTATATCGCTTCGATGGGATTCGATGTGCTGTACCTTCCGCCGATCCATCCGGTCGGACGCGCGTTTCGCAGAGGCAAGAATAATTCTGCCGAGGCTCAATCGGAGGACGTGGGCAGTCCCTGGGCGATTGGATCGGCGGAAGGAGGACACAAAAGTATCCACCCGCAGCTGGGCACGCTCGAAGATTTCCGGCGCCTCATAACCAAGGCCGGCGAGCACGGGCTGGAAATTGCCGTGGATCTCGCGTTTCAGTGCTCCCCGGACCATCCTTACGTAAAGGAACACCCGCAATGGTTTCGTGTTCGTCCCGACGGCAGCATTCAATATGCCGAAAACCCGCCGAAGAAATATCAGGACATCTATCCGCTGGATTTTGAAAACGCCGGCTGGCAGGCGTTGTGGGAGGAATTGAAAAGCATTTTCCTTTTCTGGATCGACCAGGGCGTGCGGGTTTTCCGCGTGGACAATCCTCATACGAAATCTTTTTCCTTCTGGGAACGGGCGATCGGCGAAATCAAGGAAATCCACCCCGATGTTCTGTTTCTTGCGGAGGCATTCACGCGGCCGCACGTGATGCATCGGCTCGCCAAACTCGGTTTTTCACAGTCCTACACATATTTCGCGTGGCGAAACACGAAACAGGAGTTGACCGAATACTTCACGGAATTGACGCAGACCGATGTGCAGGACTACATGAGGCCGAATCTGTGGCCGAACACTCCGGACATTCTTCCGGAGTATTTGCAAGTGGGAGGCAGGGCCGCATTCATGGTCCGGCTCATTTTGGCGGCGACGCTCGGGGCCAGCTACGGTATCTACGGGCCTGCGTTCGAGCTTTGCGAGAATGTCGCAATGCAGCCGGGCAGCGAAGAGTACCTGAATTCGGAGAAATACGAATTGAAGAACCGGAATTTGAATTCGCAGGCGAGCTTGAAGGACCTGATTTCACGGATTAACCGGATCCGCAAAGAGAACTCCGCGCTGCAGAGCAATCGCAGCCTGCATATTCATCAAACGGATAACCCGTCATTAATTTGTTACAGCAAAGCGACCGACGACTTTGCGAACGTGATTGTGGTGGTCGTCAATCTTGATTCATCGCACACGCAAGCCGGGAGGGTTCACCTGGACCTTGCAGCGATCGGATTGGACGACAGCCACGCGTTTCAGGTTCACGACTTGCTGGGCGATGGCAAATATCTGTGGCAAGGATCGAAGAATTACGTGGAACTGATTCCGGAGAGCCTGCCGGCGCACATTTTGCATCTGCGCCGTTGGGTGCGCACCGAGCGGGATTTCGATTATTACCTCTAGGCGAGCTTGAAAAGGGCAGCGTTTGGACCGAAGGCGGGCGGAAGATGGGAAGAAAAACTAGCGCTTTGGAACCGACTCTCAGCGAATTAGATCGCTACTTGTTCGCAGAAGGGACTCACGCGCGTGCGTATGAAAAGCTCGGCGCGCACATCACCGCAAAGGATGGACGTCGCGGCACGCAATTTGCCGTCTGGGCGCCGAACGCAAAGCTCGTTTCCGTGATTGGGGACTTCAACGGATGGAATTCCGCAGCCAATGTCCTGCAGCCGAGCCACGCGGGAATTTGGGAGGGCTTTGTTCCCGATGTTGGCCAGGGAGCCGTGTACAAGTATCACGTGGAATCCCAATACGGAAACCACAAAGTTGACAAGGCGGATCCGTACGGGTTCGCAGCAGAGATTCGCCCGCAGACCGCTTCGCGCGTGTGGAACCTTACTACCTATACGTGGAACGATACGGCGTGGATGGCCGGCCGCTCGAAAACAAATTCTCTAAATTCGCCGATTTCCATTTACGAAGTGCACCTCGGCTCGTGGAGGCGCGTGCTGGAGGAGGGAAACCGGTGGCTGACGTACCGCGAGATTGCTGCCCAACTGGCTGACTACGTTCACGACGAAGGCTACACACATGTTGAACTTCTTCCCGTTACGGAGCATCCGTTCGACGGATCGTGGGGTTATCAGACGACCGGTTACTTCGCTCCCACGAGCCGGTTCGGCACGCCTGCGGACTTCATGTATTTCGTGGACTATCTTCATCAGCGCGGAATTGGCGTAATCCTGGACTGGGTGCCGGCTCATTTTCCGAAAGATGAGGCCGGGCTCGGATATTTTGACGGAACGCATCTCTACGAGCATGCCGATCCGAAGCAAGGGGAGCAGCCGGACTGGAACACCTTCGTATTCAACTACAGCCGCAATGAAGTTCAAGAATTTTTGATCAGCAACGCCCTGTTCTGGCTCGACAAATACCACGTGGACGGACTGCGAGTGGACGCAGTGGCCTCGATGTTGTATCTCGATTACGGCCGGCGAGAAGGCCAGTGGATACCGAACCGCTACGGTGGGAAGGAAAACCTTGACGCGATCCATTTTTTGAGGACGCTGAACGAGCGAGTGTATGCGGAATACCCGGACGTGCTGGTGGTTGCGGAGGAATCGACCGCCTGGCCGCAGGTGTCGAAGCCCACGTATGTGGGAGGGCTGGGCTTCGGTCTTAAATGGAATATGGGCTGGATGCACGACGTTCTCGAATATATGTCGCAGGATCCGGTGTTCCGGAGCTATCACCACAATCAAATCACCTTCGGCTTGCTCTACGCTTTCTCGGAGAATTTTATTTTGCCTTTCTCGCACGACGAGGTGGTTTACGGCAAAGGTTCCATGTTGCGGAAAATGCCCGGCGATGAGTGGCAGAAGTTCGCGAATTTGAGGCTGCTTTACGGCTTCCTGTTCGGGCATCCCGGGAAGAAACTGATGTTCATGGGCGATGAATTCGGACAGTGGTCTGAGTGGAACCACGATGCCGGCCTCGACTGGCATTTGCTGCAAAATCCATTCCATGCGGGACTCCTGCGCTGGGTGCGGGATCTGAACACGCTCTATCGCGGCGTTCCTGCCCTGTACGAACTCGACTTCGATGCCGCGGGGTTCGAGTGGGTGGATTGCACGGATTTTCAACGGAGCGTCGTGTGTTTCCTGCGGCGCGGCCGGAACCCGGACGATCAACTCCTTTTCGTCTATAATTTCACACCCGTTGTTCGGCAGAATTATCGTGTGGGGGTTCCCTGGGAAGGCACCTGGAAAGAAAGCTTGAACAGCGACGCGCCATTGTACGGCGGAAGCGGCCAGGGAAATTTTGGCGGACTGGCGGCCGTTCCGCTGCCGATGCACGGACGCCCCTTCTCATTGAACATGACGCTTCCCCCACTTGGGATCGTCGTACTCCGTCCTGATAGTCGCAGTGCTGGATGAAACTCCAGGAAAGGGAACATGGCGAAGCGACCCGGCAGCGCAGACGATCCCCTTTGGTATAAGGACGCGATTATTTACGAGCTGCCCGTGCGGGCATTCAAAGACAGCAATGGGGATGGAATCGGCGATTTTCCAGGATTGATTCAGAAACTGGATTACTTGCGGGACCTGGGCGCCACCTGTATCTGGGTTTTGCCATTCTTTCCGTCGCCGCTCAAGGACGACGGCTACGACATTTCGGACTACCTCGGCGTTCACCCCATGTACGGTACGGTGGAAGATTTCCGGACTTTTTTAGACGCGGCACACGACCGCGAAATGCAGGTGATGATCGAACTTGTGGTGAACCACACCTCGGATCAGCATCCGTGGTTTCAAGCGGCCCGGCAAGCGCCACGCGGCTCAGCAGTGCGGGATTTTTATGTGTGGAGCGATACGGAACAGAAATACAAAGACGCGCGCATCATTTTCTCCGACACGGAAAGATCCAATTGGACTTGGGATCCGGTCGCCAAGCAGTATTACTGGCACCGATTTTTCTCTCACCAGCCGGATTTGAACTACGACAATCCGAAAGTGGTCGAGGAAATACTGAAAATCATGCGCTATTGGCTGGACCTGGGTGTGGACGCGCTGCGCGTGGATGCGATTCCTTACCTCGTCGAGAGGGAAGGAACGAGCTGCGAGAATCTTCCCCAAACGCATGCAGTGATCAAGACGCTCCGTGCGGAGATTGACGCGGACTATTCCGGACGGATGCTTCTGGCCGAAGCAAATCAGTGGCCCTCCGACGTGCGCCCTTATTTTGCCGACGGCGATGAATGCCACATGGCGTTCCATTTCCCATTGATG
>Ga0210404_10000877_pt1 | contig 13896 bp, 11 predicted proteins | sample IncBWH28MmetaG_FD_155455 | JGI IMG/M metagenome (GOLD analysis project Ga0210404, IMG submission 155455) | Forest soil microbial communities from Barre Woods Harvard Forest LTER site, Petersham, Massachusetts, United States - Inc-BW-H-28-M | ecosystem: Environmental > Terrestrial > Soil >... | reverse complement strand
ATTCGCGCTACGAATCCTCGCGCGCCGTGATTTTTCCGGTGCCGTTTGAGCGCAGCACCACCTATCAGCAGGGCGCGCGCAATGGCCCGAGCGCGATCCTTGCCGCCAGCCGCCTGATCGAGCTGTACGATGAAGAGCTGCAGCTCGAGCCATACAAGGAAATCGGCATCCACACCCTTCCGCCGATCGACACCATGGACGGTGGCCTGGGCGAAGTGATCACCGAGCTGTTTACCGCCGCAACCGGCCTGCTCGACGACGGTAAGTTCCCCGTGGCCCTGGGAGGCGAACACGCCCTGACTCCTCCGCTGGTCTCCGCGGTCGCACAGCGCAACAAGAATCTGAGCGTGCTCCATATCGGGGCCCACGCCGAGCTACGCCACGAATATCAGGGCTACGCCGCGAGTTCCGCCTGCGCCATGCGCCGCGTGGTCGAAATCTGCCCGGCCGTGCAGGTGGGCATCCGCTCGATTTCCGCGGACGAGGCTCGCGCCCTGCCCCAGCTCAAGACGCAAATCTACTGGGCCAAGGAAATCGCGCGCCTGCCGGTGAAAAGCTGGATCGCGAAGGTTTTGAGCGACCTCAGCCCGGTGGTTTACGTCACGATCGATCTGGGCGGCTTTGATCCATCCATCGTTTCCGCCACGGGCGGCCCTGAACCGGGAGGCCTCGACTGGTACCAAGTGATCTCGCTCTTGCGCGCCGTTGCCGACCATAAGAAAATCGTAGCCCTTGACGTGGTCGGCCTGTTGCCCAACCCGGGCTGCCACGCATCTGACTTGCTGGCGGCAAAGCTGATCTACAAGTGCCTGGCATACGTTTTCTGCCTGGGATGATGACAGCCTAGCCGGAAAGGCTGGCTCGCCGTCATGAATTCGTTCTCGCTCGCAGCTCTGCTTCAGGTGCACTCGTACTATTTCGGCGTTGAAACTCGCGGAATCATCGGCTGGATCATCATTGGTCTGCTGGCCGGCTGGATCGCCGGCCATCTCACGCGCGGCCGCGGCTTCGGCTGCATCGTCGACATCATCCTGGGATTGATCGGTTCGGTGATCGGTGGCTGGATCTTCGTGCACCTGGGCATCCAGCTCTGGGGATTTTGGGGCAGCCTGCTGGGCGCGACTGTTGGCGCCATCGTGCTGGTCGCGATCGCCCGCCTGTTCGCTGGCGGCGGCCGCTCGAACTAGAATTCGCTATCGCCCAGCCATAAAACTCCACGCCGCCCAGACGACCGGCGCGGCCAGGATCAAACTATCCACGCGGTCGAGCATGCCCCCGTGCCCGGGCAAAATCGTGCCCGAATCCTTCACCACTGCGCCGCGCTTGTAGGCCGACTCGATCAGATCGCCCGCCTGCCCCGCAATATTCGCGAGGCCCGCGATCAGCAGCACGTTCACGGTTTCGACTTGCATCCACCGCGCTGAAAACACGGCGACTAGCAGCGAGGCGAGAAAATTTGCGATCGCGCCTTCCCAGGTCTTTTTCGGGCTTAACGCCGGCGCCATGGGCATCCGCCCGAGCGATTTCCCGACGAAGTAGGCCATCATGTCGCCCGCCCAGATCAGGCACAGCGTGAAGAGTACCAGCTCCCGACCGGTGTGCCCGCCGGAAGGCGAAACGCCGTCGATTTCGAACACGCGCACCAGATAACTGAACGGAAACGCCACGAAAAGCAGCCCCGCCGAACTGACGGCAATCGCCGGCAACACATCCTGGAGAGGACGCCGCATGGCAAGCCCAATCGCGACCGAGCCAAATACAAATATCAACAGCACCAGTTCCGCGGGCACCGTACCGAGCACCCCGCCGCGAACCAGCAGCTCGCCGCCGCTCAGCGTGTGCGTCTCGACAGCTCCGGCGGCGTACTGTGCGTAGAAAATCCCCGCGGCGCACACCATCGTCCATTTGCGGAATCCCGGCATGCCCACGCGTTCGCCCAACGAGAAAAACTCCCACAGGGCCACCAGCGCGATCGCCGCCGCGACCGCCGCCAGTGCCTCGGGCGGTCCCCACCATACCAGCACGAGCGCCAGGGGGATCAACACCACAGCCGTCGCGATGCGAAGCAGCATAGGGCGTCAGCCTCGCCTCGAACGCGCGTCGTGCTCGGCCCGGATGGTGCCCAATCCGCCGTAGCGCCGCTCGCGCTTCTGAAAATCGACCAGGGCCTCCAGCAACTTTACCCGCGAGAAATCCGGCCACAGCGCCTCGGTGACATAAATTTCCGCATAGGCGATCTGCCAAAGCAGGAAATTGCTCACCCGCATTTCACCGCTGGTGCGGATCAGCAGATCGGGGTCGGGCAATCCCGCCGTGTAGAGATGCTCGGAAATGGTCTGCTCGTCCGCGTGAAACGCGGAAAGGCCGTTGGAACGCACGTGGTCGAGCATGGCGTTGAACGCATCGGCCAGTTCTGCGCGGCCGCCGTAATTCAGGGCCACCACGAGTTTCATGCCGGTGTTGCGAGCCGTCTGGCGCATCGCGTCGGCGATGTCGCGGCTTACCGCATCCGGCAAATCGGCCGAGCGGCCGATTACCAGCAGCTGGATATTGTTCCTGTGGATGGTCGGCAGCTCGCGCTTCAAGTATTCGCGCAGCAGGCGCATGAGAAAATCAACTTCCGCCTGCGGCCGGCGCCAGTTTTCCAGCGAGAATGCGTAGAGGGTGAGGCAGCGGATGCGCAGGCGCGCGCAGGTCTCGATTACTTCGCGGGCCCGTTTTACTCCCGCGCGATGCCCGGCCACGCGCGGCAGATGGCGCCGCTCCGCCCACCGGCCGTTGCCGTCCATGATTACCGCTACGTGGTTCGGCAAACGCTGCAGATCGAGTTTTTCCAGGAGCTGCGTTTCCTCGCGGCTCGCGGGCTTCCACAAATCGGCGTTTTTCACGGGGCAATCTTCACGGGAAACAGCTCAAGGCAAGTCCGCCCGCGAAGTTAGCACGCCCCCTGCGATTTGTCATCACGCCGTCGTTTACTCGGTCGCCGTGTTGTGGTCGACCTGAAGGTGGAGGATCTCCCTGCCCATTTTTCTTGACGTGAATCGCTCGATAGCAGTTCGGTGTACAAGATCTACCTTAAGTGAAAGCCTGTATTACATTGGTTGAATCACAATGGTAGGCTCCCGCACTATGTCGGACAGGCTGCATAGGCCCAACGCCACGACGCGGGTGCCATGGCCAAAATCCTGATCGCTGACGACAGCGACGTCGGCCGGGCATCTCTCCGGACCATTCTCTCCAAGCAAATCGGCTGGACCGTGTGCGGCGAAGCCGTGAATGGCCGTAACGCCGTTTTGATGGCCCATGATCTGAAGCCCGATCTCATCATCATGGATTTCTCCATGCCGATGCTCGACGGGCTGCAGGCTTCGAAGGAAATCCTGCGAGCCATGCCCGCGATCCCCATCATCGTTTTCACGTTTCACATGACTCCCCAGCTCAATCTGGAAGCCTCTCGCATCGGCATTCGCAAGGTCGTTTCCAAAAGTGACGGCGCCAATGCGCTTACGTCGGCCATCGAAGCGCTGCTCGATCAGCCCGTCGGCCCGCTCGGCGTCGCCACGGGCCAGCCGGTCAATCCGGCCGTAATTTCGACCGAGATGCCCGCCGATCCTCCGATTGCTACGGCCGCCGACTCCGCTGCCATCGATACGGGGATTTCGGGCGAATCTCCAACAGAACCTCAGAGCTGATCTGCTAGGCCGGGCTCGAAAACGTGTGCCACTGCCTCCTTTGTTTGTTTTCAGCGGCTTACGCCCAAAATCGCTTTGCTTGGTGTGTCACTTTGTTTCGGGATTTGTAGCTCGGACGAGCGAAAAGGCCTGACCCCAACGAAGCGCAGTGAGCTAGGTGACTACCGCATCAGCGGTCTCAGCCGGCACGGTTTTGGGTCAGGCCGAGGATTTCGCGGACGCGGTAGCGGTCGGAACGCTCGCGGGGGGAGCCGCCCTCCTTGTTGAGCCATTTGGTGAAATCCATCATGCGGACCGCGTGTTCGACGGGAACCGGAACGGCCGAGACACGGACAACGTTGAGGCCTTCAGCAATGCTGGAGACCCATTCTTCGCCGCGGAGGGAGGCCAGGCCGAGAGCAACGGCTTCGTAGAGGGTCGAGGCGGTGACCTGGACGGTGTGCTCGACTTTGTTGAGGTCGAGGAAAGTGACGCGGCAGGAACGCGTGGCCATCGTTGAGGTCTTTGTGACGACAGAATCCCGGCAGCGGAAGGATAGCAGTTTCGCTTTTTGTTCGCCAGATCGATTTTGGCGAACGCGTCGGCGGAAAAACATACGAGCCGAAAGGCCACAGGTCTGAAGACCTGAGCCGCATGATCGTCGACGGTGCGAACGCTGAGGTGGATGGGTTCGATCAGGCCCAGGATTGGCGCCGGGCCTCCGCCGCAGCCGATGCCCCTACCAATGCAAGAATGACAACAGCGAGCCGGACAGGCCGGCGGCGCTGGGATTGAAGATCGAGACGTACATGAGTATCAGGGTGAGGATGATCATGAGGACGCTCGATGCCCAAGCGATGACGTTGAAGGTGAGCGTGTTGACGTGCGCGCCCATCAGGTCGCGGCGGTTGATCAGCAGCAGGATGAAGATCAGCACCACGGGCAGCCAGACGCCGTTGGCCACCTGCGAGAGGACAAGAATTTTCAGCAGCGGCACGTTGGGAATCAGGATGATTCCGGCGCCGATGACGATGAGCAGCGTGTAGAGCGAATAGAACGTGGGCGCTTCCTCAAACTTGCGATCGAGACCGGCTTCGAAACCGAGGCCTTCGCAGATCACGTGCGCGGTCGAGAGCGGCAGGATCGAGGCGGCGAAAAGCGACGCGTTGAGCAGTCCGAAAGCGAAAAGATAGCCCGCCCACTTCCCCGCCAACGGGACGAGGGCTTGCGCGGCCTGGCCCGCATCGGTGATCACCTGGGTGTCCACGTGAAGGTTCAGTGTGGCCGCGCAGCAGACGATGATGAAGAACACGATCACCATGCAGGAGATGCTGCCGACGAGGACGTCCATGCGGGCGTGCTTGTACTGACGCGGGCCGACACGCTTTTCGACAAAACCGGCCTGCAAATAGAAGAATTGCCACGGCGCAATGGTGGTGCCGATGAGGCCAATCAGCATCAGCAGGTAGGGCGCGTTCAGGTGTACGTTGGGCACGACCGTGGCTTTGGCGGCGACGATCCAGTTCGGTTTGGCGAGAAAGGCCGAAATTGCGTAGGACAAATAGAACGCGCAGGCGACCAAGAATATTTTCTCCACCTGCCGGTAGCTGCCGCGCAGAACCAAAATCCAGACTGCCATGGCGGCGAGCGGGACGGAAACGTACTTGCTGATGTGAAAAATCTGCATCGAGGCGGCCACGCCCGCAAATTCCGCGACCGTGTTGCTGAGGTCGACCAGAAACGCGGCGATCATGACGAAGAAGGTGGAGCGGAAGCCAAATTCCTCACGGATCAGGTCGGACAGACCTTTTCCGGTGACGACGCCCATGCGCGCGCACATTTCCTCGCTGACGTAGAGGGCGATGGTCATGGGGATCAGCGACCAGAGCAGCGCGTAGCCGAATTGGGCGCCGGCGGTGGTGTAGACGGCAATGCCGCCGGCGTCGTTGTCGACGTTGGAGGTGATGAGGCCCGGACCGACGACGGCGAAGAAGACGGCGAGGCGGCGGCGCAGGGTGCGCGAGCGGCGGTTCATGTCTTTCGCGCGGCCGGCGAGGCGCGAGACGGTGTCGGTGAGTGTGATCCAGGTGTTCATTTCAAATTCAGTTCAGAGTTAGAGTCTAGAGGGCGGTCAATCGTCCCTCCGGGACTGGCGGCCGCGTTCCACGCCCTTTCCCGGCGCTGCGCTGCGCGGCTGAGCAACGCACGAGTCGAACAGATCCTTCGATTTCGGGCCGGCAACAGGCGCCGACCCTCCGCCCAGGATGACGCGGCGAGATAGGACGCTCACCTCTACAGTTGGGCGCGCATGCGGCTGACGACATCATCGACGGTGATGGCACCGATGGGCACGTTCACGTCGTTGATGACGGCGAGGCTGCGCAAATTGTACTTGTCAAAAACCTCGAACACTTCTTTGTCGCTGGCGTCGGCCCTCACCGAGAGCAGCGGCTCGAAGGCCAGCTCGGCCATCCGCGTTTCGCCATCGGCGAGGATCAGGCGCGCGACCGGAACGGTGCCGGCGAGGGCGGCGTCCTTGTTGATGAGCACGACGTTGTCGAGCTGGTCGAGTGCGATTTCGTGGAAGCGGATGTAGTCGACCACCTCACCGCGCGTGGCGTCCTCACCAACGACGACGATTTCCGTGTTCATCATGCCGCCGGCGGTGCTCTCGTCGAATTTCATCAGCTGCTTCACTTCGCTGGCGTCCCCGTGCTCCATTTCCTCAAGGACTTCCTTCGACTTGGCGGGCTCGAGGTTCTGGATCAGGTCGGCGGCTTCGTCCGGGTTCATTTCCGAGAGGATGTCGGCGGCCTTTTCGGGGGCGAGCTGCTCGACCACCTGAGTCTGGAGGCGCTTGTCTAGTTCGGCGAGCGTTTCGGCTGCGGTCTGCTGATCGAGCGAGTCGATGATGGACTGGCGCTCGGCGGGCGATACTTCTTCCATGATGTCGGCGATATCGGCTGGATGCAGCTGCGCGAGCTTCGCGCCAGAAAGGCGAAGCTTGACGCGGCGCAAAGGGTCGGGCTCGATGAGATTGACGAATTCCCAGAGGATGGTGCGCTTGGGCAATTTCTGCTGGATGCGGCGGATGCCCATCGGAGGGACAACGCCCTGCAGGAGGCGACGGACGGCGCCGGGCAGGCCGACGTCGACCTGGGTGACGCGCAGTTCGGTGTTGCCGTTGACCCGGGTGTCGGCGAGTTCAACATCGTTGACGCGGACGACTTTGCGGCCGTTGGTGTCGATGATCTGCTGGTCGAGCAGGTCCTTTTGCACGGCGAGCCAGGAATCGCTCGGATGATAAAGCTCGAGCGCGGATTCATCGGTGGTGAGCTTCAGGCGGCCCGGCGCGACGGAGTCGATCTGGTCGAAGCGCGCGACGAGCGGGCGGTATTTGCCGCGGCCGATGAGCAGACGCGAAATGCGGTTGGGCTGCTCGTCGGGCACGACGAACATTTCTTTGACGCGGCCGACGAAATTCCCGAAGGAATCGTAGGTTTCGGCGCCGATGATTTCCGTTGCGTGAAGCATAAAAGCTCCCTCCAACTGCGAGCTACCAAGTCGATTGCGCCACGATGCGCAGTTCCTTCCTGGCCATTTCCTTGCAGCGGAGCCGCTTGCCACTACCCTTCGGCTGGTCCGCCGCGCCGGACTCGCTCCCTTCGTCAAGACAAGCAGGGTCACTATGTCGGATAGCGAAAAAAAAGCCCGGGACCGGCAACGGAACCCGGCCTCGGGCAGACGGTAAACCGCCGCTCGGTCTAGTGCAGGCCGGGCCTTGCCTCCCTGTTCCCGAACACCCAATCGGCGCGGATGCGGCGCACTTCAGGCGCCCTGCCGGGTGTAAACCGGGAGCAGTGATGGAACACGAGCGCGAAGGTGGAAGCGCGTTGTCCGCCAGGGCGGGCGCCGCGACTACCGTCAGGCTCCGAATTGGGCGAACGCTCTCCCATGACGCTGCGTTACTCCCGTTTGAGTAAGTAACGGCTGAGGGAAGGTTTGTCAAGCGAAGAGTGCACGTATGAACGATTTTTTACGCGTGAAACCGCATATTTCGCGGGATCCGGCCGCGGCGGCGGCAATCGGCGGCGTAAAGGTACCAATAGGTGGCGCGAATGTAATCGCGCGGAGAGAATCCGAGGGCGCGGGCGATGCGGTCGATCTGGCGCGGGGCGCCTTCGATTTCAAGGAAGTTGCCGACGGGAGTTTCGTCGAGGTCGAGATGCAGGCCTCTGGCGGTTGGAATGTTGCGGAAACGGGTGCGGAATTTCTCGTAGCGGAAACCGGGATGGAAGCCGAGCCGCCGAAATTCGGTGATCCAATTGCGCGCGGGGTCAACCGGCGATTCCCTTTCGAATTTGACCTTGTACCGGGAATGAGCCAGGCCGCTCGCGGGGCTCTTGGAGGTGATCCAGGCGCGGCGGAGTCCGCCGGGGATGAGCGGTGAGGGGGCGGGGGTTTCGACGCGTAGACGGAGGAGGCGGCCGCGGCGGCGGATGTCGTGGCCGGGCGTGTCGAACAGGGTGTTGCGTTCGAGGACGCGGCCCGAGCAGTCCGGGCTGAGGCGACTAATTTTGCCGAGCAGCGAGACTCGATCGGGAATGCGGAGTTTTATTTCGGTTTCGGTGTGGGCCGGAGGGCGAGGGGCCATTTGTGTGGACTCGGGCGACGGCGTCGGGACCCGTTTTACCATAGAGGACATGGAGAAGGCACAGCGAAAATGCGAGGAGGAGCTTCGGCGGCTACAACAATCCGATGGCGAGTTCAGCGAAGACTTCCGAGGAAGGATGTTGCGCAGGGGTGTGCGAGCCAGCATAATCGCCTGACTGCAGGAGACCGCGTTCGTTGACCACGGAACCTACAACTCCGCTGATGCAGCAGTATCACGCCGTGAAAAAGCAGCACCCGGCGGCTCTGGTGCTGTTCCGGCTAGGCGATTTCTACGAGCTTTTCTACGAGGATGCGGTGCTGGCTTCGGGCGTCCTGCAAATCACCCTGACCGCGCGCAACAAGGAAAAGGGTGAGCCGGTGCCGATGTGCGGAGTTCCCTACCACGCGGCGGAAAACTACATCGCCAAGCTGATCCGCGCCGGGCACAAGGTGGCCATCTGCGAACAGATGGAGGAGCCGGGGCCGGGGAAGAAGATCGTGCGGCGGGAAGTAATCCGCGTGCTGACGCCGGGGACGGCCACCGGAAGCTCGCTGGTCGACGCGAAAGAGAATAATTTTCTGGCGGCGGTGGCGTACAGCGCGACGGCCAGCGCGGCCGGCGCTGCGGTGGGCGGGACGAGACCGGCGAGCCGCCCGATGGAGGCGCGCGTCGGGCTCGCCTATGTGGATCTATCGACCGGCGAATTTCGCGCCACGGAATTCAGCGGGGACAAGGCGGACGCGCGGTTGCGCGACGAGCTGGATATTTTGCGGCCGCGCGAGGTGCTGCTGGCGCGGCCGACGACGCTTTTTCCCGATGACCGGCGGGCCACACCGACGCTGTGGGATTCGCAGGGAAAATCGGTTGAGACGCGGCTGGACGAATGGATTTTCGAGACGAATTACGCGGCGCGGCAGCTAGGGCAGCATTTTCAGGTGTTGGCGCTCGAGGGCTTCGGACTGGCGGGCCACCCGCAAGCCACGGCGGCGGCGGGCGCACTCGTTCATTATTTGCGCGAGACGTCGGCGATCGGGGCGCGCAACGCGCAGGACGCGGCGAAGGTGCCGGGGTTGCGTCCGGCGGGCGCGGGGCTGGAGCATCTGGTCAGCATCGCCTATTACGAACAGCAGGACGCGATGGTTCTCGACCAGGTGACGGTGCGGAATCTGGAGCTGGTCGAACCGGCGCCCGGGGATGACGCGTCGGCGACGCTGCTGGGCGCGATGGACCAGACGGCCACCGGAATGGGCGCGCGACTGTTGCGGGCGTGGATCCTGCGGCCGGAGATTTCGCTTGAAGAGATTGAAGCGCGGCTGGATGCGGTCGCCCAGCTGAAATCCCGGACGATGGCGCGCGAGGAGCTGCACAAGGAACTGGGAGGGATACTCGATCTGGAGCGGCTGATGAGCCGGATCACGCTGGGGATCGCGTCGCCGCGCGACCTGGTGGCGCTGCGCACGTCCGTCGAGAAGATACCGTGCGTGCGGAGGTTTCTGGAGGCTGATCCGGAGCAGGCTGCGCACACCGGCAAGTCCCCCGCCGCGGGCAGGCTTGGCGAGCTGCGCGAACAGATGGATGAACTGGGAGACGTGCGCGATTTGATTACACGAGGGATCGCGGACGATCCGCCCGCGGTGGCAGGCGATGCGGGGGTGATTCGCCGCGGATTTGACGCGGAGCTGGACGAGCTGCGCGCGATTTTGACCGACGGGCGGCAGACCATCGCGGCGATGGAAGAGCGGGAGCGGAAGCGCACGGGCATCGCGTCGTTGAAGATCCGCTACAACCAGGTGTTCGGCTACTACATCGAGATTTCAAAGCCGAATCTGGCAAACGCGCCGAACGATTACGAGCGCAAGCAGACGCTGGCGAACGCGGAGCGCTTTACGTCGCCCGAGCTGGCGGGATACGAGCGCAAGGTGCTGACCGCCGAGGAGCGGGCGCTGGAAATCGAGCGGCGGCTCTACGGGGAGATTCGCGAGACCATCGCGCACCAAGCCGGAAGAGTGCGCCGATCGGCCGCGGCCATCGCGCAGGTCGACGTGCTGGTCGATTTCGCGCGCCTCGCTGCGTCCCGCAATTACACGCGGCCGGAATTCACGGAAAAGCAGCCGGCGAAGAAAGGCTCGCGCGGCGAGCTGATGGCGGCGGGCGGGCGGCATCCGGTGATCGAGAAGCTGCTGGAGGAGCGCGGTGAGCGGTTCGTGCCCAACGATCTGTATCTGGCGGACGACGCGGCGTTCTTGCTGCTGATCACCGGGCCGAACATGGGCGGCAAGTCGACGTATCTGCGGCAAACGGCGCTGATTGCGATCCTGGCCCAGATCGGATCGTTCGTTCCGGCAGCGCAGGCGAAACTTCCGCTGATCGATCGCGTATTCACACGCATCGGCGCCTCGGACAATTTGTCGCGGGGGCGGTCGACATTTCTGGTGGAGATGAGCGAAGTGGCGGCGATATTGAATACCGCGACTCCGGCGAGTCTGGTCCTGCTGGACGAAGTGGGGCGAGGCACGGCGACGTTTGACGGGCTGTCTCTGGCGTGGGCGGTGGTCGAATCGCTGCACGGGGGCACACGGCCGCGGACGCTGTTCGCGACGCATTATCACGAGCTGACCGATCTGGAGCAGCTGCTGCCGGGCGTCAAAAACGTGCACGTGTCGGTGGAAGAGGCTGGCAGCGACATCGTGTTTTTGCGGCGCGTCGAGCCGGGAAGCGCGGACAAAAGTTACGGCATCGAAGTGGCGCGCCTGGCGGGCTTGCCTGACGACGTGATCGCGCGGGCGCGGGAAATTCTGCGGCGGCACGAACGCAGCGAGGAGAAATTGACGCGCGAGCTTTCACCCGGCGCGGCAGGCCCTCCGAAGGTCGAGCCGGAACAGGCGGCCTTCACGGCGATCGACAAACCGGTGCTGGACGCGCTGCGCAATGCGGAACTGGACCACCTGACGCCGCTTGCGGCGTTGAACCTGCTGGCGGCACTTCAAAAACAGTTAGCGTGAGGCGTCTGCTATGACAGCCCCGGCCATGAGAGTGATCGGGATGATGTCCGGGACCTCGGCGGACGGCATCGACGCGGCGCTGGTGCGCATCGCGGGCGCGCCGCCTGCCATCACCGCGGAACTGGAAGGACATTTCCACGTTCCCTTCCCTGCTTACGTGCGCGAGAGGATTTTGCGGCCGGCAAACGGCGCGGCGACGACCGCGGCCGAAATCAGCGAGTTGAACTTTCTGCTCGGCGAAGAACTCGGCCGGGCGGCGATCGCGGCGTGCAAGAAATGGCGCGTGGCGCTGAAGGACGTGTCGCTGATCGGTTCGCACGGGCAGACGATTTTTCATCAGGGGACGAAATCGAAATATCACGGGAAGTTGCGCGCCGCGTCGACCCTGCAGATCGGGGAGATCAGCATCATTGCCGCGCGCACGGGAATTACGACCATCGGCGATTTTCGTCCGGCGGACATGGCGGCGGGAGGACAGGGCGCGCCGCTGATCCCCTTCGCCGATTACCTGCTGTATGGCGATGCGGTGCGCGGGCGCGTGGCGCTGAATATCGGCGGAATCGCGAACGTCACTGTGATTCCGGCGCGCGCGCGGCCTGAGGACGTCTTCGCGTTCGATAGCGGACCGGGAAATATGATCGTGGATGCCCTGGTCGAACGGACCACGCGCGGGCAGCAGGAATTCGACCGCGATGCACGGATCGCTTTGAGCGGGCGAACCATTCCCGAACTGCTGATGAGGTTGATGCGCGAGCCGTATCTGCGCCAGAAGCCGCCGAAATCGACGGGGCGGGAACTGTTCGGAGAAGCCTACGCCGACGGGCTGTTGGCGTGGGGCAGGCGCCACCACGCCGGGGCGGCCGATCTGATTCGCACGGCGACGATTTTTACTCCGATATCGATTGCCGATGCGTTCCGGAGGTTTATCCTGCCGCGGGCGCGTGTGGAGGAGCTGATCGTGGCGGGCGGGGGCGTGAACAATCCGTTGATCATGGCGCAGCTGGCCGCGGCGCTGCCGGGGATCGAAGTGCTGCCGGCGCGCCGGTTTGGCGTGCCTCCGGAGGCGAAGGAGGCGTTTGGGTTCGCGCTGCTGGCGTATGAGAGCTATCACCGGCGGCCGGCGAATCTGCCTTCGGCGACCGGGGCGCGGAACGCTGTGGTGCTCGGGAAAATCGCGCCTGCTAACCGTAGAGCGGTCAGTTAACTAGAGCGTTTGCAGGTTGCGGTACAGTCTCACTGTCCCCGCAAATGTCCTCGCGAATCTCCGATGCTTCGGCAGCCTGCTTGACGTTGTAGGCGTCCAGCAACTTGCCAGCGTTGAGAATGTCGGGCTGGTTTCCGATGTGCCCGGTTTCAAGTCGTTAGTCCGCGCATAGACTGTCGAAATTGCCGCTATCCCAAAATTTGCCATGCGTAATCTTGTCGGCCAGCATCCAGCCCATAACTCCAGTGCCGGTCTTGATCTGAACCCAATGTTCCTTGACCCCTTCCTCGATTACCCTGGAGTCGCATTCATCTGACAGGCAGCCCGATTTAGCGTCCTTCTCGGTTGTTCGACCGAGGTCGTATTCTCTGTGCCAAACACCTTTCGCCCACATGTTAGCTACACCTTCACCGAAGTATCCGTAACGGAGGATGATATCGCCCGGCACCAGGTTGAGATCTGGAAAGGGACGGGTGACCAGGATTTTGTCCGGTTCTCGAATTACATTTACGCCGGAAAGCACGGTCACGTTCTGTGCCTTCAAAACGCCAGCCTGAGTCCTAGGTGCGCGCCAGGAAGAATACAAGGTCGACTCGACGCCGATTTTCCAGTCAGAAACGGTTCGGCCCTTGTCCGGGCATGCGTCATATTCAATGACTGGTAGCTTGGGCTCGGACACCCTGGAGTTGGTGGACGTGATCGGAGGGGCCTGCTGAGACGTTGCAATAGCGGCAGATTTGGCGCTTAGGTCGGCGGCAGATTGCGAGCGTGACGGCGGCGCGAATCCAAGCAAAAGAACCAGAACTAGAGCCGTCTTGTTCATCGCAATGTCCCCAGTCACATGATAACTCCCGGTTAGTCGGATTACCGGAGATGTGGGTACTGGGACCAAGATGTCCCCTTACGCGCTCGAACGAGCGAGTTCATTGGCTGGTTCGGTTCTCAGGTTTAGATGAAAACCCGCGCGGCGCCATTGGGTTCGGCACAGCGTCGCCAAAACTTACCTGCACGCGGTCATTTCCGAGTTCTGTGATCGACACCATATGCGTGCCACACGAGAAATGAACTGAAGATCGCCAATTGATCTTATCTTGGTTCTCAAGGTCCGGTGAACCGTCCTGATAAGCAGACGCGTCCAGGAAGCCCGGCCCCCGTTTTCCCGGAATAACACGGGAATCTGGGGGGCAATGCTGAACGAGGTCGTTGGTTACCATTTGAAGTAGGCCTACCGCGGACAAGGTTCCGGCCAGCCTCGCCTCATGGGTTATTTCGACAACCACGCCATTGTGGAAGACCACACGCCATATTTGACCAACGGCGTCCCTCGCGTCCCAAGTCTCAGTGCCGGTCACGGATTCTGATGGG
>Ga0210404_10000876_pt1 | contig 13897 bp, 15 predicted proteins | sample IncBWH28MmetaG_FD_155455 | JGI IMG/M metagenome (GOLD analysis project Ga0210404, IMG submission 155455) | Forest soil microbial communities from Barre Woods Harvard Forest LTER site, Petersham, Massachusetts, United States - Inc-BW-H-28-M | ecosystem: Environmental > Terrestrial > Soil >... | reverse complement strand
TCGGGTTCTCATTGGCCGCGCTCGAGAGATTCACCCGCACGAAGAAGCCGTTGCCGAGGTTGTCGCGCTCTACGATCGTGTTCGGTGTCGCCGGCACCGCGATCGGGACGGTGAGCGGGGACGTGCTGAGGTAGATGTTCGTGCCGTCGCCATAGACCCCGGTGGGCGAGGAGGGGCCGCCCGCGGGAATCACGACACCCGTGCCGCCAGCGGTCTTCACGGTGACGGTGAAGGCACCCGTGCAGGCGTTCGAGATGAGCCACTGCTGGATCGTCGCCGGCATGTTCACCGTGAGATTCGAGGTCAGTGCGCCCGAGAGGACTATCAGCCCGCGCTTCCACTGCGAGGGTGCGAGCGTGAGAGATCCGCCAGTGAGTCCTGTGATGATCGTCTTGCCATACGAAATCGCGGGCACCCAGTTGGCTGCGGTCGAATCGTTGTCGGGGTTGGTGGTGTTACCGCCAGAGATGTTGAGCCAGAAGCCCGTGCCGTCGAGCATCCAGAGGATCGCGCCCAAGTCGTAACCGCTGATCGCAGTCGCGTACGTGTTGTTGTAGAGATAGAACTGCCCAGCCTGAAGCGCGCACAGCCCCTGCGTAACAGTCTGCAAAATGCCGTTGAAGTCCTGACCGAGCGGCGGCAAACCGCCAGAGACTTCCGGCTGCATCGTGATCGAGGGGAAGCCCTTCGACCAGCTCGCGGCGTTCGCTGGCGTGCCGGGCGGAGCATCCGGTATCGGGAAGTTGACGTTGCCACCGGGTGCCGTGTTGGCAAATGGCTCGGGGATGAAGGTCGGGTTAGGGACGCCCATGTTGGTTTACGCTCCGAAAAATACCCCAAAGTTGAAGGGCTCGACGCCTGGCAAGGCTTCGGCAAAGCCTAAGAAACCACCAGCAGCAACATTGATGTTGACGCCCACGCCCGCCGGATGAGCGAGGACACCTGAGTACGCAAGGATTGCGTATTCGATCGTGGTCAGCGGGAACTCGAACACGTAGGTCATCGTCATCGCGCCGCCGTCCCGGGTGTAGCAACGACCGCGCCCGGGGAAGAGGTTCGTGATCAGCGCATTCAACGCCGGTGCCGTCGTCGCGCAGATGTTGCCTAGCGCCTTGGTGAGAAGGAGCGTCCGGTAGGGGCCGTCGTTGAGCTTGTACGAATTGCCCGAGATCTGGCCGCTAAAGAAGGGGCCGCCAGAGAGCACGTCGTTGAGATTGCCGAAGTTCTCCCAGTCGGGCGGCGTGTCGCTGTTCTCGAAGCCGAAAGCCCCGGACGTCCCGGGAATCGGGATCACGCGCGAGACGCCGAGAATGCGCCCCCAAATATCGAGCCCGAATCCGATCGCCGTGTCGATGTTCCACACGTCGAGGTAGAAGCTCTGCAGGTTCTGCGCCGGGTCGAAGTATTCCGCGAAGTTGGCAACCATCGCGAGGATCGTCTGGGAATTCGCGTACTGGCTGATCACCGTCGCGTCGACATCGAACTCGGGGACGATGAAGGAGATCCCGAGGTCTACGGGAGTGCCCGCGAAGACGATTGTGCCCGGCAGCGGGTTCTGCGTGCCCACGCTCCCGATCGCTATATCAGGATCGAGAATGCCGCTGATCGCGCCCGTCACGAGCTGCGCGCCGGCGATCGTGCTTTCGGCGAGCGCCGCGGTCATACCGATCACGTCGGGCACCACGACTTCGGGCGAGCCGAGCGAAAGCGTGATGGCCACCGGCGTGCCGGGGTCTGCAAGAGTTCCTGCGACGGGGAGCTGAAGCGCCACGAGCCCGGGGGCGACGGTCGCGCTATAAGTGCTGGTGATCGGCCCGAGGGTGAACCCTGCGCTCGTAATCGCCAGCGTGGCCGCAATCTGCGTGAGCCCCACAACATTGGGAACGTTAGTTCCAGCGGGGGCATTGCAGACGCTCCCCTGGCTGCCGAACAGGATGAAGACGTGGTGAACGGGATCGAAAGTGACCCACGTGGCGTAGTCACCGTGAGCGAAGTTGGTGACGTCCTGACTCCATGTCACGCCGTCGGAGGATTCCCACAGATTCCCCGCGCTGTCTCCGATGAAGAAGACACCGTTGCAGGCGCACGACATTAAGGCGCTGCCGCCCGTCACTCCCATCGGAGTAATGGCCGCGCTCGAGAGAAGGTTCGCGAGGACGGTGCTCGTGTACCACGTCGCAGCGCCACCGATGTTAGTTGTCCCCGAGACGAGATAGCCGAGAGCGGGGTCGTGGGCGAACTTAGAACACGAGCCATTTTGAGCGACCGGCACAGTCGAAGGTCCGGCGACCTGCGCCCACACCGGAGTTCCCGACGAGAAGTCCGCTGCGGTGAAGATGTAGCGGTTGCTGAGTCCCGAATCTAACCCGATGCCGACAAACTGCGTGCCGTCCCATAGGACGGCGTTGTCGGCAGGAACAAAATAATGCGCCAGCGAAGCAGCGGCCGCAGTCGAGGTGCCGTTGTTCAGGCTGTAGACGGTCTTGCTGCCGCCGCCGCCATTCCCGGGCATGACGATCGTGTTGGCACCGTCGCCCGCGGCTCCCGGTGTGCCGCACCCGCTTGCGTTTGTGACGGCGTTCCACGTCAGACCGTCGTCGGCAGAGTAGTAGGTCGTGGTGGGCGAGTTGAACGAGCCAGCGAGCCAGTGCCCGTTGTTATAGAGCATCCACCCGGTGCCGTCCCACCCTAAGCTAACAATGCCCGTCCATGTCACGCCACCATCGGTGCTGCGAAAGACATCGCTGTCGCCGAAGGTGTGATCCTGCCGCAGTACGATCGAGGTGCCGTTCGGGCGCGTGGCCGCGCCGATCACACCGAAGAGAGCGGTGTCGACGGTGGCGCGAAATGTGAAGGTGCGGCTCATCCACCTACACCAGATTCACGTTGACCAGACTCAACACCGGCGCCTGATCGATACCGATCTGCGCTGCGGTGCCCGTCGCTGCGCCCGTGATGACTTCGGGCGCGCCCACGGTCGAGAGCGCGTTCTTGTTCATCTGATACGTGCCGATGCCGCCGGGCGAGCCGGTGAGCTGCTGCACGATCTGCGTGTTGGCCGGGATCTGGCTCGAGGCGTCCGACACTTCGGTGCCCGCAGTCAGGGTGCCGGATGTGACGGCGGTGATGGTGAGGACGTCCGTGCCGGTGACGAGCGTGCCGTGGCCCGAGAAGGCGGTGCCGATGTAGATCGAGAGCACCTGCACCGGCACGCTCGGGCCCTCACATGTAGCGACCGGGCCGTAGAAGGAAGCCGCGAGCAGAAGCGATCCGATGCGCACCCGCTGCCCGTTGGCATTCGTCCCGTTGAACTGCGCGAAGCAGGCGTTTTGCACATCGGCGACGATCGTCGATGGCAGAGCGGTCGAGGCGACGATGTTCACGGTGAGCGTGAAGCCGACCGGATTCGCGGCGCAGTCGTTGAATTTGATCGTGTAGGAAGGCTGCGGGAAGGAGTACTTGGTATCCACGACCGTCTCGGACGTGTTGCCATTCATGTCGCAGCCGAGATCCTTCTTCGTCCAGATGGCGTTAGCAATCGCCTGCGGCACGCCGCCGATCACGCCCACATAAACCGAGTGCGGAAGAAGGCTGTAGTTGGTCGAGCCCACAAGGATCGGTGCATTGGTCGTGTTCTCGTACACGAAGGCATCGGTCACGCCTGGCAGGTCGATCACCGCGCCATAGATCGCATCCGCCGAGCCGTGCGCATTCGCCGCCACAGACTGCTCGCGCCGATACTCGAAGGCTGCCGCGCTCTCAATGTTAGAGCCCGGGATACCTGCCCCAGCGTTCGTGATCGACTCCCAGCCGGGCACCGCCTGATAGATGGTCGTGAGCGTGCTCATCGGGCAGGCGATCGGGCCGTTCAGCACATTCGCGAACTCGAGCACGATCGAGCCGCCGACGGGGATCGTGCCGCCCGCTACGCAGTAGTAGAGATTGCCGGCCGTGTCCTGCGCCTGCGGAGCGGTGCGGCTGCCGGCCGGGATCACGGTGCCCGCAAGGCCAACGCAGGTGCACTCGACGACGGTCGGGGTACCCGCGGCGCGATTGAGGAAGTAGATCCGCCCGATGACATCCTGCATGAAGCCGGAGTTGAGATCGGGGTCGACGCCGTTAACCAGCATCGTGAAGAGCGCGTAGGCGTTGGAGATCACCGCGGCGAGCGAGCTCGCGAGCTGGCCCTGCGGGGTGAAGAGGTTGGCGAAGTTGAGATTGCCCCCGAAGGCGGCGTTCAGATCTTCCTGCACCCCGAGCAGTACTTCGGCCTCGGTCGGCACGATGAGGCCTTGCTCGGTCCACTGAATGTTCGGGACGTTGGTGGTCATGCTATTACCGTGAAAGTTGAGCCGCTCTCGGTCGTGATCTGCACCTGACCCTGCACCTGGCGATTGACGAAAGCCGAGATGATCGCTTCAGCGCCTGCGACCCACGGCACACCGAGTGCTGCACGAGCAAGCGCGCTCTGCAGGATATTGAGCGCGGGCGTGCGGCCGAGGAGCTGCAGTTGGTTTTGCGCCGCAGGCTCACCGTTGACGATCTGCCCTAGGTAAGGCACACCGACGGTCGTGTCGTAATAGACTTCGCCGAGGAAGACACGGCAGGCGGATGCCACGTCCTGCACGATCGAGTAGCTCGGCTCCGCCATCGCGATATTTCCCGAAGCATCGGCGACGAGATCCCACGACGCGACATCGAGGAAGAGCGTATTGAAGGGCGCGCTCATGCCGGTGGCCCCGTGTTGCTGCCGCCGCTCTGAACGCCCGAGTGCAGGTGCGTGCCGAGTACCTTGCCGAGCGCATCAGTCACTTCGCCGGCAGGCGAGATGATCGCACCATTGATGTTGGTGTTTCCCGTGGTGGTGATGTTCACCGCCGGCGCCTGCAGATCGATCGCCACCGTGGACACAACCTTGATCGTGCCGTCGGCGGCGAATTGCACGTAGTTCGAGGGCGTGCCATTCAGCACCCCGCCCAAGTAGATCCCGTCCGCGTAGTCAAAGAGCCGTCTTGAGGAAGGGGGGGACGGTGCCTTCGCGGTGATGACGGCCGAGATGTCGCGCGAGCAGAAGAGGCACACCCCGAGATCTCCGACGACCGGGTCGAGGATCACCGCATTGACGCCGCCCTGCAGCCGCACGTAGGGGCGCGTGAAGATCGTCTGATGCGGGATCACATTCCCCGCGCCGTCGATCTGGCCGACGAGCGGCAGCACGTCGACCGTGCCCACTGGGCCGACCGCACCCGGGTTCACCGCAACGACCCGCACTACGGTGATCGTCTGCACCTTGAGGAGTCGCTGCAGGATGAGAAACCGCAGCGCCTGAATCTCCGTCGCGCCGGAGGTGGGCTCCTGAAAGGGCGTGGCGATCTGTGAGGCAGGCGTGCTCATTGCCCCACCGTGCTCGGGAACGGCGCGCACTGCAGGTGCGAGAACCACAAGCCCTGCGGCTTCACGCTGTCGAGGCTGTGCTCGAAGGCGAACGGGTACCAGTTGCCATTCGTGCCAGGTACGTCAGAGTCCTGCACGATGATCGGCGAGGCCATCTCGATCGCGCCGTTCCAGAGGCAGTCGACTTCGATCCCAAAGCGCGCGAGCGATACGTACCCGCGCAGCCCCGAGGAGGGCGAGAGCACGACGGCGATCTTCCCCTGCCGCGGCTGATTCTTCGGGCAGATGATCAGCATCTGCTTGCTGTCGAAGTAGTAGTCGATATTGCCGGCCTCGCACACCTGTCGAAACTGATCCATGAGCGTGCCCGAGAGATAGGGCGTGTTGAGAGATCCCGTGACGCCATTGTTCTCGAAGCTGAAGCCCATCTTCCCGGCGAGTTGTGCGCACAGATCCGCGATCTGCACGCCGCCTGAGAAGCTCGACGGCGCGCTAGATAGGATCTGCTGGCCATAGCCGCTCGCGGCCGAGAGCGTGAGGCGCACGTCGGGGAGATCTCGGTAATCGGGGAACGCGTCCTGAAACTGCCCTTGAAACACCTGTAGGTAATTACCGGTCACGTTGTCGAGCGCTTCGAGCGTCAGGATCGCGCGCGCCACGACGCCGGTCGGGACGACGCCGGAATTCTTCGAGGGAGCCCATAGCACCGTGACCGCATTCATGTCGACCTGGCGCATGCCGAAGATGTCGAGCTTGCAGGTGTTGGTGAAGTTGCCAGCACCGGTGAGCTTCGCCGACATGCGAATACCGACCGGAGATCCCGGCGCAGGCAGGACGAGCGTGTTCGAGTTCGTGCCCGGGAAGTTGCCCTGCGGCAGCACGAGCGATGCGCGCAGCAGCCGGTTGACGAAGCTCGAAGGGGTGGCGCTCATGCGGCGAGCCCCGCGGCGTTGAGATCCGCAACCGAGAAGTACATGAGCTGCCAGCGGCTCCCGAGCCCCGAGGGGAGCGGATCGAGCGTCGGGACGACGTTGCTCGCCTGCGTGTCGATGAAGAGGAAGTCGCCCTCGAATCCTTCGTAGTGCCGCCCGGCGAGCATCCAGCGCGGCGAGGTATTCGGCAGCGCACCGTAGGCGCGCGCCTGGCGGGCGTAGAAGATCGGCACGCCATTCGCCGCGAGATCCATGTAGAGCGCCTCGGCTTCCTGCGCGCCGAGCAGATAGAGGTTGATCGTGACGCTCTGTCCGGAGAGAACGATCGACAGGTTCTGCGAGGGCACCGCAGCCATGGGTACGACCTGCATCAGTTGTACCCCTGCGGAAACTGCGCCTGCGTCGAGAGCGCGAGCTGCCCATCCTGCGCGAGCTGGGAATCAGGGTTCCCGGGCTGCACGTTGCCCACGTTGGATGTCGGCAACGCCGCTTCAGATTGCGCATCTGGCGTCTGCACCGACGTCGTCGAATATTGCGCCTGCACTTCGATGATGCGCTGTCCGTAGAGATCCACTTCGGTGAGCTGAAATGCGCCCTTCGCCCCGCGGCGCACTACTTCGTAGCGCTCGAAGTTGACATCCTGATAGTCGCGCTCTGGCGTCGAGACCAGAAAGAGATCGAGCGAGGCGCACAGATCGTCGAGATCCTGAAGGAAGGTTGCGCGATCGTCGACGGTGCTAGCTTTCTTCAGTCGAAAAATAACCTCGAAGGGTTTCAGCACCTTGTTGTAATCGGAGAAGCTCCCCTTTTGCACAGGAAACTGCGCAATGTCGTACTCCTGCCGGTTGGTGAAATCGAGCACGGAGTCAGGCTCGACCGCGAGCGCTCCCGTGTCATCGAAGATGCCCCACGCCGGCGGCTGCTGTGCGGCCTGCCACAAGGCCGATGAGATCGCCTGCGTCGCGAAGCCGATGATGCCCGGTACCGTTACCTGCGGCGGGACGAAGGGGATGCCCGTGATTTGAATCGGCACGGCCTCACCCCTGTCCCTGATCAGCGTTCGCAACTAGGAGCTTGCGGCCGAGCGCATTCCCGAGATCTGCGCCCGTGCCGCTCATCGTCGACGAGCTCGTGTTGATGTTCACTTCGTCGATATGCACGGCGGTCGCGTTGCTGCTCGTCGACGTCGAGCCACCCGCGGTGGATGCGAGTGGACGCGGTGCGCCCGGCGTTGCTGGGGGACGCGCGAGCAGTCGTGGTGGCGTGCTGCCGATCGCCGCCTTATCCGCGGCCGAGCTGCCGGGGCCGAACCAGTCGAGGAATTTCTCATTCAGCTTGTCGAGCAGGCCGCCGCTTGGCACCTTGGCGATCGCCGCGCCGAGGCCGACGCCGCCGGCGAGCACGAGCCCGAGGCCGCCGATCGCGCTCACGAGCGTGCCCATGACTCCCATCAGCGCCCCTCCTGCTCCGATTGCGAGCGTGAGCGCGCCGATCGCGGCGATCAGCGTGCCGCCAGGGCCGAGCGCATTGGCGAGCGTCTTGATCCCGTCGATAATCCCCGCAGCCCACGGGGGCGGGTTCTTGAAGAAGTTGATCAGCGCATTCAGCGCGTCGACCAGCTTCGGCAGCACTTCATCGGCGAGATGTCGCAGCCCCTTTACCACGTCTTCGGCGACTGGGGTGAGCTTGGAGAGGATCGCGGAGGACTGAGCGGCGGTTGCTTCTTGCAGCCGGGTGATGTCCTGATCGAGCTTGACCTGCCCCTGTATGGTCTTCTCGCTCAGCGCTCGCTGATCGATCTGCGCCTTGCCGAGCGCCGCCTCGAGCCCCTTGCCGCCCTGCGCGACTGCGGACGCAACGCCCCCGGTGAACCCGAAGGAGAGCGCCATCTGATAGCGCTCACCCTTGTCCATGCCGGCGGCTTTCGCCTGTCGTTCGATGGCGCGGGCCGCATCGAGCGCGACGTCCTTGAAGGATCGCGCATGACCGGACGCTGTTAGGTACGCCACGCCGAAGCGTTGCAACATCAGCAGATTCTCGGAGAGCTGTCCCTTGTAGCGGAGGTTGAAGACCGAGTTCTGCAGGTTCTGGATGGAGTCGGCCGCATCGTTCACCTGACCGCCGAACAACTCCGACACCTCGCCGAGCTTCTTGATCTCGGTGCCTGCGACGCCCAAATTACGCGACGTGAAGCCGATCTCCGCGAGCTGCGCGTGCAGATCCTTGAAGTACCCGACGACGTCTTCGAGGCCGCGCACGGCGAGGAACATGCCGGCCAGGCGCTTCGTGAAGGTAGCCAGCTCCTCGGTCGAGCCCTTGACGCCGCGCGCGAATTCCTTCGAGTCGAGCCCGAGCGTGATGACAAGGCTGTCGATGACGCTACCGGCCATTGCGCGCCTTCTCTTCGAGGATGTGGCGGTTGTAGGCGTCGACCATCACGATCTCGACCATGTCGTAGAGATCGCGGACGCCGAGCGTCGTGTCGAGTTCGCCGAGTGTGGCCTTACCGGCCGAGACTACCGCACCGATCGCGGACGGGAGATTCTCGTAGGACGCAAGCCCGTGGGGGTTGCCGACGAAGTAGGTGCCGAAGTCGATGCTTTTCCGGCTGAAAAAAAAGCCGTATGCATCTTGAGCATCTCGACGCGCAGCCGAGTGATCGTCCCGATCTCTTCGATCTGACACTGATCGCCCTGCGCGATTGGCTGCGGCGGATGCCCGGGCGCGTGCAGATACTTGATCGCCTTCCACGTGGCGGCGTCCAGCTCGGGATCTTGCAGGAGCGCAATCAGCGGCGCGATGCCGATGATCTGCTGTGCGGTCAATTGCGCGACGCCCGAAGCTCCCGAATTCTCGTCGATCCCCTCCGGCAGCTCGACACCGCTCTCGATCACGAGCGTGAGCAGGCGCGATGACCAGTGCTCGCCCTCGAGCGCCGACAGCTCCGTGATGATGAACGTCTTCCCGCAGTCGCGGTGCCCGGGCTCGTCGCTCCGGATTCCATCGATCGTGACGGTTGTTGATCGCCGTGCCATTCATGAGGCCGTGGTTGCTTCTTCTGGCGTGTAGCTTACACCCTCAGATCGGAGCAGTGGTCACATCCTCGAAGGTCAGCTCGTACGTTTGCGGGCCGAGAACCTTCTTGCCGGATGCGACTGGCATGTCGCCGGTCAAGCTCCCGTTGATGAAGTTGTGGATCTTCCCGATCGAGGGGATCGTGAGCGTCATCCCGATCTCGAAGGTCTCGTTCACCGCACGCATCGCCTGGCGGATCTGATCGAAGACGTCGTTCGATGGCGAGTTAGCCTGCAACACGACTTTCTGCTTCACGAGATACGGCGTGAAGCCGAAGGAGGCCACGCCGTCGACTCCCATCTGCGCCTCGCTCGGTGAGATGTTCTCGGTGTCGAAGGCGTCGTCGGTTGCGAACTGCTCGATCACCTGCGGGGTCGAAAAGACCTGCGGGCAGGAGAGCGTCAGGGTAGCGTTTGCACTGGTGATTGAACGCGGCACGGTTGCTTACTCCACGTCGACGGACGACAGATTGAGCTGCTGGATTGAGCCACCGTCCGAGTACCAGAAGGTGATGATCGGCGACCCGCGCTCCCCGCGCACGGTCGACCCGGGATCTTCGACCTGCAGGTACCAGCCCTGAGACTGCAGGACGGGGGCGATGTTGAGCCCGGCGGCGGTGTTCACCGCGAGCGCCTGAGTACCGGAGAGCGCGACGCCGGCGACCCACGCACCGAAAGCCCCCATGGCCGCGATATCGGCCGCGAGCGCCTGATGGATGTCGTTGTAGCCGATCTGCGTGTAGGGGATCGCCGGGAGCTGGGTCTCAAGCTCCGCGAGATCGTTCTGGAACTTCGCATTCCAGTAGATCTGATTGACGTAGGAGTCGGCCCAATTCCAGCCCCCCGTGACGCGTCCGCGCTGTAGCCAGTTGAAGGCCGTCGTGCGCGTGGCGAATCCGCCGTAATAGTTGTACCCGTTGCCGAGCTGACTTGGCGTCGCGCCGCCCAGCGTGGCGGCGATCTGCTGGCTCGTGACATCGGGGGCAACGACCGGGCTTGAGCGGAAGGCGTAAGTGGTGCGCCCGCCAGGCTGATTGAAGTTGATCGCGGCGGTGAGGCCGCACACGAAGGCGGCGTTCTGCGGGCCCTGCAGAGCCGACCACATCGGGAAGACGCCCACGAGTGAGGCGACGAGCGCGGCGAAGCAGGCCGCATCGTTCGCGGATGTGCTCGGGTTCGGGTCCGAGTCGTAGGCGACATACATGAAGGCCGCATTCTGCGCGGCGTTCCATGTTGCAAAGGCGACCTTGATCGGGCCACCGACTGCGCCGGCGTCCGGATCGACGAGCGTCATGAAGGTCGCCCAGTCCATCGTCTGCGTCGTCACCTGAGTCATCGTCCCGGCGGGCGTTGCAGCCGCAGCACCCTGCGAGAGCACCGCGCCCTTCGCCGACGTCAGCAGCAGATTGGTCACGAAGGCGTCCGTGGTCGGGAAGGCGATCGTACTGCCCGCGCCCGTGGTGGGCGATGTGATGACGAAGGCCTGCCGGAGCGCATCGTAGGTGCAGCTCGCGGTGCTCGACACATCGACCGCGGCAACGGATGTGCTGCCGCTCGTGCTGACGTTCACCGTGCCCACGCCCGAGATCGCGGTGTAGGTGCCGAAGGAGAGGATCGTCGCGGTGCCTCCGGAGACGCCCGCTCCCGTCACGACGTCGCCGACGTGGAGCTGGCCCGAGACGGTCGAGGCGATCGTGAGCACGCCCAGCGCCTGCGAGCCGGTTCCGGTAAAGGTGCCGCCCGTCACATCGAGCCCCGCCTGAATGAGCGCCGCGGCGTTGGAGAAGCTCGTCGCGCCCGCGAGGTTGATGTTGGCGCTGATGACGGTCTCGCCATTGATGGCGATCGTGATCACGCCCGAGAAGGCCTGCAGTTGGGCGAGCGTCAGCCCTGCGAGCGATGCGCCGCGCAGATACGCCGGAACGGCTGCGGTGTTGTACTGCACGAAGAAGAGCGAGGGCGGGAGCGCGGTGGCTCCGTTGTAGCCGGCGAAGTAGATCGCCGCGAGTGCCGCCTGCACCGAGTTCGGGCCGTACCAGTTGTCGACCGCGGTGTCGGAGGGGAACTGCATGACGGTCCCGATCGGGATCGACGTGTCGCCCGTGTTGTCGACAAAGACCGCGTTCATCGCAAGGTCTGCGGCACCGGCCGCGAGCACGCTCGGGATGACATCGGCAAACATTGCTGCGGGGATTGAAGGCTGCATGAGCGTCACCTAGTAGGGAGCCTGAAGGGGGACGTCCCACATTCGCAGCTTGAGCGTGTTCGCGTACTGCTGCGGGATCGTGGTGGTCGGATCAAACTCGAAGTGCGCCTCGACCATCCAGCGCTCTTCATACTGTTCTTCCGCGTTGGTGAGCGGAATCATTGTCGCATCGTCGGCGTAGAGCGGCGACAGCGTCGGCGCGAGCGCGGTGCATCCGTACTCATCGCGCAGCGTCGCCGAGAGGATGTTGGCCCAGTCTTCCGCACCAATGACTTCCGCCGAGCTCTGCGCGCCATAGCAGTCGATCTGCATCGTAATCTCGATGCTTTCCGTGATCGCCGCCGTCGTGGGTGACGGGTCCGTTTCATCGTAGGTGTGGAGGTTGGTCGCGAGGCGGTGACGCTTCACCGCCTGAATGAGAATGAACCCTTCGCCTGGCATCGAGACCCGGTTGCCGAGTCCCTGCACGGCATTGAGGTCTGACACGCCGAGCACGGTGATGATGAACCCGCTGAGCGCGGCGTAGGCCTGCTGCAGGTTTGGTGAGATCGCGAAGCTCATACCGGCGTGTCCAATTGCTGCACGACGAAGAGCTTCGTCCAGCCGGTTTCGCTCTTCGTGTCGGTCACGATGAGCGTGTCGCCCGTGGCCGACGCGAGCGCGGGATAGTTGAGCGCGTAGGTACCGACGCCGCCAGGGCCAGAGACAATCTGACTGTTCGGCGCGAGCGCGAGGGCCGAGTCTGCGATCACATCACCCACGTGTAGCTGCCCGAAGTCGACGGCCGTCACGACGAGCGCTTGGGTGTTGATGACCAGCGTGCCCGCACCTTGGAAGGTAACGAGCGCGTTCTGCCCGACATCCCAGCGCTCGGCGATCGCCCTGACGAGCCACGTGTAGCTCGGGCCGCCGGCAAAGCTCGGGAAGATCAGGAGATCTCCACCCTTCGCCGCCACGCGCTGAATGGCGTGCGGGTTCGAGTAGAGATACACGGTGCGGATCGTGCCCTGCAGGTTCAGGAAGTTGATATGCGCGAGATCTTTGCCCGAGGGCGGCTGCGACTGGATCTGCACATTCACCGGCGCCGCATAGGCGGGCACCTGCTTCGCGTTGGCCGTGACGCTGTAGGGAAGCGAAGCCTTGTAAACCGCGGTGATATCGCGGTTCACCGACTGGATCGCGCCGCGCACCGTGGCATGAAGATTGAGACTCAACGCAGTTCCTACGTGATGACCCGCACGAGATAGGTACTCGCCGTCGGCGTCCCGTTCACCAGTGCACAGACGCTCACCGTGACCGTGTTGGACGATGTGACCTGCGCATACACCGAAAAGCCCGCGCCTGGCGCTGCAGACGTCGATGCGGTCGTCGCGGGCACCATGGCCGTTGTCGCTCCCGCAATCGTGGCGGTGCCGGTCGCACAGGCGCCAGCGAGGAGTGCGCCGCCGCCGATCGAGGCGGTGGTACCGGTAAAAACCGGGTTCGGGAGCGAGCTGCTCGATAGCGTCGCGGTGACGCCCGGCACAGGAGCATTCACTACGAGCGTGTTGCCGGTGAGCGTGCCTGTCAGATACCCGGTGATGCTGCCGTTCGGGTTGGCGATCGGCGGGATCTGCGCGATGACGAGCGCGGAAGCTAGCAGCAGGAATGAGAGGACGAAGCGTTTCATTTGAGTACCTCATAGTCGGTCGACCGCTGCATGATTCCCTTGTCGACGAGCCCGTGATCGAAGCCCTTCTTCGCGATCGTCGAGGGAGCGTTGTCGCCCGGCCAAGTGGCGATCGCGTTCGTCAGATCGTCCTTGATCTCAGTGCCCATCGCTTCGAAGGCGGTCGGCGCGTCGAAGTCTGCGGCCTTCAGATGCGAGCCGAAGCGATCGCCCCAGTCGCCGAGCTTGTTGCCGATCATGCCGCGGAAGAACGGCCGCGCGGGCACACCCGCCCCGGGTGCTCCGAATTCATTCCAGAAAGCGACCTGCGCGACGTGCAGTGCGGCCTGAGTGCCCGTCACCGGATAGGTTGCGTTCTCGAGGAACCCGACACGCACGCCGCTCGCGCCGCCGACGGCTTGCTGTATCGCCTCAAGGTAGCGCTTCGCCTGTGTGCCGCCCTTGAGCTTCAGACTGACGGCGCTCATTGAGGCCACGCATTCCACGGGAAGAAGCCCTCGGCATGAGCGGGCGGGAAGTAGCGCGCGGTGCGGTACTGCGCGCTCGCGCGCCAGTACATCGCGCCCCACTGTGTCTGCTGGAAGTAGGCCGCGGCCTCCGACTGCGTCTGAAACTCGACCGT
>Ga0210404_10000875_pt1 | contig 13909 bp, 10 predicted proteins | sample IncBWH28MmetaG_FD_155455 | JGI IMG/M metagenome (GOLD analysis project Ga0210404, IMG submission 155455) | Forest soil microbial communities from Barre Woods Harvard Forest LTER site, Petersham, Massachusetts, United States - Inc-BW-H-28-M | ecosystem: Environmental > Terrestrial > Soil >... | reverse complement strand
TGCCCGGTTTTCACGTCGATGTCCGACAGGATGTAATTCGGGTCGTCGTACGGAAACGGCAGGGCCCACAAGAATTGCCCGTTGTTACGATCGATCACGAAGACCGTCCCGCCCTCGGCCACCATCGCCGCGATGTCGTGCACCGATCCGCGGGGCACCGTCGGGTTGATCCACTTCACGTACTTCTGATTCGGATTGAACGCCACGCGCGCTAGCGTCCGTTCATGCGTGTGGTCAGTGTCCCAATCGTCTCCCGGCAGATGCTGGTAATACCAGATCAGCTTCCCGGTCGCGGGATCCAGCGCCAACGTGCAATTGCTGTAAAGGTCCGCCGGAGTCTTGCGTCCCGTACCGTCGGGATCGCCGCCATGCCTCTGCATGCGCTGATCCGGCATCGGATTCGCCACGCCCCAGTACAGAACATTCCGCGCGATATCGAAAGTCCCGGGCAACCCCCAGGTCGAGGCCATCGACTGCGAATTATCCGCCTGGTTCCACGACCCAAAACCCGGATCGCCCGGATGCGCCACGGTGTAAAACCGCCAGACTTTTTCGCCCGTGTCCGCGTTGTCCGCCTCAATGAAACAGCTGTCGCGGCCCTTGCCGCACGTCCCGCCTGAAATCACGTTGCCGTTCACCACCAGCGCGCCGGACGTATTCTGCGTGTCGGTCTTGTAAGTTTCCCATCGCACCTTGCCGGTGCGCGCATCGAGCGCGATCACGTAGCCGTCCGCTGCGGTGAAATAGACCATGTCTTTGTAGATCGCCAGCGCCTTGGTCCGTTCGTTGGTTCCCAGGCCCGGATTCTTGAACGGCCGCTTGTATTCCCAGATCAGGTCGCCGTTCGTCGCGTCCAGGGCGTCCACGTATCCGCCCGGCGCGATCACATACATCACGCCGTCGTGGACGATCGGAATCGTTTCCGTAACGCCGTCCTCCAGCCCGCGCACCCAAACCATGCGCAGGTCCTTCACATTCTGGGTATTGATCTGCGCGAGCGGGCTGTCGCGAAAGGCATCGTAGGTCCGGCTGTACATCAGCCAGTCGTTCGGACTCGGATGGCGCAGCATCTGGTCGGTGACCGGCGTGAAATTCTGCATCGGATTCTGCGTCTGTGCGGTTGCCGGCAAAGCGGTCACTGCCAAAGTGCACGAGGCGAGCACAGCGGACACAACCATGGCCGAAATTCGGTTCATGCATTCCCCCGGGCCGCATAAAGCAGACGTATGCCGATCGCGTCGGGTGCGGACCGCACACAGGGTGGGGCGGCAACGCCGCCGCGGTCAAGCGGAAACTCGAGGGAGCGCGGCTGCCGGCCCGGGCGAATTTACTTGAAGCTGTCCAGCGCGGATTCCTCGTCGCCAAAGTCTTCGAAGATTTTGTAGAGGCTGGTCAGCTCCATCAAATACTGCACCTGCTTGCTCAGATGAATCATCTTCAGTTCGCCGCTGGCCTTGCGAACCGTCACGTAGGCCCACGCCAGCGCGCCGATTCCCGAGCTGTCCAGGTGCTTGACGCTACTCAGATTCAGCAGGATCCGTTTCTGTCCCTTGGCCAGCAGGTCGCGAAACATCTCGTGCAAAGCCTCCGCCTCCGCCCACATGACCGAACCCGTGATGGTGACGAGCGTCACTGAATCAACTTGCCGGACTGATACATTAAAGCCCACGGCTTGACCTTTCCGTTACAGAATTGGCCCGACTCGCTGTAGTCCCGGGGACGATGATAATACCTGTACAGGCCCGATGATAGATGGTCGTTCAAGATTCGACGAATTCCGAGTTTACAGGCCAAGAGTGCGCATGTAGTATGGCCAGTCCGCCAGTAGGAAAATTTCTTAAAAGGGTGATTCGTCTTTGCCCGCAACCGGTGCGAATCGTTCGGCGCGTGTGGCAGCCGTTCTCGGCGTCGTCCTCGTGGCTGGATTTCTCCTAATCCGCGCGATGCCCGCCCAGGATTCGAGCTCGTCCTCGCCTTACGGGCAGGAATCCGGCGTGTTCACTCCGGCGCATCGCACCGTGGCCGCCGCGGTGAAGGAATTTTTCGGCAGCCGCACCAAACCGGAGCAGCCCATCGCCTACACCCACAAGCTTCACTTGGCCAACGGTCTGCAGTGCACCGATTGCCATGTCGGCGTGGATCAGGGGCCCGATGCGCGCATCCCCAGCGTCAATTTCTGCATGACCTGCCATCAGGTCATCGCCACCGACAAGCCGGAAATTAAGAAGCTCGCGGGTTACAAAGCTCGCGGCGAGGACATTCCCTGGCAGCGCGTGTACGGATTCGAACCTTCGGCGCACGTGAAGTTCAATCACGCGCCGCACGTTCGCGCCGGCGTGGATTGCGCGAAATGTCATGGCGACATGCGTACGCAAACGGTTGCCGAGCGGAAAGTCGATCACACCATGGGTTTCTGCGTCGAATGCCACCGGCAGAACAACGCCTCGGTGGATTGCGTCACCTGTCATTTCTAGGCGGTTGGCCTTTGAGTCGGTGGTGAGTTTTATGTAGCTCAGGTTTTCAGACCGGAGGCCGTTCGGTCCAGAAGTTGGGGGGTGTTTTTCAGGTGGCAGCGCAGGCCTTGAGGCCCACGAAAAAGATCGCCCGCAGGCGGGCCTCTTAGCCCTTTCTGACGGCCCCCGGGCAGAGCACCAAGTTTGAAAACGGGATCAGGCGACAAAGCACGATTTTTGGAGTCCGGCTAACTGATTGCGACAAATAGGAATACATGCAGCGTAGAGACTTTATAAGAATCACGGCGGCAAGCGGCGCAGTCGCTGCTCTGGAAGGTTGCGGCAATCCCGACCACCAGCTCATCCGCTTCGTCCCCGAGGAGGATCTGCTGCCGGGAATCGCCACCTGGAAGCCGAGCATCTGCACGCTCTGCCCCGCCGGCTGCGGCACTCTGGTCCGCGTCATGCAGGGCGAGGCCGAAGTCGTCCGCAACGGCCAGCTGGGCATCCTGAAAATGGGCCTGGCGAAAAAGATCGAGGGCAATCCCGCGCACCCGATCAATCAGGGCAAGCTCTGCCCCCGCGGCCACGCCGCGCTGCAGGTCACCTATCATCCCGACCGCATCAAGACGCCGCTCGAGCGCACCGGCCAGCGCGGCTCCGGCCAATTCAAGGAAATCACCTGGGACGCAGCCATCCAGCAGCTCGTTGCGCAGCTTTCGCCCCGGCCAACAGCCGCGAACGGCTGGTTTGGTTTTATCACTCCACCGCTCCGAGGCCAGCGGAAAACAATCGTTGATGCGTTCTGCGACGCGCTCGCAGGCAACCATATCGAATTCGCATTCTTGGCCCCCGAAGTAATCTCTCACGCGAATTCTGAGAGCTTTGGCCATGGTGGGCTGCCCACCGTTGATTTGAGCCAATCGAACTACGTGATTTCATTCGGCGCCGATTTCCTGGGCACCTGGAATTCACCCGTCGCGCAATCGATCGGCTACGGCAACATGCGCAAAGGCCGCGCCGGCCAGCGCGGCAAGTTCGTACATTTCGAATCGCGCGTGTCGCAGACCGCCGCCAGTGCCGACGAATGGATCCCGTCACGTCCGGGAATGGACGGAGCGTTGGCCCTTGGCCTGGCGCACGTTATCCTGCGGGACAAGTTGCGTCCGGCCACCTCGGCTGGCCAGGCCGGCCTGCTCATCGACGGATGGTCGGCGGGTCTGCCGGATTTCGCGCCCGAGAAAGTGGAACAACAATCGGGGGTGTCTCGGGCGACGATCGTGCGGATTGCCCATGAGGCAGCAGACAATTCTCCCTCTGTGGCCCTGATCGGCGATGCTCCGGCGGCCCACACCAACGGCTTGTTCAATGCGCGGGCCGCGAATGCGCTGAATGCGCTCCTCGGCAGCGTGGGAAAGCCGGGAGGAATCAACTTCAGCCCGGCCGTGGGCCTCCGCGGCACGGAGCGTTTGCGAAGCAAGGCCGAGCTCAGTCGGATGGAAGGCCCGGGTTCCATTCCGATTTACGACGCGGTGAGTCCTGGAACGAAGCCCCCCCAGGTTCTGCTATTGCACGATGCCAACCTGGTGTTCAGCACTCCGGCGGGCCAGCAACCCCGTGAAATGATCGAGAAGGCCGGCTTCATCGCGAGCTTCAGCAGTTTCATCGATGACACCAGCGCTTTCGCCGACCTGATTCTGCCGGATCATTCACCGCTCGAATCCTGGCTCGACGACGCGCCCGAATCCGGATCCATGCACACGGTCGTGAGCCTCGCGCCGCCGTCGATGGCCCCTCTGCACAATACGCGCTCGATGCCGGATGTTTTACTCGACCTAGCGCAGCGACTCGGCGGCAACGTCGCCAAGGCCCTGCCCTGGAAGACCTACGATGAAGCGCTCCAGGCGGCCTTTACGAATCTGTACAACGAAAAGGGAAAGCAAAGCGCGAAAGACGCCGACGAATTCTGGTCGAAGGCGCAGACGCAGGGCGGCTGGTGGAGCGCGAACGAGAAGCCCGCGCCGGCGGGCAAGGCCATCCCGTATCCGAAACTGAACCCCAATCCCGAGTTCGACGGCAACGCCGACTCATTTCCGTTCTACTTCCAGCCCTTCGCGTCCCAAATGTTCTACGACGGTTCGCTCGCCCATCTGCCCTGGATGCAGGAAGCGCCCGATCCGCTCTCGAGCGTCATGTGGGGCACATGGGTTGAGATCAACAATCGTACGGCCGAAAAACTCGGGGTGAAAATGGGCGACACGGTGGAAGTCGCGTCCGCCCACGGCAAGTTGCAAGCGCCGGCGCTCGTCACGCCCGCCATCGCGCCGGACGTCATCGCCATGCCCCTGGGCCAGGGCCACGAGAATTTCACGCGGTACGCGACGGGCCGCGGCGCTAATCCGATTTCAATTCTCGCTCCAACCACGGTGGAAGGAACCGGCTCGCTCGCCTGGGCCGCCACGCGTGTCAGAATCTCGCGCGTCGGCGAAGGCAAAATCGTGATGTTTGGCGCCAGCATGGAAGAAACGCCGCAAGACACAAAGCATCGCTGAGAAAGGTGTAAACGAATGGCGCATCAGTGGGGCATGGTGATCGATCTCGACCGCTGCACGGGCTGCGAAGCGTGCGTCGTGGCCTGCCACGCGGAAAATAACATCTCGACCGTCGGCGAGGATCAGGCCGCGCGCGGCCGCGCCAAACACTGGATCCGCGTCGAGCGTTATTTCGAAGGCGAATTCCCCGACCTGAAGACGAAATTCATGCCCGTGCTCTGCCAGCAGTGCGACGCCGCCCCGTGCGAGCCGGTCTGTCCCACCTTCGCGAGCTATCACACCATCGAAGGCCTCAACGGCCAGGTCTACAACCGCTGCATCGGTACGCGCTACTGCGCGAACGCCTGCCCCTACAACGTCCGCTTTTTCAATTGGTACAACCCGGAGTGGGAAAAACCGCTCAACCTGCAGCTGAATCCCGACGTTTCCATCCGCGAAGTCGGCATCATGGAAAAGTGCACGTTCTGCGTGCAGCGGATCAAGGCCGGTGAAATTCAAGCAGCGGCGGAAAAGCGCGCGCTAAAGGACGGCGAAGTCCAACCCGCCTGCGTGCAGTCCTGCCCTACAAAGGCCATGGTTTTTGGTGATTTGAGCGATCCCGATAGCGAAGTCTCGCGTCTGGCGCGCGGCAACCGCGGCACAAAACTTCTCGGCGAGCTGGGCACGTTGCCGAAGGTCACTTATTTACAAAAGGATTCATGGCATGGCAGCGAAAACGCCTGATCAGATGACCGACGACCTGCTGCGCCCGCTCGAAGGCGCGTCGGGACGCTACTGGACCGCGCTCGCCTTTTTCGGCGGCATCGTGATCGCGGCTCTGTGCGCGTTTGCCTGGCAAGTCTACGGCGGCATCGGCGTCGCCGGAATCCGCCGCCCGGTCTTCTGGGGCTTTTACATCACCAATTTTGTTTTCTGGATCGGCCTGAGCCACGCCGGCACGCTGATTTCCGCCATTCTGCGTCTCGCCAACGCCACCTGGCGCCGCCCGGTCACGCGTTGCGCCGAAGTGATCACGGTTTTCGCGCTCTCGATTGGCGCAACGTTTCCGGTCATCCATCTTGGCCGGCCGTGGCTGGCGTTCTGGCTGTTCCCGTACCCCAGCGAACGCGGCATCTGGCCGAATATCCGGTCGCCGCTGCTGTGGGATTTTTTCGCCATCAATACATATCTGCTCGGCAGCGTCACCTTCCTGTTGCTGCCCATGATTCCGGACATGGCGTTGATTCGCGATCGCGCCACGGGCCTGCGCAAAAAAGTCTATTCGGTTGTCTCCATCGGCTGGCGCGGCACTCCGAAGCAGTGGCATCGCCTGGAATCCGCCATGCAGATCATGGCCGTCGCCGTGATCCCCGTGGCCGTCTCCGTGCACAGCATCGTGTCTTGGGATTTCGCCATGGCGCCGGTTCCCGCCTGGCACTCCACGATCTTCGCGCCGTATTTTGTTTGCGGTGCGATCTTCAGCGGCATCGCCGCGCTGATTATCGCCATGGCCCTGCTGCGGAAATTCCTGCACCTCGAGGAATATCTGCTGCGCATCCACTTCGAAAATCTCGGCAAGCTCCTGCTGGTGATGAGCCTGCTCTGGTTCTATTTCGTTTTCGCCGAACGGCTCACCATCTGGTACGGCAACGAGCCTTCGGAGATGACCGTATTCTGGGTCACCCAAACGGGATCGTTCTCTCCGTTGTTCTGGCTGATGGTGATCTGCAATTTCGTGATCCCGTTCCCGATTCTGGCGATCAAGAAGCTGCGGACCATCACCGGCTGCGTGATCGCGTCGATTGGCGTGGTGATCGGAATGTGGCTGGAGCGCTTCCTGATCATCGTGCCGTCGCTCTCGCACAAGTACTTGCCGTACAGCTTCGGCACATACCGGCCTACCTGGGTTGAAATCACGATCACTGCCGGCACCTTCGCCGCTATGGCGCTGCTCTACATGCTTTTCTCCAAAACCGTGCCGATCATCTCCATTTGGGAGCTGAAGGCCGCGCCGCAGACCCAATCTGGTCACGCGCCGGCGCTCGCGCCCGTTGGGCAGGAAGGAGCCGACTGACATGGCCGCGACGAATTCCATTTACGGCCTTTTCCCCGGCCCCGACGCGGCCGATCGCGGCATGCGCGCACTGCGCGCCGCAGGCGTGGCTCAGGAAAAAATCCTGGTCATGTCTTCAGAACCGTACGAGGAATATTCGTTCACGCGCGCCGACCACAAGACGTTGATGCCATGGCTTGCGACTTGCGGTGGAATCGTTGGAGGAACTTGCGGATACCTGCTGGCGCGCTATACGCAGGTGGCCTACGCGATCACCGTAGGGAATATGCCTCGGGTCTCACAGTTCCCAACCGCCATCGTCACCTACGAACTAACGATGTTCGGAGCGGTCCTGACCACTGTGATCGCGCTGCTAATCACTGCGCGTCTCGCTCGCCGGCGTCCCGCGCCCTACGATCCGGCGATTTCTCACGGCAAAATCCTGATTGGCGTTGTCGATCCGGCCGATTCCGCCCGTCCGGAACTGGAACGTTCGCTGCGGCAGGCCGGCGCTGAACAAGTCAAGACCACCTCCGCGTGACGCGGCCGAAATTTCCTGCGCTATCCGCGAAGTCGGTAGCCGTGCAGGTCGCGCACTCTCGTAGAGACCGTGCCGTCGGCCTTATACTAAGCCACGATGGCGCCGCTCTCTGAATACCGTCGGAAACGTAACTTCCGCGAGACGCCTGAGCCGAAAGGCCGGCGCGAAAAATCCCGCCAGCCGATCTTCGTGATTCAGCGGCATGCGGCAACCCGTCTGCATTTCGATTTCCGGCTCGAAATCAATGGCGCGCTGGCGTCGTGGGCCGTGCCGAAGGGACCTCCGGAGCAGCGAGGGGAGAAACGGCTGGCGATTCACGTCGAGGATCACCCGCTCGACTACGCGAATTTCGAGGGCGAAATTCCCAAGGGAAATTACGGCGCCGGCCAGGTGCAAATCTGGGACCGGGGGACGTACGAAGTCGAGGGTCCGCCGAGCGCCGCCGAACAAGTGGAGCGCGGCGATTTCAAGTTTACGCTGCACGGCCAGCGGCTGAACGGAAAGTTCGGGCTGGTCAAGATGCGAAGGGCGGAGCGCGGTAACGAGTGGCTGCTGATCCGAAAGACCGATCCCGATGCGGCCGCAAGCGATCCTCAACTGGTGAAACGCGACGGCGCACGCGGGTCGAAATCACCGGGTCCGGCAGTTCATATCGAAGCGTTTGGCGATCTTCCCGGAGCGAAAAAGGTAGAGATGCCCGACCAGATCTGGGTTGAACTGGCCACGCTGGCGGACAAAGCCTTTTCGAGTCCTGAGTGGCTGTTCGAAATCAAATGGGATGGCGAGCGTGCGGTGGGATTCATTCGCGACGGGGAGCTGGAGTTGCGTTCGCGTTCCGGGCGGAATATCACCGCGGAATATCCCGAACTGAAATCCCTGGCGAAACGCGTCAACGCGCGGAAAGCGATTCTGGACGGCGAGATCGTGGTGCTCGACGAACAGGGGCGTTCGGAATTCGCGCGAATCCAGCCGCGTTTCGGCGTCCTGAACCCTCCTCTTTCTCTGCAGCAAAAGGCGCCAGTTACGTATTACGTGTTCGATCTCTTATACGCCGACGGATACGATTTGCGCGGCGTTCCCCTGGAGCGGCGCAAGGAAGAACTGCGCAAGATTCTTTCACCCTCCGAACGCGTGCGTTTTTCCGACCATTACGTTGAGAAAGGCGCCGAGCTTTTCGATGTGGCGAAGCAGAAGGGGCTGGAAGGGATTATCGCGAAACGCCGCGATAGTACCTACGCCGGGCGGAGAACACCTCAATGGCTGAAGCTAAAGATCGTTCGCGACACGGATGTGGTTATCGCCGGCTGGACGGCGCCGCGCAAATCGCGGGACCATTTCGGCGCCCTTTTGATGGGGCTGTACGATGAGAACAAGGAGCTGGAATACGTCGGAAGCGTCGGTACTGGCTTCTCGCAGGAATCGCTCGATCGCATTTACAAAATCCTTTCCAAGATTCAGACCCATAAGAGTCCGTTTCGCGTCGCTCCGCGCCTGAAGGAGCGCGTCACGTGGGTCAAGCCAAGTCTCGTCGCACGGGTCAAGTACGCCAACTGGACAGGCGACAAAAAATTGCGGGCACCGGTCTTTATGGGCTTTCAGGAAGATCGGGAGCCCCAGAGCTGCACGATAGAGGAACAAGAATTCGTTCATCCGGCGCTGAAGACTGAGACGGCAATGAAGCAAGCGGAGCCGCCATCACACCGGAAGCGCGAAACGGCTGACCCGCCGGCAGGATCGCGCGCGGTTTCCGGTTCGCCCCGCAGCGTGGCCGCCCATCAGCTGGAGCGGGAACTCGTGAGCGGCAGAGGCGAAACGATCGAGGCCGAGGTAGACGGCGAGCGCCTGAGCCTCACGCATCTGAACAAGATCTGGTTCCCGCAGCATCCCCGGCTCCGGAAACGCGACGTGCTGGCGTATTACCTCCGTGTCGCTCCGCACATTCTTCCGTTTCTCAAAGATCGACCCATGGTGCTCAAGCGCTATCCGAACGGAGTCGACCAAGAGTTTTTCTTCCAGAAAGAAGCGCCGGCATCGCGCCCCGAATGGATACGGACCGCGCCGGTCAACTCGAAGGAGCGCGGCGGAGAGATGCAGTATTTCCTGATCGACGACACTGCCGGCCTGCTGTATCTGACGAATCTGGGTTGCATTGACCACAACCCGTGGTCGAGCCGGGCGGAGGATCAGATGCATCCCGATTACGTCTTCTTCGATCTGGATCCGACCGACGGCACTGCGTACGGGGCGGTGCTTTCCGTGGCGCGGGTTGTCGAACGACAGCTGAAGTCGTTGGGAATCCGCAGTTTCATAAAGACTTCGGGCGCCTCCGGAATCCACATATTCGTGCCGCTGGAGCCGGAATACTCCTACGAGGAAGTGCGCCTGTTCGCCGGCGCCATCGGCCAGCGAGCCCGCGACGAACTACCCACTCTGGTGACGTCGGAGCGCACCGTCAGCAAGCGAAAGAAAGGCACGGTTCTGATCGACGCGTTGCAGAATTCGCTTGGAAAGCCGCTGGCCTCCGTCTATTCGCTCCGCCCGATGCCGGGTGCGCCTGTTTCGGCGCCGGTCTCGCCGGCCGAACTTCAGAAAGGTTTTAAGGCCAGCGATTTCAACTGCGAAACAATCTTTCCGCGGCTGAAGCGCGTGGGCGATCTATGGAAAGATTTCTGGAAGCATCGCCAGAGCCTCCAGGAAGCCGTAAGTCGAGCCTAGCGCGCCGGTTCGTTTTCCCCAAGGTTCCCGACGCCAGCAGACTTCTACAGCATTTGCCCGATGTGTCCTACAGCCGCGACTTGATTGTGACGGGAAGCGGCCTTTCATAGTCTAAATACGGAGGGATATCACCCATGAGTTGCAGGATCCGAATCATCGCCAGCGCTGGCGCTTTCGTCGCGGGCACACTGCTGGCCGCGGGCACGCCTGCCCGGGCGCAGATGGGCCGAACGCCGCCCACGCCATCGCCTTACTCGACGGGGCAAAACGAGCCCGGCGTCGGCAACATGCCCGACACAACGGCCATTAACACCGTAAGCGATTCTGATTTTGCCAAAGAGGCTGCCGAAGGCGGCATGGCCGAGGTCAAATTCGGCCAGCTCGCCCAGGACAAAGGCGCAAGCGACGCCGTCAAGGAATTCGGCAAGAGAATGGTTGACGACCATTCGCGGGCGAACGACACACTCAAGAACATCGCCGAGAAAGAGAATATGAAGCTTCCGCTGTCCTTGAGCAAGAAGGATCAGTCGACCTACGACAAGCTGTCGAAGCTTTCCGGCGATGCGTTCGATCGTGCCTATGCGCGCGATATGGTGAAAGACCATGAGAACGACATCGCTTCGTTCCAGCAGGAAGCGGCGAACGGCCGGGATCTCGGTATCAAGACCTTTGCATCGGAAACCTTGCCGACGCTTCAGGATCACCTGAAGTTAGCGAAGGAAATGATGAAGTCGGTCAGCTCTTCCAATGCAGCCAAGAATGGATCGGGTGGCGATTAGGGCTCCATACTTCGCGCGCTAAGACGAGCCCGGCTGCCAGGCGTCCCGTACGCTAGCGGGCGGGTGCGTGCGTTTTCTTCTTCCGACCTTCTTTTTTCGTTGGCGTTAAAGAGCAGGGATTACCGTCCGTTTGAGAGTTGCCAAGCCCGACTTGATTTCCCTATATCGCAAGAGTAGCCTTTTGTTTCCGGCATTGGTGTATTCGGCGTTCACAGTTTCCGCGATTTCGCTATCTTCTGGAAGGTAAGCATTCTTTTGGAGGTTCGGAAACGGATGGCGCGCCGTACTTTCTCCGAGCAGGATGCGATCCGTTACGGCCTGGCCATTGGTGTTGGTCTGGCTGCTCTGTACGTCCGGTACCTGCTAAATCCTCTGTTTGGAGTTACAAATCCGTACCATACGGCGTGGCTGGCGGTCGCTTTCTCGGCCTGGTACTGGGGGCTGGGTCCATCGATTGTGACCGCGATCGTCGACGTGCTGGGGGTATGGTATTGGTTCGTGCCACCCATTCACAGTTTCAGCGGAATCGATCGATCGCGGATCTTCGGACTGATCGGATTCCTCGTATTCTCCTCCGGAATCATAGCGCTGGGGGAATCGAACCGGCGCGGCACGTCGAGCCGAAGCCGGCTGGCGGCCATCGTCGATTCCTCCGACGATGCCATCGTTTCAGAAACCCTGGAGGGAATCATCACCAGCTGGAACCGGGGGGCGGAGCTGATTTTCGGCTGGACGGCGACCGAGGCCGTGGGCCAGCCGATCACGATGATCCTTCCGCCCGAGTTGCAATACGAAGAGACCGAAATCATGCGCAAGCTGCGGGCCGGTGAACGCATCGAGCCTTTCGAAACGGTTCGCATCACCAAGGCCGGACGACGATTCAATGTTTCCGTTTCCGTTTCACCGCTGAAAGACATCCGCGGCAGAACGATCGGCGCTTCCAAGATTGCCCGCGACATAACGAAATTGAAGGAGATCGAAGTGGAATTGCGTCGAAATGAGGAGCGGCTCCGCGCGGCCTTCAGCCAGACCTACTCATTCTTGGTGTTCGTTACGCTAGACGGGACAGTCCTGGAAGCGAATCGCGCCGCCATCGAAGGCTGCGGGTTCAGTCGCGAGCAAGTGATCGGGCGCAAGTTCTGGGAGCCCTGGTGGGAGGTTTTGCCCGACGAGGTAGGGAAGCTAAAGAGCGCCGTGGCCGGCGCGGCCGCCGGCGAGATTGTGCGCGAGGAGTGCTACTACTGCTTGCAAGACCGCTCGGTTCACTATGCCGACCGCACCGTGTCGCCGGTCCGGGATTCGAGCGGCCGCATCGTGATGCTGGTAGCCACGGGAATCGACATCAGCGAGCAAAAGGCCCTGCGCGACCAACTCGAGCACCGGGTCAGGGCGCGCACCTATGAACTCGAACAGTCGAATAGCTCACTGCGTCAGCTTTCCGCGCGCCTGCTGCAGACCCAGGACGAAGAGAGGAGGCGAATCGCGCGGGAATTGCACGATAGTATCGGCCAGCTGCTGGCCGCGCTCAGCATGAACATTTCAACCGTGTCGCTCGAAAAGCAAAAGCTGAGCTCCGGAGCACAAAGCTGCGTGGTGGACAACGAAGCGCTGGTGATTCGCGTGTCCGATGAGATCCGGACGCTGTCGTATCTGCTTCACCCGCCCTTGCTCGATGAAATTGGACTGGAATCCGCGCTCAAGGATTACGTGGACGGATTCGCCATGCGCAGCAAGATTGCCGTCCAGCTCGAAATGCCATCGGACTTCGGCCGGCTTTCCAAAGAGGCGGAGATTGCGCTGTTTCGAGTCGTGCAGGAGTGTTTGACAAATATCCATCGTCATTCGGGGAGCACGACGGCGGCCATTCGCATTGCCAGGCAGAACGGCACGGTCATGCTCGAAGTACGCGATGAGGGCAAGGGAATTCCAGCGGATAAATTGCTGGTGGTGAATTCCACGGGCACGCTTGGCGTGGGCTTTCGCGGGATGCGCGAGAGGCTCCGCCAGCTCGGTGGAACTCTGGACGTGCAATCGAACGGAAACGGTACGGTCGTGGCAGCCACGCTGAAGGATCTCCACAGCCAGGAGAGCGCCTCAGCATCGGTCGGAAATGGCCGGTCGTGACGCAAACAATGGAAAAGGCGAGAGTTAGTGACTTGCTGCCGGTTTGTGACTACTCTCAAATATGACCGGCCCTACGGCATTTCCACTATTTGAGATTTGAACGAGGCCGCGTAGCATTTGCTTCGGGAGGCGCCAGCCATGGGCAAGCCTTGGGAAACCGTTGTGGCCATCTCCGATCTTGAGAATCGCCGCGCCCTCGCGAAAATCCTGGCACAATTCGGTTTGGACGCCCTGTGCGTTTCGACTGTGGCCCAGTGCCACGAAATCCTCGATAAGGGTGAAGTAGCGTTTGTGTTCAGCGGGCAGTACTTCTGCGATGGGGATTACCGTGCAATTCTGGCCGCGTCTCACGACAGCAACGCGGGTCCCTGCCTTATTCTTGCGGCTTCTCGCAAAGCGGCGGTGGTAGACGAAGCAATTCGTCTTGGCGCATTCGACGTGATCGGCATACCGTACCGGCCGACGGACATCGAATGGACGGTCATCAAAGCGCGCCGCAACAGGGAGGCCTTAGCGCACGCCTCGCCGCACCTCGTCACACCGTCTCGCCAGCCCGAACTTGTGGTGCGCCACGCAAGCTAGCTAGAGGGCGCCGAGGCTTTGAGGCTATTCGCTGGTCGTCTGAGGCGTCTCTCTTCCGCCAACTTGGCCGTGCGCCAGCGCGGCAACCTGCGAGACGCCGCCCAAGAGTCCGGCGGCGAACCTTCGACCAA
>Ga0210404_10000874_pt1 | contig 13924 bp, 10 predicted proteins | sample IncBWH28MmetaG_FD_155455 | JGI IMG/M metagenome (GOLD analysis project Ga0210404, IMG submission 155455) | Forest soil microbial communities from Barre Woods Harvard Forest LTER site, Petersham, Massachusetts, United States - Inc-BW-H-28-M | ecosystem: Environmental > Terrestrial > Soil >... | reverse complement strand
CGCGCCGATCCCGAGCTTGCTGGCGCTTTCGGCCGTTCACAATCACCTGATTCGCGAGGGGACGCGCAACCAGGTGGCCTTGATCGTCGAATCCGGCGAGCCGCGCGAAGTGATGCATTTTGCGCTGCTGCTGGGGTACGGGGCGAGCGCTGTGAACCCCTATCTGGCCATTGAAACACTGGAACATTTGCACATCGACGGGCACTTCCCTGCCGAGAGCAGCTGGGACAAGATTTTCAAAAGTTATATGAAGGCTACGGACAAAGGCTTGCTGAAGACTTTTTCGAAGATGGGCATTTCGACGCTTCAAAGCTATCAGGGCGCGCAGATTTTCGAGGCGGTGGGGCTGAGCAAGTCGGTGGTCGACCGCTACTTCACGGGGACGAGCTCGAGGATCGAGGGCGTCGACATTGAGATTATCGCGCGCGAGTCGCTGATGAAGCACGCGTTTGCCATGCAGCCGCCAAGCGAGTCGAAAACTGAGCTGCGTGTCGGCGGCGAATATCAGTATCGCGTGCGCGGCGAGCGGCACCTGCTGAATCCCACAACGGTCAGCAAGCTGCAGCATGCCGTGCGGCAATCGAGCTTCCCAAGCTTCCAGGAATTCGCGAAGACGGTCGATCAGCAGAATCGCGATCTGCTCATGCTGCGCGGGATGTTCGATTTCAAGCCGAATGGCGCAGCCGTGCCGCAGGAGGATGTCGAGCCGGCGTCGGAAATCGTGAAGCGCTTCGCGACGGGAGCGATGTCATTTGGTTCGATCAGCAAGGAAGCGCACGAAACGCTGGCGATCGCGATGAACCGCATGGGCGCGCGGTCCAATACGGGCGAGGGCGGCGAGGATGAAGCGCGGTTCACACCGGACGCCAACGGCGACCTGCGCCGCAGCGCGATCAAGCAGGTGGCTTCGGCGCGCTTCGGTGTGACCGCCAACTACCTGGTCAACGCCGACGATCTGCAGATCAAGATTTCGCAAGGCGCCAAGCCGGGAGAAGGCGGCCAGCTCCCGGGACACAAGGTCGACGAAATTATCGCGCGCGTGCGCCACTCGATCCCCGGAGTGGGATTGATTTCCCCGCCGCCGCATCACGATATTTATTCGATCGAGGATCTGGCGCAGCTGATTCACGACTTGAAGAACGCGAATCCGAGGGCGCGCATTTCGGTGAAGCTGGTCGCCGAGACCGGAGTAGGCACGGTAGCGGCCGGCGTGGCCAAGGCGCACGCCGACGTGATCCTGATCAGTGGATACGACGGAGGCACGGGTGCGTCGCCGATCAGCTCGATCAGGCATGCGGGCGTGCCCTGGGAACTGGGGCTCTCGGAAACACAGCAGGTCCTGGTGCTGAACGACCTGCGCAGCCGCGTCCGCGTCCAGGTCGACGGCAAGCTGCAGACCGGGCGCGACGTGGCCATCGCCGCGCTGCTGGGCGCCGAGGAGTTCGGGTTTTCAACCACGCCGCTGATCACCATGGGCTGCATCATGATGCGCAAATGTCATCTGAACACGTGTCCGGTGGGTATCGCGACCCAGGACCCCGATTTGCGGAAGAAATTCCAGGGCACGCCGGAAAACGTGGTGAATTTCTTCTTCTACGTGGCCGAAGATCTCCGCCGGCACATGGCCGAACTCGGTTTCCGCACGGTGAACGAAATGGTCGGTCGCGTGGATTGCCTGGTGCAGCGCGAGGACATTACCCACTGGAAAGCCAAGCACATCGATCTGTCGGCCGTGCTATATAACCCTCCGATGCCAAGCGCCGTCGGCCGACGCTGCACCATGGCGCAGGACCACGGCCTGGAAAAAGCGCTGGACTACAAACTCATCGAAATGACACAGGAGGCGATCGAGAATCGCGCGCCGGTGTCGCTGAGCATGCCGATTCGCAACATCCACCGCACGGTCGGGACGATGCTGAGCGGCGAAATCGCGCGGCGTTACGGTTCCGCAGGCCTTCCGGACGACACGATCCAGGTCCAGTTCACCGGCTGCGCAGGGCAAAGCTTCGGCGCGTTTCTCGCCAAGGGCGTCACCCTGGCGCTGGAAGGAGACGCCAACGACTACGTCGGCAAGGGCCTTTCGGGCGGAAAGCTGGTGATCTACCACCCGCGTCAGTCTGAATTCGTGCCCGAGGAAAATATTCTCATCGGCAACGTGTGCCTCTACGGCGCGACCAGCGGCGAAGCCTATTTCGCCGGGATGGCGGGCGAGCGGTTTGCAGTGCGCAATTCCGGCGCGACAGCCGTGGTCGAAGGGGTGGGCGACCACGGCTGCGAATACATGACCAACGGCTTGGTGGTCGTCCTCGGCCGCACGGGACGCAACTTCGCCGCGGGAATGACCGGGGGCATTGCCTACGTGCTCGACAATTTCGGCGACTTTCCCGCTTTGCGCTGCAACCGCGCGGAAGTCGACCTTGAACCAGTGGCGGATCAGACCGACATCGATCACCTGTACCAGCTGGTCGCGCGCCATGGCGAGTTGACCGGCAGCACGCAGGTGAAGTGGATCCTCGAAAACTGGGAAGCCACGTTGCCGAAATTTATCAAGGTCTTTCCCCACGAATTCAAGCGCGTGCTGGGCATTCCGCGCGTTTCACCGGGCCTGCTCGCTGCTCACGCCGGAAAGCATTCCGGCGGGCAGGTGATCCGTGGGTAAGGTCACCGGCTTCAAGGAATACGCGCGCGAGACGCCGGCGCGGCGGCCCGTGCCGGAGCGGGTGAAGGATTATTTCGAGGTCTATCTTCCGTACCCCAACGAAAAGGTGCGGACGCAAGCCGCGCGCTGCATGGATTGCGGAATTCCCTTCTGCCACACGGGCTGCCCGGTGAACAACATCATTCCCGACTGGAATGATCTGGTGTACCGGGACGAGTGGAAGGAAGCGATTCGCGTTCTGCACTCAACGAATAATTTCCCGGAGTTCACCGGCCGCATCTGCCCGGCCCCTTGCGAAGCGGCCTGCGTCCTGGGGATCAACGAACCGCCGGTCTCAATCAAGATCATCGAAAAAACCATCGTGGATCACGCCTGGAAGGAAGGTTGGATCAAGCCCGAGCCACCGCAGAAACGAACCGGCAAGCGCGTGGCGGTGGTGGGCTCAGGCCCGGCAGGCCTGGCCGCCGCGCAGCAGCTCAACCGCGCGGGGCACTTCGTCGAGCTGTTTGAAAAAGCGGATCGCATCGGCGGATTGCTGCGGTACGGAATCCCAGATTTCAAGATGGAAAAGACCGTTTTGGATCGCCGGCTGGAGCAAATGGCATCCGAAGGCGTGATTTTCCGGACCAGCGCTCACATCGGTGAAAGTATTCCCGCCGCGAATCTTCGCGAGCAATTCGACGCGATTGTGCTCACCGGCGGCGCAGAACACGCGCGTGACCTGAATGTGCCGGGACGCGAACTGAAGGGCATTCATTTCGCGATGGATTATTTGCCGCAGCAGAACAAGCGCATTGCCGGAGACTTTGTGCGGGACCAGATTCTCGCCACGGGCAAACGCGTGGTCATTATCGGCGGAGGCGACACCGGCGCGGACTGCCTGGGAACCTGCCACCGGCAAAACGCGAAATCGGTGCTGCAGTTCGAAATCATGCCCATGCCGCCGCCCGAGCGCGCTGCCACGACTCCGTGGCCGCTCTGGCCTCTGCAACTGCGCACCGAAAGCGCCCATGAGGAAGGCGGCACGCGCGACTGGGCCGCCGGCACGACGAAGTTTACTGGCGACCAGCAGGGCAACGTACAGCAGTTGCACGCCGTTCGCGTGGGACCGCCTCCGAAATTCGAATCCCTGCCCGGAACGGAGTTCGCCATTGACGCGGACCTGGTTCTGCTGGCCCTCGGGTTTCTGGGCCCGGTGAAGAAAGGCATGCTCGAACAGTTCGGCGTGCATCTCGATGCCCGCGGGAATGTGGCCACCAACCCAAACTACATGAGCTCGGTCCCGGGAATCTTTGCCGCGGGCGATATGAGGCGCGGACAATCCCTGGTCGTCTGGGCGATCTCGGAAGGGCGCAGCGCCGCAAAAGCGGTCGACGATTACCTCAGTAGCCCAACACGCAGGAAATAAGGCCCTCACCCCCGGTTGCGTCGCTTACTTCCAAATCCAGTTGTCTGTCTTTTCGATAGATCGGAATCCGCGGCTGGCCTTCACGCGGGTCGGCCCGCACGCCGCGAGCCCGAGCGACTGGCTGCTGGCCATTGCTGGCAAGAAAGACGGGAGTCGTTTCATCCCCTGCTGCTAGCTGTGAATTCAGGTTGCCACGGTGAGGTTCAAAATCGTCCCGCACGCGCGGAACGAATTAGAAACTGCTGCAATCCGTTGACCGCAAGGATCAGCGAGCCGAACTTGTTCGCGCTAAGGCCGCTTGGTCTGGAGCTGGTGGTAGCCGAATTCCCGGCGCGCTTCGTCCAGGCGCTTGCCTTCGCGGACGCTCTGGCGGATGGCGTCCTCAGCCGCGGCAATGCTTTCCGCGGTGGCCAAGACTTCGGCCTCCTGCAGTCGCGGGATCACCACCACTCCGTCCGCGTCGCCGCGAAGAATGTCCCCAGGCGCGACCCGCGCGTCTCCGATATTTACGGCGACTTGCGTGGCGTCGAGCTGCACGCGATCTTTCCCCGTGCGCATGGAATAGCTCCTGCTGTAGACCGGATAGCCGAGCTCCAGGCAGAGCGCCGTGTCACGGCACGCGCCGTCGATCACCGTGCCGGCGATTCCCCGGCGATGCGCGATCTCCGTTAGAATATCGCCCCACACCGTGGCGTTTTCCCGGCCGCCGTTGTCGATCGCGATCGTCGAGCCGGGCGCGACGTCATCAATGAATTCACCGACCGTCCCGGCGGGCTTGCCCACCGGGCGATAGAGCATGGTGAAGGCCCGACCCGTCGTGCGAAAACGTGGATCACGTGGCTTGATATTCAGGCACTGGCCCGGTATGCCCAGGCGGTCGAGCGCGTCGCTGATCGTTGCGGTGTCGAGTTTGCTCGCGCGTTCTACGGAAGGATCTGGGCTGGTATTCGAGTTGGACAAGGAATTTCCCCGGATGAATGCGGCTAGCTTCGCAGCATGTTTTCGTAGTTGGCGCCCATCACTTCGGTGATCGGCTTCCCTTCGCGCAAGGCCTGCGCCATGGCCGCTTCGCGCGCAAAGATTTCTTCGGCGGCCGCCAAAACCCGCTCGATATTCTCCGCGGAGATAAAAACCACGCCGCTGCCGTCGGCGATGGCGTAGTCGCCCGGCTTTACAACGACGTCGCCGACGGTGATCGGACCGCCCGTGGCCAGCTCGACCAGCCGCCCGCGCGCGGTAAACGTCGTCACCGCGCTGCCCCACACCGGAAAATCGTGCTGCCGCGCTTCGTCGATATCGCGCACCGGGCCGTCGGCAATCACGCCGGCAACCCCGCGCAATTTTGCGCCCAGGCTCAGGATGCCACCCCAGCTCGCCGCATTCACTCCACTGTGCTGCTCGACTACAATGATGTCGCCAGGCTGCGCCGCTTCGATGGCCGTGGTGCTGACGTGGCGCGGCCTCCCCGTCGGAGCTTCGCCAACCCCCAGCTTCACCGTCAGAACGCGCCCCGCAATCCGCCGCGACCCCGACAGCTGCCCCAGCCCCGTGACGGCACCCTTGAGATGCAGCTTGTCGAGAGCATCGGAGACGGCGCAGCAATCGAGCTTCTTGAGCCTAGTGACGAAATCGCTGGCCGCCGCTCCCGCACTCATCGTCGCTCCCCGGAAGGATTACTGCCAGTACACGAAACCCATCGCGCTGCCCGTGCCAGCCTCGGTACGGTAGCACGCGACGTAATCCACCAAACTCATTTTCTTTCCCAGCGAGTTCATGCCCACCGAAAGCGGCATCCAGTTCCGGATTTCGCAGGTGTTGCCCAGCAGGAAGCTTTCCGGGATCGCCGCCAGCCCCGCTTCATCGGCGGTTTGCATCGCTTTGATCAGACGCTGGTCGAGGTCTTCATCGATCACAAAATGCGTCAGGCCGCCCGAAGCGAAGACGGCGACTTTTGCGTCTTCTTTCCAGCTTTCGATCGCCTTCATCAACGCCCGCCCGAATTTCAGGCAGCGCGGAATCTTGGGAAGGTTATGCGGGATGCCGGCATTCAAAAAGACCGGAACGGACGGAGGAGGATTGTCCACCATGATCCGCCGGTAAAGAAATCCGAACGCGTGGGGAATGCCGTGTTCGTGCCCGTTCACCTGCGGAAGCTTCGACGATTCTGACACGTCGAATTCCTGCTCGATCAGGGAATTTACGAGATGAACGCCAAGACCCGCCGCACCGTTATAGACCGCCCCGCCCGGCGGGCAGTGGCCGATCTCTGCAATCGCGATTCCCGGAGGAAATTTTGCCTTGGCCTCCTCGGTTTCGGGAATATTTTCAATCTTCGCGCCTGTATACACGAGGAATGCCGGCGTGTTGTCGTCCGTAAAAAGTTCGCGCTGATCGTTGCCGATGATGACTACGACGTCCGGCTTCACTTCCGCGAATTTCGCGGCCATTTTGTCCAGCGCCCGCTGGCACCGATCGTAGCGTTTCTGGCACTCGTCCGGAGTAATCGCCGCAGCAAAACCCGGCTGGCGTGCTTCGAGAAGCTTGGGGAAATCGTAGGTCTGGCCGCGATAAAAATGCTTCGGATTCTTTTTGTCCGCCCCGGCGCGCAGATGCCACATGTCCGGCGGCGTCGATAGCATCGGCCCGTGCGACGATCCCATTCCCAGTACGATTTTGGCCATACGCCCTGTCCTCCGTCTCCCGCTCGAGCCAAAAGCCCTGTCAGCCCCAAACGCTGCGCGCCGTATCCACCACCAGCTTCAGTTTGGCCCACTGCTGCTGTTCTGAAATCAGATTCCCCTGCATCACCGACGCGAAGCCGCACTGCGGGCTAAGTGTGAGATTGTCGAGCGGCAGATACTGGGACGCCTCTTTGATTCTTGCAACCAACGTATCGCCGCTCTCTAGTTCCGGCCGCTTCGAGCTGATCAGGCCCAGCACCGCGATCTTGTTCTTGGGGATAAAACGCAATGGCTCGAACGTACCCGAGCGCGCATCGTCATATTCCAGCAGAAACCGGTCGACTGCCAGCGTCCCAAACATTTTCTCGGCAATCGCGTCGTACCCGCCCTCCGCGTACCAATGGCTCTGGCTGTTCCCCCGGCAAAGATGAATCGCCAGGGTCACGCCCGGCCGCCGCGCCGCTTCAAAACAGGCGTTGTCCGCCCGAATCGACTCCTCAAACCACGCCTCCGGCTCCAGCTGCATTTCCGTGCGCACCCACTCCCGCCATTTCGGGTCCATGAAGTAACTGTAGCGCGGCGCGTCGATCTGAATGTATTTCACGCCCTCCGCCGCCAGCCGCTTCATCTCCGTCTTCATGATTTCAACGATATCCCACAGCATCGCCGAATACGTCGGATAGGCCTTCTCCGACCGACCACGCTTATAGGAAATCGCCGGAAACTGCGTCGCGCTCGGCAGCGTCATTTTGATCGCGCCCGGGCTGTGCTGCTTCAAGAAGGGCAATTCATGCCCGGTCAACGGGCGCACCGCGCGAAGCTTTTCGACCACCACGCCTGCCACCCGGCCTCTGCCCAGCGTCGGCCCCGAAGGTGCCGCCGTATCCCACTTCCGCGGCAGGCCATCGCCGAAATCGAATCCCTCCACCGCGTCGGTGAAATCCCCCATGAAATTCGACCGCCGGAATTCGCCGTCCGTGAAAATGTCGAATCCCAGCTCCTTCTGCTTGGCCAGAATCCCGAGGATCGAGCGATCCTCCACTTCGCGCAACCTCTCGGGGTTCGGCGGATCAGCCCTCCGCGCGTCCAGCAGTTCCTTCGACCGGAGAAAGCTTCCCACTTGATCGGCTCGGTATTCGACGGACATTTCTTGCTCGCCTTCCTGAATCGCGCTTGAAATCCTGCCCGGCCGGGCTAGTTCGCGGTTTTTGCGCTGATGTCGAGCTTGAACAACTTCTTGGCGTTGTCTTCGAAGATCAATTTCTTGTCTCGGTCGCTCAGCCACGTAAACGCGTCGATGGACACCTTCACATCATCCATCCACTTCCCTGTTTTCGGGTCTTTGGCCGTGCCCACGCCGGGTCGTTCCGTCCCGAACAGGCACCGGTCTGCGCCCACCGTCTTGATCAGCAGTTCGCATGCCAGCGGCGTGTACAGCACTGTGTCGTAGTAAAGCTTCCGCAGGTTGTCCATGAAATTGCTGGTCGACCCGCGCCGCAGCGTCGGCGCCAAGAATCGCCCCGCGTGATACGGCACGGCTCCGCCGCCGTGCGAGCACACCATCTTCAGCTTCGGAAAATCCTGGAACACCCGCGAATTCACCAGCGACACCACGGAAATCGTTTCCTCATTGATGAAATGAGTCGAGTAGCTGTGCCGGACCGAGCGGCAACCCGCGCCGTGGATGTATCCCGGCACGTCAAGCTCTACCAATTTTTCGTACAGCGGATACCAGTATTCGTCGCCCATTCCCGGCGTGTCGTAGTTTGTCGCTTCGCTCGGGTCCGGATTGATCAGGCACCCAACAAATCCAAATTCCTTTACGCAGCGCTCCAGCTCGGAAATGCAATTCTTCGGGCTCACGCCGGGTGACTGCGGCAATCCGCAAACGCCCCGGAACACATTCGGAAAAAGCCGGCACTGCTGCGATACCATCGTGTTGCACTCTTCGATGAACCACTGCGACACCTTCGCCGGCTTCTCCGCCATCATCATTTGGTAGGGCCGCGGCGAGAGCAGCTGGATATCCGTGCCGACTTCCTTCAGCAGATCGAAATGCGATTTGCCCGTGCCGAAGGTCGGCTCCTTGAGGAACGCGATCATCTCATCGTCGCTCACCTCGACCTTGCCACGGCCGTGCGATCCGCGATGCGACAATATATTGGCTTTGAAAACGTATAGCGAATCCGGCGCAGTCAGGTGACCATGAACGTCGATAACCATCGCAATCCACCCCCGGTGGGAAAAATCGCATTCAGCTATAGCTGTTCTTATCCCCGAACTCCACCTGATGTCAACCGCGTCTAATCCTACCGCCTACCCATGCGAATTGCGAAGTTCACACCGCGAAACGCCATGGCGCTGGGCCGCCCCAGATCTCGCCGTTCGCTCGCTCACCCGGCTTCGTTGGGGCGAGGCTTGCCGGCCCGGTAGAAGCCTGGAGCCTTCCGCTCCACGAAAGCGACCAGGAGAATAGGGGGAGTCGGTCCCGCCACGTCATTTTACCAATCCGGCGGCGTCTCTCAACCGCACAGCGGCGGCCGTAATTAGCCCGGCACGGAGCGTAGCGCAGCGCCAGGAACGTGCAGCGAAAGGGCTCCCAGTCCCGGAGGGGACGATCGATGGACCGCCGCCTCGTCTCAGCGCCGTTCGCAGCCACGACTGACAAAAGGACGAACCTGTTGTTGACGTAACCCCACTCCCATCATAGGCTGCGCCATGTCCTGGGGGACTTGAATGCCGGACGACCAGAGCGCCTCGACCGAAAGCCCAGCCACCGTTCGCAAGAGTTCCACCTCCGCCCGCTATGCGCTGGCCATGCTCACGATCATCTACACCCTCAATTTCCTGGACCGCACCGTCATCAACATCCTCATCGACCCCATCAAGCGCGACTACCACCTCTCGGATACCGAAATGGGCCTGATCACCGGCTTCGGTTTCGTGCTCATGTACTCGCTGCTGGCCGCTCCGGTCGCTCGCTGGGCCGACCGTGGCAATCGCCGCTCAATCCTCACCTGGGGACTCACGATCTGGAGCGGAATGACGGCGCTGGCAGGCATCTCCCGCAACGCGATCCAGCTCACGCTGGCGCGCTTCGGCGTCGGCATCGGAGAAGCCGCCGGCACCGCCCCCTCCGCCTCGATCATTTCCGATCTCTTTCCCGGCCATCAGCGCGCCATGGCCATGTCCGTCTACCAGCTCGGCCCTGTCTTCGGAGGATTTCTCGGCGCGTTCATCGGCGGTTGGATCAATCAGTACTACGGCTGGCACCGCGCCTTTCTGGTCGCGGGGCTTCCGGGTTTGCTGGTCGCCCTGATTTTTCGCTTCACCGTGAAGGAGCCGGTCCGCGGCACCACCGAAGAAACGAAAGTCCAGACGCGCCAGCAGCCGATCGGCGAAACGCTGCACTTCATTTTCAGCCAGAAATCCTACGTCCTGCTTCTCATCGGTTTCTCCTTCACAACCTATATCCAATTCGGCTTCGGCAATTGGACCGCTCCGTTCCTCGGCCGAATCCGCCACCTGAATTCCGCGCAGATCGGCACGTACCTGGGCACCGTGCGCGGTGTCGCCGGTCTGGTCGGCACTCTCGTCGGCGGCTATCTCACTGACTGGTTCGGCCACCGCGATCCGCGCTGGCGCCTCTACGTCCCGGCCATCTGCTCCATGCTCGCCTGCCCCGGCGCCCTGCTGTTCCTTTTCTCTCCCAGCCCGGTTCTCTCGCTTGCCGGATTTGCGGTCATCTCGGCGGCCAGCCCTGTCCACGTCGGCCCGATCATCAGCGTCTCGCACTCGATCGTGAAAGTCGGCATGCGCACGTTTTCAACATCCCTGCTCTACCTCATCTCCGAAATTTTCGGCCTTGGTCTCGGTCCGTATTTCATCGGCGCTTTCAACGATCACTACGCCAGCCAACTCGGCGTCAACGTAATCCGCTACTCGATGTCCACCGCCGCCGCCGCCACGCTCATCGGCGGCATCTTCTTCATCATCGCCGCTCAGTTCTTGAAAAACGACGTGCCCAGGACCTTGGCGGAGTAACCCTGGAGCCTTCCGAGCTTCCTCGATCGAAGGCACCGGAATTGCTTCTGCATTGGCCCGCATGATAAATTTCTGAACTCAATCCCAGCGGGGGCGCATTGGTAGACAAAACTCTGAAGACGGTTCAGGAAGCGGTCGCGCCGGTTTTCGACGGCGCCACGATTTTGCTCGGCGGCTTCGGCGATCCCGGATTGCCGGGGCAGATCCTGGAGGCGCTGCGACTGCAAGGAGCGAAGAATCTTACAGTTGTGCACAATGGCTCAGGCGGCGGCGTCCACTCGCTCGGCGGCCTGATCCATGACGGCAAGGTCAAGAAGCTGATCGCCTCGTTTCCGAGCAATCCCGGCAACCAATCGTTCCAGGAAAAGTACCTGAAGGGCGAAGTGGAGTTGGAACTCGTGCCGCAGGGGACGCTTGCGGAGCGCATCAGGGCCGCCGGCGCCGGCCTCGGCGGATTCTTCACTCCCACGGGCGCTGGCACGGACCTCGCCGCAGGCAAAGAATCCCGCGTAATCGACGGCCGCGAAATGATTTTCGAGAAAGCGCTGCACGCTGATTTTGCCTTCGTCCGCGCCTACCGCGGCGACCGCCTCGGCAATCTGAATTACCGCATGGCCATGCGCAATTTCAACGTGCCGATGTGCACCGCCGCAAAGCACGTCGTCGCGGAAATCGACGAGCTTGTCCCCGTCGGTGGGATCGACCCAGAAGACGTGCACACGCCCGGAATTTTTGTCGACCATGTGATCGAAATCGTCCGGCATCCGGAGTATCTGAAAATCACCACGGAAGGAAGGTAGCCCATGTCGCTCACCCGGGACGGAATAGCCTATCGCGTAGCCTGCGACCTGCCGGAGGGCGGTTACGTCAACCTTGGCATTGGAATTCCGACGCTGGTCTCGGGATACATCCCGAAGGGAAAAGACGTCTTTTTTCACAGCGAAAACGGAATTCTGGGAATGGGCGCGTTGGCCGAGCCGGGCAAGGAAGATCCGGATCTGGTCAACGCCGGCAAGCAGTACGTCACGCTGAATCCCGGCGCGAGCTTCTTCGATCATCCCACGTCATTCAGCATGATTCGCGGCGGCCACATCAACTACGCGGTGCTCGGCGCGCTGGAAGTGGCGGCGAACGGCGACATGGCCAACTGGCGCACGCCCGGTGAAAAAGTTCCCGGCGTCGGGGGCGCGATGGATCTCGCATTCGGCGCGGAAAACGTGCTGGTGACCATGACCCATGTGACCAACAAGGGCAAACCGAAAATCCTGAATCGGTGCACGCTGCCGCTGACCGCGCCGCGCTGCGTCAAGCGTATTTACACCGACATGGCCGTCGTCGACGTTACCCCCGAAGGACTCGTCTTGCGCGAATTTGCTCCCGGGCTCGATCCCCAAGCGGTGCAGGCAAAAACTGACGCTCCTTTGCGCATCGCGCTAGATTGCAAAGAGATGAATCTTCCCGCGAAGTTCCACGTCGCTCAACCGGCGGTCTGACAGAGGGGAGAAAATTCATGATGCAAGCCATCGACATGCACGCCCACATCCAGACGGGCGAGCGCGCCAAGCAGGGCTGGGGCCACGTGGCCCAGGCCGGCCTGCCCATGAACACCGGCAAGTGGCGCTCCGATCCCGATGGCATGGCCGAGATGTATCAGGCCAACCACATGATGGCGGTCATCTTCGATGTGGACGGCGAAACGCGCAGCGGCGTCAAAATGGACAACGGCGAAACCGCCGCGTGGATGAAGAAGTATCCGGACACGTTTATCGGTTTCGGCAGCGTCGACCCGTGGAAAGGCAAAATTGCCGAAATCGAAGTGCAGCGCTGCGCGGACATGGGCCTGCGCGGGATGAAATTTCAGCAGGCCGCGCAGGGATTCAATCCCAACGATGAGCGGTTTTTCCCGATCTACGAAAAAATCGTGAAGTTGAAACTGCCGGTGATTTTTCACACCGGAACCACGGCTGTGGCGGCCGGCTCGCCCGGCGGAAAAGGAATCACGCTCGAATACTGCAAGCCGATTCCCTACATCGATAATCTCGCCGCGTGGTACCCGGAAATGCGCATCATCATGGCGCATCCGTCCTGGCCCTGGCACGACGACCAGCTCGCCGTCCTGCGCCACAAGGGCAACACCTACATGGACCTTTCCGGCTGGGCGCCAAAATACTGGCCGCAGTCGACGGTTCATAACATCAATACTCTCGTTCAGGACAAGGCGTTCTTTGGCACCGATTTTCCGATGATGACGCCGGAGCGTTGGCTCGCCGAATTTGCCGAGCTTCCGCTCAAGGACACCGTCCGCCCGAAGATTCTTCTGCACAATGCCGCGAAGTTCCTGGGAATCGAAGTTCCCGCAGCAGCCCCCGCGCGCTGAAGCCCGGCGGGTCGTTTCTCCCGGTATAATCAAACCTGTGACCGACCAGCAAACGAAGCACATGACCTGTATGGAAGTCTGGGGCGATAGCCAGCTCACCGAGCGCGGCATCGAAATGGGCGGACTCGAGGCCTGGGTCTACAGCAAGCCGTATGGGCAGGCGCAGCGCGGCGGCGACGTCTATTACGCCTCGAGCTGTGCCACCGGGCGCATCAGCCGGCTGCTGCTCGCTGACGTTTCAGGGCACGGGCACTCGGTTGCAGCGACCGCGGCCGATCTGCGCATGCTGATGCGCCGATTCGTCAACCGGCTGGACCAGAAGGAATTCGTGCGGCTGCTGAACCAGCAGTTCGTGGCGCTTTCGCGGACCGGAACCTTCGCGACCGCCGTGGTGACGACGTTTTTCGCGCCCAGTCGCCGCCTGCTGATCTCGAACGCGGGACACCCGCGGCCGCTTCTGTATCGCGCGGCTAAGAAAGAGTGGAGTTTGCTGGGCCACAGCGGCGCGGACGACAGGCGCGTGGCGCAAAATATTCCCCTGGGCATCATCGATCTGACCGAATACGAGGAATTCGACGTGGAGCTTGAGCCGGGCGATTGCCTGATGAGCTATACCGATGCGCTGATCGAATCACGCGACGCGGACGGCGAAATGCTCGGCGAGGAAGGCGTGCTGCGACTCTTGAACTTGCTGGGAGACATTCCGCCGGAAAAAGTGACCGAAGTGCTGCTGAAAGAAATTCGGGAACGCTACC
>Ga0210404_10000872_pt1 | contig 13948 bp, 13 predicted proteins | sample IncBWH28MmetaG_FD_155455 | JGI IMG/M metagenome (GOLD analysis project Ga0210404, IMG submission 155455) | Forest soil microbial communities from Barre Woods Harvard Forest LTER site, Petersham, Massachusetts, United States - Inc-BW-H-28-M | ecosystem: Environmental > Terrestrial > Soil >... | reverse complement strand
CATCAGCGGCATCACATCCACTCAGACAGCATTCTCCATTGAGAACGTCACCAATACCAAGAACCGAGAAGAATCCTCTGAGCCGCCGCTCGCTTATGCGCTAGTCAAGGTAAAGGGCAAGATCAGAAGTGTACTCCAGAAGCTGAAGACATTCCCGAACCTCGTCGAGGCTCACCTGATTCCTGGCGAGTTCGACGTAGTTGCCTCGTTCAACGGCTTCAGTCAAGATGAGCTCATGGAGAATTCCGTTGAGAAGATTAGCAGAATCAACGGAGTAACCGCCAGCGAGACACTCATCACCTGGACTCCCACCAACCAACCGTAGAAAACTCCTCGCGAAAGGAAGCCTCCAGCTTCCTCCTATTTTTTCCGACCGAGAGTCCTTCGGTTTTCGAGGTCTAATCGTTTACTATTCGTTCTGGCTCTATTTTGACGAGTATCCTACCGACGCCTGGTTGACGATGCGGATTCTTGGTAGTTCCAAGATACTTCACTGAGAGCTTGTCATTATGTTCTTCCGCTCCCTTCTTCGTCATGTCCGACACCCGTCCCTTGATTACGACCTTCTCGTAGGGATTCTGCTGGCTGAAAATGCTCAAGGCAACCTTGTGATTTGTCTTCAGATACTTCGCCTTTGCGCGTCCCTCCGCGGTGTTGACAAGAATTAGGTCTCCTTCACGGTCGACCCAGACGGGGCTGACATGCGGCGAACCATCAGACATTACAAAGGCGAGATTGCCAAAATTCTTGCCGTCGATGAGCTTGATTGCTTTCTCGGAAAGTTTTGCGCGTGTCACGATGGATATGGCCTCGTTTCACTGAGACTCTAATTAAATCGATGGGTGGCAGGGTTTGTCGTCTGAAAGGGCCGAGCCATGCGTTTGTTAGTCTAGAATTGGAAATAGAATGAACAGGGATCTGTCACACGCGGAGCGCACGATTCTAAAAAATTGTCCAGAATACTAGACCCTGCGAGATTTTACGCGGAGACGTTAAGCAGGACGGCGGAGCCGTCGTCATGGACCGTTGCATGATTAGCATGATTGTGATCACGTTTTCGATTCTATGGGGATTCTAAGGCGTTTTGCAGGGACTTTCAGGGCGAAGTTCTCGGGACGACATCGCACGGAGCCGTGTCACCGTCGTTTTTTCTGCCCCTGCTTCACAATGGTCGGAGGACTATGCTAGGGAGAATAAAGGAAGGAGCCGACGAACCGATAAAGCCCCGATTCCTAGAGACTATCATATTCTCTGTTAGAGTGGCGGGCCCGGTGGGATTCGAACCCACGATTTTGGGCTATCTCCGAGAGCTCAACTGGAGACTTGAGCAATCTCCGAAGGCCCACGTCTTGGTCCTGGCTCGACTACGGGCCCTGCGCTCGAATGATTCTGAGCCCTTTTATTGTCTATCTCTCTTTTTGCAAGCGCGATGCCAGACTTTGTGCTGAGAAACCTCACAGCGAGAGATGACCCGTCGTTCTTGATGATGCAAATTGGAGCCTTCAATGGATTAGAGTATCTTCCGCGCATCAAGGTCGGCCTCTCCGCACTCGACAGAGAAGGCTCATTCATAGCAGAACGGAACGGATCGATGGTCGGCTGTATAGGGCTCCTCAAACTCGACCGTTCTGGCTGGTTTGAAGTCAGGAACCTTGCCTTGAGAGAATCTTCAGAGACCGATACGGCGAAAAAGCTCATCGGCCGAGTTGCCGAATTTCTCAAAGCGAATCATGCTGAATATGTGAAGGCATTCACTCCCGCCGTACAGCCATACGTGGACCTCTACAAGGAAGCTGGTTTCGAACCCGTTAGAAGATCCCTTCGAATATGCTGGAACCTCGCGACTTGTCAGGAACGTGAGAACAAAATTGAGACCAGTGAACTTTCGAAAGAACATGCCGACGACGCGGCTCAATTGTGGATAAGCGGGCTTCGGCCATACTGGGACTACTGGATTGATGAGCAGGGGGGCCCAGAATCCTTAGCATCATGGGTCAGAGAATCAGTTGCGAAGCGTCAAGGCTGGATAGGCGCCTTCATCGACAAAGAGCTTGTAGGACTTTCTATTCTCCGATGCGACTCATATGGATCAGGAGAAGCGAGATTCAATGGAGCATACGCGACTCCTGAGTTTCGCAAACGAGGAGTAGGATCTGCGTTGATGAATGCAACTATAAGGGAAGCATTGAAACGCAATCAGAATACGATGAGAGTTTACACTCTCGCCTTTCTGGATCATCTTGCACCTGGCGCTGTTCTTTACCTCAAAACAGGCGGAAGGATCGAAGGAGAGTACTTACAGCTGCAGATGCGACGTTAGACCAGATTTCACATCTGGACCATAGAAAATGTCTCAGGCACCGTTGTATTGTGCGCCTGACTCCGCGGGCTTCTGGTTTGGCCTGGTTGAATATTGATGCGAAGTCATTGGTACTGCTGAGTAATGCTGCCTTCGGATGCGAAGGCAGACATTTTCGAAGTTCTTGTGTTCCGCTCGTTCGCCATGGCCGTAGCTTCCTCATTCAACAGTCTTTCTATCCACGATGATGTAACTGTCATCCGTCACGCCGTCGCGGGGCGCAATCAATTGCCGGAACACAGACGCGAGTCTAACGATTCTCGAAGGCGACCTAGGTATTCCCCCGACGCCTTAAGGTTCGAGCCGGGAGATGATTAATAATTGGACCTGTTCTCCGCTCAGTAGGTGTCCACCGGCCCATTGACCGCGACCAGAGGCTCGGATATCTAGTTGGCATCATGTATCGACGTCCAATACGTGACAAAGTCCTATGGAAAGACGGTCGCGCTTGACGACGTCTCCTTCTCGATCCCATGCGGCGAGAGCTACGCGCTTCTGGGCTCAAATGGGGCGGGCAAGTCAACCACACTTCGGCTTCTCGTAGGGCTGTTGAAGCCTGATACCGGGACGATCAAGATAGACGGTCATGAGCCCTTCAGTCCCGAGGCCAAGTCGACCCTTGGCTACCTGCCGGAAGACGCAACACCCTACAGGACCCTTTCGGTTCGCGAGAATTTAGAATACATTGCTGCACTGCGAGGAGTCAAAGACGTGGCTGGTGCCACAGACAAATTCTTGGACGAGCTAACCCTCCGCGAGTACGAACGCGCCAAAGTTGGCAAGCTATCCCGCGGCAATATGCAGAAACTCTCCATCGCCCTCGCGCTAGTCCACAATCCCAAGATCGTCCTACTAGATGAACCGCTCAACTATCTCGACATACCCACACAAGAGAGAGTGTTCAAGATGCTCAAGTCACTCGACTCGACAATGATCGTCTCGACCCACATCATGTCGATTGCGACCCGTCTCACAGAGAAGGTCTTGATGATCGCCAGGGGCAAAATTGTTTGGAACGGCACCATTGATACGCTGAAGGGCATGGAAGTGGGCGATGAGCCAATTGAGAGTGTCGTTGCGAGGCTGATGACCGGTGCTTCCTAAACTAGTCAAGTTTGTTCTCCTGACAAGATTCTCCAAGCCTCTGCTTGGACTCGTCGCGTTCTTCCTGATCTACGACACGGTCATACGAGGCGTCATTGGTGGAAGTGGTAGCTCAAATTTTTCAGGCGGATTCTCCTACTACGCCATCGGCTCTTCAATATTCTTCATCGTGATGAGTCTGCTCTTCGGAGGACTTTTCATTCTGAAATCTGACAGAGACTATCTGTTGACTCTCCCGTTGAGGCGGAGAGACCTCAGCGTCTCTCTCTTTATCGCACAGTTCGTCGGATCAGGCATCACAATTCTGTTCCTTTACGGCTTCTATGTTGCAGGAGCCGGCAGCCTCGAAGACATCCTAGTGCTAGTTGCAAACCTCGTGCTTCTCGCATGTCTAGTAACTTCGCTGGGCGTGATCTCCAACATTCTACAAATCTGGCAAAGAGTCGCACTAGCCATCCTTCTAGGACTCTGGTGTCTTTCAACCGCCTTCGGCTTTGAGTTCACGCCAGTCTCCTCGTTCACTGGACAGCTTGTCTACGGAACCATAATTCTATTCACAGTAACAGCCATCGCCGTCCCGGTCTCTCTAAGAGAGCTTGCCTATCTGGAATTGGGCTCGATCCGGAGTCTCCTCCGCTCCACCAGCACTGAATACAAGAAGAACATGAGCTTCTCGGGCAAGGGACCCATACGGGCGATCTACTCTTACCACTTGTCATTCTTGGAGCTGATGGGACGAGTCAATATCGGCGGGTCCACCAGCTACAGGACGGCCCGCGTCAAAACATCTACCATCCTCATCATTTCAATTGTAGCTGCCGCAGTCTACGTCTATCTAACTGGATTTTCGGCGCTTTCTGGCATGCCATTGACCGTTGCCTCTGAGCCTTTCAGACCAGCGGTTTTCGTGATTCCAGTATTCATGGGCGTAATCATCTTGGTCTTGATGTCTCAAGGAACTTTCTCAAACGAGAGAGGATGGTTAGCGTTCACAGCCATGGACCCTGCGACATACATTCGCCACCTTCTCCTCTCCAGAGTCATTTCTGCCTTGGCGATAATAGGCCCGTTTGGCGTCGCCGACTTAATTCTAGCGCTGCTTGGACAAATGACGGCGTTGTACTCGGCCCTCGTTCTCCTCGTCACGGTTCCTTCCGCGTCAATACTCGCCACCTATCTTGTCGCGAGAATTGGAGCGGTACAACAGGTTAAGGAAGAGGGAATGATGCCGGGACAGTTCGACCTCAGACAGTTCCTGGTTATTCTCCCGACATATTTTGTCATCGGACTGATTATCGTCTCTGAAATTATTTTGACCGCTGCAATAGTCATCGCGGCAGCTTTGACGGTCATCGCGACACTTTTGATGATTGTCCCAAGCGTGTGGCGAGGGATAGCCTATCGATTGACCCAGAGAGGATTCGTCTGACCCTAGCCGCTAGTCTGCAAACTTGTAATGACGGTAGCCCTGGGAAGTGACATCGATCATCACGAATTCGTCTTCAGGCTCGGAGACAAACTTTCTCGCTTCCGGCAACCGCCTTCCCTCGTGAAGAGCTTCATACTCAGCTAGGGATACTGGCTTCCGGTGCTGTAGCTTCTCGGCGTGACCAAATTTCTTCGCGACAGTCTTCCACTCTTCCTGTATGATCCAGCTTGACACTTTCGCTTTTGAACCACTACCATAGTTGCCTGATCCTCCCCTCCTCCCGGCGAGATCAGTATTCTTCAACGCCTTCGCTTCGAGCAGCTTGGACAGGTTGCTCTTCTCTGATGCGGAGTAGCTGTTGCCACTCTCTCGCGCGTGAATGAGACCCTCAGCCACCTTTTCTTGGTACTCTGCTTGGAATCTGGATGTGTCCATGAAGTGTTTCATGTATTCAGACTCGGCTTTCTCGAACTCTTCCACCTTTTCGAATCCAGACGGTTTCGGCTCGCTTCCTATCTCCTTGACTATCTCGTCCCATCTAGCGATTCCTCTCCAGAAGTGGCGCAGTAGGTAGGCGAATCCTTTCTCCGCCATCTTTGGATAGGGCACGTGAAACGACATTGGCCCAAACTCGTCGATGAGTGATTCTCCAGGTCTGCGCCGGATTAGACCACTGGCTGTTGCCTGTTCAGCCCAGTCGTCCACGGCGCCCTCCATCGCCTTGAGGTAGCACTTCTCAGAGTGTTTTCCGTGGACAATTGCAGTGGTAGAGAATAGGGGTCTCCAGAAATCGTCCTCGTCCTGCATGTAGCTACCGATTACAGGGTCGAACGCAATTAGCCTTGGATGCTCTTTTACTAGAAGAGCTACAGCGCCTGCGCCTTGTGTCGGCTCTCCTGGAGTATTCAACGGATACTTGGCTATGTCTACGGAACAGACGATGCTGCATCTTCCATTGCTTCGTCCCGCCCACCCCCAATCCAGCGAGCTCTCTAGGGCGTCGGCCGTGCTCACGCACGCAAACTTGTACTCGACCCCAGACGTCTTCTTGAAAGAGCCTTTGCCAAATTTCTGCTCCAACATTCCATGAACATACGCCGCGACAGGTTTTGACTCATCGACTCCTGTCTCTGTAGCAATGTCGATCCTAGCTATGTCAGATGGCGCGAGGTGATTTCGGTCTATTAGTTCATAGATCGCATTGGCAGCAAGGACTGAGCTGTCCTGGTAAGTGTCGGGAATCGACATCTTCGCGATTCCGATCCCGTGCAGATATTTCGAAGGTTCCATTCTTCGCGACTGCGAGAATTCTGTCGGCTTGTCAGGATGTGCCTCATCCGCTAGCTCAAGGAAGAGTCTCGGAATGTATACTGAAATATCGTCAATACCCACTCGAATCAGCTAAAACAAGCCTCCACAACTGGACGATAGTGTCTCGTAGCCGACCAATACGTTCTCTGGTCGTTCCGTCAAGATAGACTACTTGTTCTTCGGAGAGCAGCTATCGGTTACAGCAGTGATCGGTCAGCTTGTATTCGTCTGTCGAAGGGCAATATCGGTTTCTGTATCTAATACGATATAGTTTATATGCAACTCTTTTCCGCAGAAATGGAGATCGGATAGATGACTGGCATAATCGACGTGTCCCAGCTCGTCAAGACCTATGGTGATGGGACCAAGGCTGTCAAAGGAATCTCGTTCAGCGTTAACGAGGGAGAGTTCTTCGGGTTTCTTGGTCCGAACGGGGCTGGGAAGAGCACGACCATCAAGATACTCACTACGCTGCTGCAGAAAACGTCTGGCTCTGCATCGGTGGCGGGGTTTGATGTTGTGGCAGATGCGCCGAAGATAAGAAAGGTCATAGGAGTTCAGAATCAGGATACGGTAGTTGACGAGGATCTCACAGGCCGCGAGAATCTAGTCCTCCAGGGTCAATTGCAGCAGATGCATGGACCAGCTCTCAAAGAGCGAGTCGACCAGCTTCTAAAAATAGTCGACCTTGCAGACGCAGCCGACAAGCGGGCAGGATTCTATTCAGGTGGGATGAAGAAGAGGCTTGATCTTGCAACCACGCTTGTTCACAACCCAAAGATCTTGTTCCTCGACGAGCCTACAACTGGACTGGATCCACAATCGAGAGCTTCGATCTGGGCCTATCTGAAACAGTTGAACGAACAGGGAATCACGATATTCATCACCACACAATATTTGGAAGAGGTTGACCGTCTCTGTCGTCGACTAGCTATCGTCGACCTTGGGGAGATAGTTGCTCAAGGCAGTCCGGCCGACTTGAAACAGGAGATCGGGGCAGACTCGATCTCGTTGGGATTCGAAAATTCAAGCATGAATGGTGGCGATACGAGGAAGAAGGCGCGGGAGGTTCTACAGAACAGATTCGACCGAATATCCAGTGTAGTTGATTCTGACATTGGTTTGACAGTCTACGCGAAGAATGGTAGCTACATGGTCCCAGAACTTGTCAGAGCTTTCGACGAGGCTCAGATTAGACTCTCAACGATCGGAGTATCCTCTCCAACCCTTGACGACGTATTCCTCAAGCACACCGGAAAGAGAATCAGGGTCGAAGAGGTCAGCAGCGCAAACATGCGAGGAATGTTCGGAAGGAGGAGACGGTAAGCAATGTCGTTCTTCTCGGACGCCTTCCACCTGTTCGTCCGATCGATGAAGAAGCTAGTCCGCAACCCGATACTGGTCTTTTTCTCCCTCTTCCAGCCAGTAATCTTCCTTTTACTGTTCACTCAGTTGTTCAGCGGCCTCGGCCGCTCTCTCGGGGCAGGTATCCTCAGCTACACAGCCTTCGCAACCGCAGGAATCGTCTTGCAGAACGCCTTCTCAAGCGCCTTCCAGTCAGGAACCGCGGTGGTTGATGACATCAAATCCGGCTTCCTCTCCAAAATGCTCGCGACTCCGGTAAACAGATCCGCGATTCTCTTCGGAAGACTACTCAGTGACGTCTTCAGAGTAGTAGTTCAAACAATAATCATCCTAATACTAGCATACGCTCTCGGCGTCTTCCCCGCTACCGGCGCCATCGGCTACTTGCTCGTCATCTTCACAGTCGCCTTCTTCGGCCTCGCCTGGTCGGGAATATCTCTGGCGCTGGGACTCAAGACCAAGAGTGCGGAGACAGTATTCGGAATCGCTGGAGCCGTAACTTTCCCTCTACTATTCATGAGCACTGCACTGGTCACTGCACGCTTCATGCCTGGTTGGATGCAGAACGTCTCCACCTTCAATCCTGTTAGCATCGCCGTAAACGCGATTCGAAATCCCATCACTGGATGCAATGTTGACCAGACAATATGTAACATTGGATTTGACTGGAACACGATCCTGCAGGGCTTCGGGGTAATCGCCGGGATTGGAATAGTTACACTCGGAGCAACACTGTACTTGTTCAGAAAGGTAGTCAACTGAGACTGTCCGGAATGAGCGGTCCTTCGATTGAAGCAGTAAACCTGTCAAAACGCTACGGATCATTCACTGCATTATCCAACCTTTCCCTGAAGATCGAGGGATCGAAATGTGTCGGCTTCCTCGGCCCCAACGGAGCAGGGAAGACAACCACCCTCAAGATCTTCACCGACATGATTAGAGCTTCGGAGGGAAAAGCGCTGATTAACGGCGTCGATGTGCATCTTAACAAGAAAAAGGCCTTGAGCTCAGTCGGGTCCCTAATAGAGAGTCCCGAGATCTATCCATCACTAACGCCGAGAGAGGCTTTGTCGATGGTCTCTGAGCTCAGAGGACTTTCTGGAACAGAGAAACGGAAGAGGATCGAAGAGGTCGTTACAGAGGTAAACATGCAGGAATGGTTAGACAAGAAGGTCGGGAAGTTCTCCAAAGGCATGAAACAGAGAATCAACATCGCCGCCGCACTTCTTTCCGACCCTGACGTCTTCCTGCTTGATGAGCCTACTACAGGTCTCGATCCCAGAGGGATGGCCGAGGTTCGTGACATTGTCAAATCACTCAAGACAAAGAATCGACTCATCTTCATGAGCTCGCACCTGTTGAACGAAGTCCAAGACGTATGTGATGAAGTCGCACTGATCGACCATGGGAAACTGCTAGTCTATGATACTCTTTCCAACGTAACGAAGAGATCTTCAACTGATGGGGGAAACATGGTCGAAATAGAATTATCGAGAGATGTTGATGAGCAGACCATCAACAGGAATATCGCATCATTAGCTAACGTAGTCTCTGCGGAAAGACCCGCCCCCAGAAAACTGCGAATTTACTTCTCGGGCGGTGTTGAGAACCAGGAGAGACTTCTCCTAGACTTCGCTAATCTCAAGATCGGACTGATCAGTTTCCATCCTTCTGGTTCTGCCCTCGAAGATACTTACTTGAAACTGATCAAGGATACCCTGTGACAAAAATGAGCAAATCACCAGACAAGGCAATGTCAGCAACGGGTGGTCGAATTCTTCCCACAAGCCTAGCACAGGTCGGCACGATTACGAAATACGAACTCGTGAGCTACTTCAGGTCTCGACGATTCTTCATCCTTCTGGCCATCGGCCTCATCATTAGCGGACTCCTGACTGGACTGACGGCGTATTATGGTATCAGCATCGTTGCTCCCTGCTTGCTGGCCGAGGGGTGCGTGACTCCCTCTCTAGCCTTCTACTCGTTTTGGTGGGGAAACTCAATCACTTTCGTCATCGTGCTCTCTGGAATCTTCTTCGGTGGAGACGCGATCTCGGGAGAGTTCCAGAACAAGACCGGCTACTTCCTCGTCGGAAACCCGCTGCGGAGATCTTCGATCTACATCGGCAAATGGCTCGGCGCACTAATCGCCTCAGTAATCATTCTAGCAATATATGCCGGGATAACTGTCGGAAATGGTCTCTACTATTTCGGAGCCAATATTCCTTACCAGTTTGCGGAGTCTCTAGGCTTCTCAATATTGTATCTCATCGCTGTGCTCGGATTCACGTTCTTCTTCAGCTCGCTCTTCAAAACGAGCGCCATGTCCATACTCATAACTGCGATACTCTTTTTGTTCGCGTTTAACCTAATCCAATTAATCGTAATAGGCCTAGTGCAGATCGAGCCCTGGTTCATTATCACTTATGGTGCTGGAATAATCGGAAACGTTCTGAATGACGCCTACCCCACTACCCAGGGCATCCGAGGTCCTGGCGGAAGAGAACGCTTCACATATGCCGCGACGGTTCCTGAAGGAATTGCCATTCTCTTAGCTTACTTCGTGGTTACCGCTGTGCTCGGCCTCCTTCTTTTTGAGAGAAAAGAGTTTACGTAGATTTCCTATTTCGCAATGTGCGACTGGACGAGGTCACGGAACTTGCCGTTCTTCATCAATTCCTCAGCGATTGTGTCATTTTCCTTCCCTGCTCTGTCCCAGACCAAGAACCTAGATTCGCCACCACGTGAGAATCTTGCTACGAAGTAAGGCATGTAGAACAGGTTACCCTCAAGGAGCTCGAATTTTTCCAGGTCTATCTTGGAAGGCAGTTTCAGTCCGTCTGCGAATATCTTCCATCGTGTTTCACGAGTGTTTTTCAGGTGATCAATGTTTTCCTTGATCTCTTGTTTTGCGCGGTCAGTCTTTGTGAGAGAATCATACTGGTTCGATAATTCTTGCAACCGGCTATCGTAGTCAGACAACATTGTCCTTAGCTCTTCTAGTCTCTCGCTGACAAGAATCGTTGAGTCAACTCCTTGCACCACCGAGCCAGAGTCGGCCTCAATGTCGACTAGTTGGGGTAAGAGGGAGATTAGTTCAGGATAGAATCCTAGGTTTACTTCTCGAAGGGCCAGGACTGCTGACCTTCCTTGGGCGAGAACGTTCTGCTTTGAGAAGAAGCCCTTCTCACTTGAGTACTGATAGGTAAACTCTAGATATGGCAGATAGAGGATTTTCCCGAAAACGAATCTTTCCTCTGACCCGCCTAGCATTCCCCTCTTCACGCGTTTTTTGTCAGCATCCTGCTGGACTAGACTCTCAGGCACAAGCATCGGCAAAGCCTTCACAGCGATCTGTCCTGGAGCGGAATCTTCGCTCAAGTCGTATTCATTTCCTGCGCGGCGGCTCAAACGTTTGCCTCCGACTACTCTTAATATTCTGAACCAGCTTTATCCAAATTGAATTGAGAGCCATCATCCTGCGAAACGCTGTGAATAGTGCGATCTGGATATTATCGGGAATAGTTGTACTCATAGTTCGCGCCTCTACCACTCAAGGTGGGTCGATATTGGTATGGGAGGTTATAGGCGGAGGAATGATCATCTTCGGAGCTGGACGATTCGTTTGGGTCTTAATCAAGACCTCGTCGACAAACGCTACGCCCGTTTGACCCAGTGCCGCACAATTCAAAATTTGGCTATCCCAATCGATGAATACTGCCCTTGGGCGTTCGAGTACACTTGAACTAGTCTAGTTCCATCGCGCGTTTCGTTAGGCCTTATTGTTTCCCTTGCCTATTGACAAGGGCCACGCCTGCTAGAATTAGCAGGAAGCTCACACCATGCCACGGGCTTGCGTTTTCTCCCAGCAGGAGGATGGAAGATACTACGCCGAACACCGGGACTAAGTTGCTGAATATTGCTGCTTTACTGGCTCCGATCTTGGAGACACCTTCAACGTAGAAGAAATAGCCGACCACAGTAGAGAGCAATGCCAAATACAGTATCCCCAACCACGAAGTGGTCGTCCATGTGTAATTCCAGGGAGACTCAAAAATAGAGAACGGTATCAAGAAGGCCCAGCCGAACAGCGAGATCCATGCGAGTATCGACAGCGAAGAAGGTGCCGTCTCCGGGTCGCTGGCCCGGTTGGCTGAAACGAATCTTCTCAACAGAACCGTGTAGAGGGCATATGCTGCAGCGCCTCCGAAGACGAGAGTTACACCGAGCAATCTGTTAGGGACATTAGTGTTGGGAGAAAGTAGAGAGATTACGGCTATTCCACCCAGTCCAGAGAGGAGCCCTAAGACCTTGGTTCTGGTCAGAGGCTCGTTGAGAACGAATGAGGCTAGGACTGCGATAAGAACAGGTCCTACGCCGATCACCAACGAGTCATCGCTGGCCGCCGCGTATTTGACGCCGAACAAGAAGAACACCTGGTAGAGGGTCGTAGATAGCAATCCCATCGCAACCAGGCTGAAGATCCACTGACGCTTGATCCTGATCCTGGTTCTCCTGAGCCAAAGGACCCCAAACAGGACTGGAACAACTATCGCATATCTCAGAACTGCGATCGATATGGGAGGAAGATCTCTTGCAAGAAGTCTTCCTACCGGCCAGGCCAGCCCCCATAGAAACATCGTGAGCACGAGCTGAGAATATACGACCAATCTCCAATTGTCTTTCCAAACTACTGTCATTTTTCGGCCCAGAACGAGCCAGTTTGGAACTTGAGGTTCGCTTGCAGCCTGCAATAGAACGGTTTGTTCAGAGGGCAGACCATTAGGCCGCTACCACACCAGCGTGGTAAGATCCGCGCCGCTATTGCGGTTTGAATGCTATGATATCCGTAAGAGCGCCGGTTCTTTCGCTTCGGTCCTTCAGAATCGGAACTACCTTCGTACCGAAACTAACACTATTCGGCTCTTCTACTTGGAGTCGGTGGACTATTCCACCCTTTACTCCTTCGAACTTGATGAGAGCCAAGATCAATGGCTCATCAATGGGTTCTCCGGTTCTGTTCCGGTTTACGGTCGTGTGGCTGTAGACATATCCCGACTTCTCTAGTGGAGCATTGTCTTTAATCTCGATGAAGCATGAGGGACAGAACATTCTCGCGGGAATGTAGGTAGTCTTGCACTTCGGGCATTTCGATGATAAGAAGCGCCCGTTCTCTTTCAGTTCTCTCCGAAACTCTTCGCCTGCGACACCGGCGGTGTAGTGGTATTCTAATGGAATGCTGTCCGTCCAGTGGCGCGCTTGTGATTGTTGGGTAATTTTTTCTAGAATTGGCATTGGTCTAGCTCTCTATCGGTTTGAAATATCGTATGTCCGTGATTGCTCCTTGTCTCTCTTCTGGTTGCTTCCAGATTGCCTGGACCTTCATTCCTATAGAGATTTTTGATGGTTCTACTTCTCCTAGGTTGTGGAGTATTCCCATCCCAGGGCTCGCGCCATCAATATCGACGACGGCGACTAGGATTGGGGTTTTGAGCCGTCTCGCGTCCGTGCCTACGTGGGAGATGGAGAAGGTGTTGACTGTTCCAGTGTCTTTGATCTGGACCCACTCATCTGTCGGGCGGAAGCATTGTTCGCAGTACATTCGTGGGGGAACAAGAATTCTCTCGCACTTGTGGCACTTTCTCGCGACTATTTTCCCATCCTTCAGCTCAGTGAGGAATCTGCTGATGGCCACTCCCGCGGCCCAGCTGTACTTCGGTTCGAACATGTAGACGATATCCAGATACTTGCCCTGCTTCACTTCGTCAGGAGTAATCTCGTGACCCTGGTAGCTGGTTATTTTCTGCGACATTGTCTGTTCTCCTATGACCTCATCACAGTGACGGTCCCCACTTGCATCAGGTCTCCCCACGCTTGAGCGAGGCCAGTTCGCGCGTCCTTTTTCACCTGTCTCTTCCCAGCTTCCCCTCTGAGCTGCCAGAAGATCTCACAGATCTTCATCATGCCTGCCGCTGCTATCGGGTTGCCAACACCAAGTAGTCCACCTGAGGGACACACGGGTAGATCTCCGTCGCGCTGAGTCACGCCATCAAGAGTCATCTTAGGCGCCTCACCCTTCCCTGCCAGCTGTAATCCTTCGAGATGGTGAAGCTCCTTGTAGTCGAACGGATCATATGGTTCAGCCACGTCGATCTCCTTTCTAGGATTCTTGATGCCTGCCATCTTGTATGCCATCTTCGCTGCCTTCTCCACATACTCGGGATAGGCGAGGTCTCTGTTGGTCCAGTGTGTACTATCCAAGGTCCAGCCAACGCCGTCAAGCCAGACTGGCTGATCTGTCAATTTCTTCGCCACCTTCTCTGAAGCAAGAATCACTGCGGCTGCTCCATCACTGGGAGGGCTCACGTCTAGTCTCTTGA
>Ga0210404_10000871_pt1 | contig 13956 bp, 12 predicted proteins | sample IncBWH28MmetaG_FD_155455 | JGI IMG/M metagenome (GOLD analysis project Ga0210404, IMG submission 155455) | Forest soil microbial communities from Barre Woods Harvard Forest LTER site, Petersham, Massachusetts, United States - Inc-BW-H-28-M | ecosystem: Environmental > Terrestrial > Soil >... | reverse complement strand
CGGCCGTGCAAACAGCCGTAGCCGAGCGCTTCTTACCCATAGAGAGCCATAAGCCCGGGCACAGCAAGAGTAAAGTTGATTATTTGTTTGAGCCCAACCAGGAGTATATTGTGAATGAGCTTATACCAAAATCATTAAAAACACAGTTCTATAAAGCCCTTTTAGATTCTGTGGCCTCCGAGCATGGCGCACGTATGACAGCTATGCATAAGGCTACCGATAACGCCAAGGTTATGCTGCGCGATCTCAAGATCAGCTACAACAAGGCCCGCCAGGCTGCCATTACCAACGAAATACTGGAAATTGTGGGTGGTGCCGAGGCCCTTAAAGGCTAAAACCTTTTTTTTAAATAAAGAAAAAATAGTAAATTTGCTGCCCTTAATTGTCCGATGGTGTAACTGGCAACACGTCTGATTTTGGTTCAGAAGAGTCCAGGTTCGACCCCTGGTCGGACAACTTAAACCCTCAGTATTTACTGGGGGTTTGTTGTTTTTGGTTAAATATACGGTCAAACTTTCTTGGAGGGCCGCATGAATAGTGGGTTGTAGCGTATAAAAGTTTACACAATTAAATTATTCTCCATTGCAAAACGGGTTATTTCCACTTTGTTCTTTAAGTCAAGTTTGCTGAGAATATTTTTACGATGGGTAATAACTGTAAGGGGGCTTAAGAAAATTGCATCAGCTATTTCCTTATCTGTAAGTCCTTGAGCAATTAAAATAAGTACTTCCTTTTCTCTTTTGGTTAATGTATCTGCCGGATGCGGAACAGAAGTCTTATTGCTAAAATTATTCAATAATTGGTTTACTACTTCAATACTAAAATGCTTTTCTCCTGCTACCACTTTTTCGATAACTTTAATTAATTCTTCCTTACTAATAGTTTTGAGGACATAACCCCATGCCCCGGCCGCAAGCATCTTTTTAATAAAAACACTTTCGCTAAGCATAGTTATTGCAATGATCTTTACTTCCGGAAAACGTTTACAAATTTCTTTAGTAGCATCAATCCCATCTTTTACCGGCATTTGTATGTCTGTTAAAACTATATCAGGCTTATGAAGCGCGACTATTTCAACCAAAGCGTTACCATTTTCTGCGTCGGCAATAACCTCAAAACCGGGCACTTCATTTAATAAAGCTCTCATTCCATTAATAAATACGGGATGGTCATCAGCTATGATGATCTTTATCTTCATTTATACCGGTATTTCAGTTGTGATAGTTGTTCCATGTCCTGGTGTAGAATCAATATTAATATTTCCCTTAAGCCATAATGATCGTGTAACAATATTTTTCAAGCCCCTGCCGCTTTTTTGCACCCCTGTATCAAATCCCTTTCCATCATCTTCTATCATAATAGTAAAATGAGTCGCCTGCCCTATCAATTGTATATTAATTTCTTTAGCTTCTGCATGTTTTAGTATATTATTCACCGCTTCCTGTACAATACGATAAATATTGAATTGCGATTGCTTTTCCAAATTAAAATGTTCCATATTATGTACCTGAACATGAACTTTTACAGAACCCGAATGACTAATTTTAGAAGCTAATTCATTTAAAGCCGCTGCCAAGCCTTCTTCTTCAAGAGTGCGCGGCATCAAATTAAAAGTAATATTCTGTAGTTCTTCCGAAGCCTGCTTTAGTAACTGCAAAGAATTTTCAACATATTGTTTCTGCCCTTCTGGTAATGTTTGCAGATTAAACTTAACTGTTGAAAGCAAATGCCCTAAACTATCATGCAAATCTTCGGCAATGCGTTTTCTTTCCTGTTCCTGAGTATCCATAACAGCCACAGCTAATTCCTTTTGCTTTTCGTTAATTAATTGCTGGTTCTTATTTTTTTGCTTTAAATGAATACGATTAAATAGCAGGAAGGAAGACAAGAGAGTAAGCACAAGCAAGCCCGTAACCGACCAATTTATTATTTTCTGTCTTTTTATTTTTTCCTTCTGGATGAGATCCTTTCTGTCCTGTTCAGCTTTTTGCTCTTCCGCTTTTATTTTTAACTCCGCTTCTTTCTTTTCTACTTCAAACTGCGTTTTAAGGTCGCCAAGTTGTTTGCTGTTCTCTACATTAAAAATACTATCGGTAAGCAATTTAAATTTTTTATAATTTTCATAGGCTTCTCTATATCTGCCCATTTTACTATACGAAGTAGCCAAACTTTCGTATGCCAAACGTTCCCTTTCCATCTCACCAATTTCTTTATTTATTTGTGCAGCGGAATCGCCGTACTGTATTGCTCGTCCAAAATCCAATAAGTTATTGTACACAAGGCTCAAATTAATATAACTGAGGCCCATGCCTTGCTTATCTCCAATTTCACGTGTTATTTGCAAAGATTTTAAATGACACTTTAATGCCTCCTTATAATTAAATTGTGCCGAGTAAACGATCCCCACGCTCGTATAACAAGCTCCTAAGCCTTTTTTATCTCCGATTTCTTCGCATATTCTCAAGGATTTTAAATAATATTCCAACGCTTTTGAGATTTTAGATTGCTTGTAGTATACCAAACCAATATTATTATAACACGCGCTGATAGTTTTTTTATCTCCCGTTTCTTCATTTATTTTTAATGCTTTAAAAAAGTATTCCAATGCTTTGGGGAAATTAGATTGATACTGGTAAATATTCCCAATGTTTGTATAAGCGGCTGTCATGCTTTGTTTATCACCGATCTCCTCAACAATTTTTAAAGTTTTCAAATAATACTCCAACGCTTTTGGAAAATTGGATTGGTACTGGTAAACAACTCCAATATTATTATAACAGGAGCCCATTCCCTTTTTATCTCCGGTTTCTTCGCGTATCTGCGAAACTTTAACATAATATTCTAACGCTTTTGACATATCGCCTTGATTGTTGTATGCAATCCCAATATTATTGTAGCAATTTCCAACCCCCTTTTTATCTCCTATTTCTTTGCTTATTTTTAATCCTTTAAAATAATATTCGATCGCTTTTGGGTAATCTCCCTTATTCATGTGCGAAACGCCTATAGTGATAAAGCCTTTAGCAAGCCATTTTTTTCCTTTTCCATTGGGAATAGCATTAGCAAATTTTATTTGTTGTTCGGCTAATAATATGGCAGTATCCGGATTATTTCTATTGTAACTCCAGGCAATATTATATAAGGCTTTCAGCCTATTTGTATCAATCTCAGATTTGTTATTGTATACCGTCCATAAGGAGTCGATTTTTGTCTGACAAATTCCATTCTTGAAGAGCAGAGCTAATAATATCGCTAAATATATCTTTTTCATCAATGATGTTAAGTGCGCTTAACTCAAATATAATCATATTTATTTACTTACAAATCTGATGGTTTGAAACAATTTTTTGCCCGGCATTTACATTGGGAAACAAGATAGGCCTTCTGTTTAGACTTTCTAAATTGCCAATTCTTTGACCTCCCCCAAAAGGAGTATTTTCATAATATCCTCCAATTGGGGTAATTACATTTGCTTCTGGTTTCGGAGCTTTGCTCACATATTATTAAATAAACAGATGAAAAAATTAATTATTCTTTTAACACTTGCCTATTACACCGCCACTGCACAAGACAAGATCGTTAAAACCAATGGCGACACGATACTCGCTAAAGTGTTGGAAATTGGGGCCAATGGTGTCTCTTATAAAAAAGCAAACATGACCAATAGCCCTACGTTTGTCGATCTGAAAAGCGATATACTTTTAATTATTTTTAGCAATGGAACGGTTGAAACTTTTACAAAATCTTCAGATCAAAGCCAATCAGGGAACAGTTCTTCGATCGCTACAAGCAACTCGTCTAATTCGCAAGATCAGAAAAATAAAATCGAAATTATGAGTGGTAAATATTTTATCAACGGACAGAAGGCAAGCCAGAAAGAGGTGGATCGTTTGTTAGGCAAATCAAACAACCCTGTTATCGTAATTCCCTTAAAAGCAGCTAAGGCAACAAAACTCGCTCAAAAAATCGTTAAGATAACCTCATTTCCAACCACGATTGGCGGCAGCTTCGGCTTCCTTGTATCAGGAGTCAATCTGATTAACGATGTTCGTCGCGTTAGAGATAATACAAAGACCTACGTTAATTTTTTCACCAGCGTATTCACCACAATATCTCTTCCGATTACTAATAAGATTCTCAAAAATAAGAGCAACAAAATGTATAACAAGCTTATTGACGCTTATAACATCACTAATTAATTGTTAGTTTAACTTTAAAAGATAAAAATGAAAAAATCAGCCCTATTATTTTTTGTTGTGATTCTTGTATGCTTCTCGTGCATTAAAAAGAAAGCCCTGAAATACGACCCTGCCCTCGTTGGCACCTGGGTAAGTAATTCAGACAGTATAAACAGCTGGCTCATCATTACTCCTGACGGACAAGGGAAATACTCGACCCATGGCAATAACGAAGGAAGTACCAGCGGAGAAGTTGACTACAGTTTATTCGAGAATAAAATGTGGGTTGGTAGCAAGAAATTCAAAATTTCGAAATGGATAACCGGCAGAACAGACGGCGTAAGCATAGTTACCACTAAAGAAATTGGCACCTTGAAAGACACAACGTATCGTATAGATATGCAAATGGTCTTAAAAACCACTCTTTTTTCGTCAAACCGAACAATTATTTTTTATAGAGTTCATCAATAGCTGCGATAATAATTTTTTTGACAAAAGATATTTCCAGGAAAATTAATTATTTTTCATCAACCTGTTTAGTTGGTTGGCGATATATTTTTCTGAAGTGATCAGTGCATTCTGAATTCTTCTTGCATAGTGAATGCTATCCATTACTTCTTTATTTTTTTCGTGTAAACTTTCGTACGCATTGTCAACCAACACTTTTTGTTTTTCTATAACTGTTTTTTGCCTTTGCGTAACGCGGAACCGGTTAAATAAAAACAAAGAGAAAACAATTACAATTAATAATACTCCGGCAACGGAATATATAATTACATTTTGTCTTTTCTTTTCTTCATCTACAACAGCTTTTAATTTTTCCTGTTCGGCTTCCGATTTTATTTTTAATTCTGCTTCTTTTTTCTCCACTTCAAATTGAGTTTTTAAATCGCCTAACTGCTTGCTGTTCTCTGCATTAAAAATACTATCGGTTAATGTTTTAAATTTTACATGATATTCATAGGCCTCTTTATACCTGTTTGTTTTACTATACGCCTCAGAAAGGAACTGATAGACCAGGCGCTCATTATTAATGTCTCCAATTTCTTTACTTAGTACGAGGGCAGAATCGCTGTATAAAACAGACCTTTTATAATTATTTAACTTAGTATATAATGAGCTGATATTAACGTAACAATTTGCCACGTTTTGTTTATCCCTGATCTCTTTTGCTATTTCCAATTGTTTTAAGAAATACGCTAAAGCTGTAGGATAATCAGATTGAAAAACATATACATTTCCAATATTTCCATAGGAAAACCCGATATCCTTTTTTGCACCAATTTCTTCCGCTATTTTTAATTGATCAAGGAAATACTCTAAAGCCTTTGGATAATCGGCCTGATAATAATAAACATTCCCAATATTATTGTAGCAATTTTCTATGCCATGTTTATCACTAATTTCTTCATAAGTTTTCAGGGCTTTTAAATAAAATTCTAAGGTTTTAGGATAGTTAGACTGGTATTGATAGACAATGCCAATATTCATATAATTATTTCCTACTCCTTTTTTATTCCCGGTTTGTTCAAGTATTTTTAAACCCTGCAAATAATATTCTAATGCTTTAGGATAATTAGATTGATATAAATATATACTGCCAATATTGCTGTAAGATGCTCCTATACTTTCTTTATCGGCAATTTCTTCTCCTATTTTCAAAGATCTTAAATAGTATTCTAATGATCTCGTATAATCGCCTTTATTCATATATGCTGCGCCTATAATATTAAATGCCTGGCTCTCATATTTTTTTTGTTTGCTTTGTTGTGCAAATTGCCTTGCCTGCTCTGCTATAATAATCGCTGAGTCGGGGTTATTATCACGATAAAAATTTGCGATGCGGCAAATGGATTTCAAACGATTGGTGTCGGATTGCGTATTGTTATTGTATACCGACCAAAGTGAATCAATCTTTTTGTTTTGTGCGAAGCAAATGCAGGAAACAAATATTGCGAAGCAATACAAAGTATACTTAAAAAACTGTTTCACGTTATTCAAATATACCTTTTTTTGGAAATCACTTCCTCTATGGAAAATCCGATAATCCCAATAAAAAGTTTGACCCGATAGGAGATTTAGCCGAAAATATAATTACCTTGTTTTCAGTTCATTAACAATTGGGTCCGAGTGGCCGTAAACTCAATCTGCAAATTTGTTAATTGCATTACCTGGCAAGCTTACGATTTAATAACCCCTGCATCATTATCACAAAATAAGAAACCCTGCTTGGTTTTTTCTTCGTTTACGCCTTTCCTTCTTCCATCATCGTGAATCACTAAAATAGCTACATTTGAAAAAAAGAGATCAAATTATATTTTATGCCGGTCCTCGTTAAAAAATTAACACTTTATCGTTTTATTTTCTGTTTATTCTTTACAAGCCTGAATGCTCTATCTGCTCAAAATATAGATTCTCTCATAAGATCAGGAACGTCCTGCACTGATAAGGGCAAATATGAGCAGGCGCAAAAGTTCTTAGAAGATGCTTTAAAGCTTTGCCCGGGCCAAAAAGAAAAAGAATTGTTATTGGCAAAAATAAATGTAGCCTTAGCGGCTGTATATAGTGGTAAAGGCCATTATGATAAATCATTAGAATTATACTTAAACAATATAGATGTATTAGAAAAGAAGCATGAGAAAAAAGATCTAGCCAGGGTATTTCACAACATTGCAGTTACCTACTACCACACGTTTAAGTTCGATGAATCAAAAAAATACACATTAAAGTCCAAAGCCTTATTTGAGGAACTAAAAGACACGGTTAACGTTTTATCATCTCTAAGCCTTTTAGGGACCATTTGTTATGGTAAAGACGATTATTCTGGTGCATTAGCTTATTATAAAGAATCATTAGAGCAAACAGAAAAATTAAAAAATAAAAGTTACTCCGCCATTAATCTTAATGGCATTGGCACTGTGTATGCCGACACCAAAAGGTTCTCGGAAGCAATTCCTTATTTTGAAAGAGCATTAGCAATTGCTAAAGAAATGGATAACCAACAGGCTATTATAACCTGTTCTTTAAACTTAGGGATCTGTTACTCCGGTTTAAATGATCAGGCAGAAGCGATAAAGATTTACAATCAGTCTCTTATAATTGCAAAACAAATTGGCAGTAAACATTCGACAAAAGAGCTGTATTACTATCTTATGGAGGCTTACGAAAAACAAAAAGATTACAGGTCTGCATTATCAAGCCTTCAGCAATTTACAATTGTTAATGATAGCATTTACAATGAAGAAAGTAGCCAGCAAATAAACGAGCTAACCACAAAATATGAAACTGCAACAAAAGAAAAGGAAATAGCTGTATTAAACGCCGATCTTTTAGCTAAGCAAAAAGATAAAGAAATACTTAGCGCAAAAGTTAAAGAAAAGAATAGCATTATTATCTCAACTATTTTAGCTACATTTTTTATAATTATTGCTGCTTTATTATTTATTAGCCGGCAAAAACTAAAATCCAAAAAAGATAAAATAATATTTGAAAAACAGGAATCATTACTACAGGCAGAAAAACAAAAAGCCGAATCTGAATTACTAAATGCAAAAAATCTTTTGGATAGTTACACCGAACATTTGATCGAAAAAAACAAAGCAGTTGAAGAATTGCAGCATGAAATTGAGAAATTAAAAGGACTGAAAGCTACCGAAATATATGAAGAGAAAATAGATGCCCTGGATGATCTGAATAATGCAACCATATTAACAGATGAGGACTGGGAAAAATTTAAGGGATTATTTGAGCAGGTATACAAAGGGTTCTTTATCCGCCTAAAAGACAAATTACCTAACCTGACTAAGGCAGAAATAAGATTAATAAGCCTTATTAAACTGAATTTAGATACCAAGCAAATGGCCAATATGTTAGGTGTTTCAATAAATACTATCACGGTAACAAAATACCGCCTGCGAAAAAAAATAAACATTAACGAGCAGCAGGATATAGCTTCGTTAGTAGAGTCTATTTAATTATAGGCCTTTATAAAACTATACCTGTTTTTTCCTGGATTGATTTTCTACTGGGAAAAATTCTAAACTTATTCCCGTAATTGGATTTGATTATCAGCAATTTATGCTTTGTACATCTTTTTGTATATACCAATTAATAGGAAAAAAAGTAGTGGCAAAATACTTTTGAAAAAAAAAATTTAACTGAAAACCCAAACTATATGAAAAAAACAATTACAATTTTAGCAGCAGCATGTTGTTTAAATATAAATGCACAAACAGTATGCTTCAGTCCTGCAACAAGTTTTACTGTCGGCACCCAACCTACTTCCGTGATCAGTACAGACTTTAACGGAGATGGAAAAAAAGACCTGGCAGTAGCCAATTACGGAACCAACAATGTGTCGGTATTATTAGGAACCGGAACGGGTAGCTTTGGAGCCCCGGCCAATTTTGCAGTGGGCGTTAGCCCTAACTCCATTTGCAGTACAGATTTTAACGGCGACGGGAAAGCTGATCTGGCAACAGCTAATATCAGTACGAACAATGTATCTGTTCTATTGGGTACAGGCACAGGAAGTTTCGGTGCAGCTTCTAATTTTTTAGTGGGGGGAAGCTTTGATAATCCTGTTTCACTAACCAGCGCAGATTTTAACGGAGACGGGAAAAAGGACCTGGCAGTGGTTGTATTACCCCAAACAGGTAATGGAAAAGTAGGGATATTTTTGGGTACAGGAACAGGCAGCTTTAGTGCGATAACAAATTTTTTGGTAGCCGGCACCCAGCCTGATATTGTTACCAGTGCGGATTTTAATGGTGATGGTAAAGCTGATCTGGCAGTGGCTAATGCTGATATAAACAAAGTATCTGTTTTATTAGGTACCGGAACAGGCAGCTTTGGAGCGCCGGCCAATTTTGTAGTGGGCACTACTCCTACATCCATGATCAATGCAGATTTTAATGGTGATGGTAAGGTTGATTTGGCTACAGCTAATTCCGCCTCAAACAGTGTATCGATATTATTGGGTACCGGTACGGGCAGCTTTGGAACCGCTACTAACTATACGGTAGGTACAGGTACTTTTTCTTCCATAATTAATGCAGATTTTAACGGAGATACAAAGCTTGATTTGGCAGTAACTGATTACAGTGCACAAAATGTAGGAGTATTACTGGGGACAGGGACCGGTAGTTTTGGGGCTGCAACAAGTTTTACAGTAGGGGCTTCGCCTACTTTTGTTACCAGCGCTGATCTTAATGGCGACACAAAGCCCGATTTAGTAACTGCCAATCGCTATTCAAATAACACTGCTGTGCTGTTAAATTGCACCGTTACCGGGATTACTAGTTATATAGATGAACAGGAAATAAAAATTTACCCCAATCCCAACAACGGTATTTTTATTATTGAAGCAAGTTCTCTTGAAGTACAGTCCGTTCAATTATTTGATCTGAACGGGAAACTTATACTAAGCCAGGCTTCACATGGTAAAACAACCATCGATGCCACAAATTTGAACGAAGGGATCTATTCCCTGAAGGTACAAACGGCAGACGGCACTGTAAATAAAAAACTGGTTATTGTAAAGTAATTTGGGGTTCCGGTAAAATGAATATGGTACAATATACGGTAAAAGGTTCTTGGAAAGCCTTATTATCATTGGGCTGCAGCCCATCTCTTGCTTAGAAACACCAAAACGGGACAACAAATTATTTTTAGTTCTTTGTCAACCTGTTTAACTGGTTAGCTATATATTTTTCCGATGTAATCAAAGCTCTTTGTATTCTGCTTGCATAACGTATGCTGTCCATTACTTCTTTTTGTTTTTCTTCAACCAATTCTTTTTGTTGCTCAATAATATGTTTCTGTTTATTGGTAAGCCTGAAGCGTTTGTATAAAAGTGCTGAGAAAATAATAACGATCAACAAAACCCCTGCAACTGCGTAAATAATTACCTGCTGTTTTTTCTTTTCTTCACCTGCAACAGCTTTTAATTTTTCCTGTTCTGCTTCTGATTTGATTTTTAATTCTGCTTCTTTCTTTTCTACTTCAAACTTGGTTTTCATATCACCAAGTTGTTTACTATTTTCCGCATTAAAAATATTACTTTGAAGTGTCCTTAATTTTACATCATATTCATAAGCCTCTTTAAACCTGTTTGTTTTGCTGTATGCAGTAGCTAAGTTTGCATAAGCAAAAATCTCATTGTTAATATCTCCAATTTCTTTACTTATGTAGAGGCAAGAATCACTGAATTGTATTGCCAATTTATAATTGGCTAAATAGTTATATAAGTTGCCAATATTACCGAAACAAAGCCCTGTGTTTCGTTTGTCGCCTATTTCTTTATTAATTTTTATTCCCTTAAAGAAATACTCCAACCCTTTTGTGGTATTAGATTGTTGGTAAACAAATCCAAGACCCATATAACAACTACCCATCCCTTGTTTGTCGCCAGTTTCTTCTTTTATCTTTAACGCTTTTAAGTAATAGTCTAAAGCAACAGGGAATTTAGATTGCCCTTGATAAATACCGGCAATATTCATATAACAAATTCCAATGCTTCTTTTATTAGCAGTCTTTTCAAAGAAATTTAAAGCCCTTAAGTAATATTTTAAGGCTAATGGGGAGTTCGATTGACTAAAGTAAACGTTCCCAATATTAATACAACAATTCGCTATGCCATCTTTATCACCAATTTCTTCTCTTATCTTTAAAGATCTCAATAAGTATTCTAATGCTTTTGGGTAATTGCTTTTATTATCAAACGCTACACCAATAATACCAAAAGCTTTGGCATTCAAATTCCTCCCTTTACTAACCGGAAGTGAATTTGATAGTTTTAATGACTTTTCAGCCAAAATAATAGCAGTGTCGGGTTTATTATCTCGATAACTCCAGGAAATATTTAATACTGCCATTATCCTATTTGTATCCGCTTGCCTCGTATCATTATAAACACCCCAAAGTGAATCAAGTTTTTTGTTTTGTGCTTTGCAGAAGCAAGAGGGAAAAATTAAGAAGCAACACAAAGTATGTTTAAAGAGTATTTTCAAGTTATTCAAATATAATCATTTCAGGAAATCACCTTTTTTTATGTTAAAACCGCTAATTTCTTTACTGAATATCCAAAATAATAGTAAATTGAGTATCTTTGATACAAAGGGGGAAAAATAAAAATGTCGGCTTGATCAATTCGAAAAAAATATTAACTTCTTTTTTCTTTTTGTTAATGAGCATCTTCTCATTTTCACAAAACTGGCAACTGGTAAACCCCCTGTATAAATACAATTATTACACTGTAAATCCTGCTATTGTTAAAGCTGCGGTATGGATCGATTCAACAAAAAATAATCCATTAACAACCTACTATTTAAATCGCATAGTTAGAACTTGTGATACCTGTATATCCGCTAAGCTTGTCAACAACCCGAGCGATACCACTTATTTACTAAGCGATCAGCCTTCTTTTATGCTGCGTAAAGTAACTCTGAAGAATAATGGTACATATAATTTTACCGATAAAGGAAATATTGTCATACATGTTTCGGATACTTTAAATTCCAATTGGTTATTCGATTCGATAAGCAATATAAATGCCCGGCTTATTTCCAAAACCGTGACCCCCGTTTTTAGTTTGCCGGATTCTGTTCAATTAATTAAACTATCATCCGGCGATACAATTATCCTAAGTAAAAATTACGGCATTTTGCAATATCCCATCATGTATTCAGGTCATCAATATTATAAATTGGCAGGTATTGAAGGTATCAATAAGGGATTACAGACTTTAAAGTTCAAAGATTTTTTCAATTATGCTCCCGGTGATGTTTTTCAATATTCGGTTAACGATGATAATTATGTGTTTTTTCCACCGTTATATAAACAGGGAGTAAAGAAAATTCAAATTCTTAACCGCATAAAAAATTCCGATACGATAAGTTACCGGGTTAAAACAACTGTACTTGATTCTACCTGGTTGCTTGGCAACCCCCCTTCATATAATCATAGTATAAGTATCGATACCCTTGTTTATATTGATTCTGTTACACATTTCACAAATTTATATCCCGATCAATTAGTGCCCCTGCGCATAACTACTATGACGGGATATATCTCAACACCCTCTATCAATCAATTGCAAACAGATATTGACCCCGCCGGTTTAGCCGTCAAATACTATGGCATTACTTGCCCCAATACTGTTTCAAATGGTACAAATTACGGGGTTGCTTCTTCGGTAGATACGATCAACACATATCTATACCTGATCAGGAACTCGGTACTGGTTGTTGGTATGGAAGTCAAAGAGGGATTGGGGATCACTTCCGACGTATACGACAATTACGATGAAGTAAAAACCACTTGCCTGACAGGGTATTTTAAAGGAACGGATACGGTGGGTACCATAACTCCCGATTCACAATTGAGTTCTATTGCAACACGTAGCTCAAAAAAGTTTGAGGTTAGTGTGTTTCCAAATCCTGCACATGAAAATTGCACACTTATTTTTTCATCTATATACAGGGGTGAAATTAATATGTTTAACAGTTCGGGAGAACTTGTTTTTTCAGATGATCTAAAAGGAAATATGCAATACCGTATAGACACACGAAATTTCCCGGCCGGGATCTATCTTATAAAATGCAGCACCTTAAATTCATTCGTCATCAAAAAAATCATTATTCAATAAGATAACCTTCCGGTCGGACAACAAAAACCCACTGATCTACAGTGGGTTTGTTGTTTCCGGTAAAATATATGATAAAGGTTCCCGGAGTTATAACCGTTATAACGGAGAAACCGGAGGCTCATTCTTCGCAATTTTAATGACCGGTTTAAGTATATACCTTCCATCATCTGTAAGAATAATGGATTTATCGGCATTAAAATCAAGCTTAATGGTCAGACCTTGTCCGTTGCCATTCAGATTTAAAACTTCTCTCACAAGTATTTTAATACCTGTTTGAAAACCACCGGGTACAAAGAGTTTAAATACCTGTCCACCAACTACAACCGTATTTTGAGTTCCTACTATAAGCCTCAACTGGGTTACTTTGCCAACGGGCAGGCCTTTGTTCTCTGCCAACACTGTTGCAACATTATTGCGTAATTTCAATAGGTCGTATATGCCAACATGTGTATTTAGCTGAAACCAGTGTGCATCATGGTCCATATCATGAACTTCGGTTTCAACATCGTCGCTTATACCATTATGGTTAACATCATAGTCAACGTCATTATTAATATCATGGTTCAGGGTCTCTGACTCTGATTTAATGGCGTTTTCATCCGATTCGTCTTTTGATATAATTTTTGCCTCTACCTTTAACACCTCAATATTCACCTGGTCGTATGATGCCGGGGCATCTGTAAGCATAACCGTCATAGGTGATGAGGATGAAGATGGGGTAGCCGTTTCGGTTTTTTTACAACCATTCGAGATAAACATCAGCGAAGAAGTTGCCAGGGCCATTATTCCTACTGTAAGGAGCCCTTTTATTGCTTTACTTGTTTTCATGGCTTGTTGTTTAAAAGTTAAACATTAAAATTACCTTCCCTGCCATATCAAATTTTTTACCAAACTGATCAGCCGTATATTTCAGAGGTATTTGCCTGAAACAGGGCCCTGTTTTTTCTTTATTTGACTTAATTCTTCCCAAAAAGAAAAAATTAAATGTATTTCACAGGTCCAACCAGGTTCTTTGTCAAAGAACAATGGCAAAAGGAGTATGAAATAGCCATCAATAAAGATGGAAACACTACCGGTGAGATCTTAAAGCTATAATCGGGTTAAATTAGTCGGTATTTAAATGTTTCATTT
>Ga0210404_10000870_pt1 | contig 13970 bp, 17 predicted proteins | sample IncBWH28MmetaG_FD_155455 | JGI IMG/M metagenome (GOLD analysis project Ga0210404, IMG submission 155455) | Forest soil microbial communities from Barre Woods Harvard Forest LTER site, Petersham, Massachusetts, United States - Inc-BW-H-28-M | ecosystem: Environmental > Terrestrial > Soil >... | reverse complement strand
TCCAGGCGCGCGCAAGCAAAGCTCAGAGACGTCGGCGCATCGCCAGCAGCCAGGCCGGCCACGCACTAATTGCTTGGTGTCTCGTTTCGCCGCCTAGGCGCGCAGGAAATCAGGCTGCCAATTGCGAATCAGTTTCTTGATGGCTTTGCGGTCGTTGAGATTGTCCTGCAGGACTTTTCGCGCCAGTTCCGGCAACTCCGCGTCGCCCGCAAACCGAAGCGCCACCAGTTGGCTCGTGGAAAACTCTGGAATCCGCGGGTGCAACTCCGCCGGCCAAACCTCCCGAAGTCGCAGTCGCATCTCCAGACGAATTACGCGGTCCTGAACCGTCAGCGCCATGATGCGCGCGGTGAATGCGAGAACCAGCAGCGCCAAGGCTACCAGCAACCCGATCACCGTCCCCGACGAAAACGCGTGAATCACCCGATAGATCGACCAACCCACGTTGATCAGCAAAACCGGTGCCACAAAGAAATGGAACGGGGGAAAAAATCGTCCGTGATTCTCAAAGTTCTGTACTTCGCTCATGATCGCACCTCCTGAGGATCCGCGGGATCGATGCGCGGATCATATCAGAATCGTGTCGCAGCGGCGCTGCCACGGATGATCCGCGCCCCCGCGCCCCCGCGCCACCGGTTTCGATTGCCGATGGCGTTGGTGATATACTCCCGGGCATGTCCGTAAACAAAGCGATCCTTGTGGGCCGACTCGGCCGCGATCCCGAAACGCGTTACACCTCCGGCGGGCAAGCCGTCGCCAATTTCACGCTTGCGACGGATGAAACTTTCAAGGACCGGGCAGGCGAACGCCAGAAGCGCACCGAATGGCATCGCGTGGTTTTATGGGGCAAGCTGGCTGAGATCGCGCAGCAGTATTTGAAAAAAGGCCAGCTCGTCTACCTCGAAGGCCGCATCCAGACGCGCCAGTGGGAAGACAAGCGCGACGGACAGAAGCGTTCGACTACCGAGATCGTCGGCAACGTGATGCGGATGCTCGGCTCCCGTGCGGAGGGTGCCGCGGCAGGCGCGAGTTCAGGCGGGAATATGAGTCAGAGCCGCTCCGCCGACGCCGATTTCGACGTGGCCGGTCCGCCCGCCGAAGAACCGTCCGCGGGACCCGAAATTTCCGACGAAGATATCCCCTTCTGAGCGGTTCGCTCGCCGCGGATGAACCCGCTTCGTCAGCCCTTGGCGCACCGAAGAAACCCCGCACGATTCGCGCCGGAAATTCTTCTTACTTGTTAGGGGAGTTTCCCTAAGATCCACTGGGCGCGGCCCGGTCTGCAATCGCGTCGAGGTCGTCTTCGTCTTCGATGGACGGCAGCGTTGGCAAGATCTCTGAAGCGATCAAGCGGCGCTGAATCAACACGTCTTTTTTCATCTTTCCGTCGCGGAACTCCAGCGCCCGCTTGGCGTACTGCGCGATGTCCGGCTCGTGTGTGACGATGATCACGGTCAGGCCATGTTCCGAATTCAGATTCTGCAAAATATCCATAATCTCAATGCTGGTTCGACTGTCCAGGTTTCCGGTCGGCTCGTCGGCCAGTAGGAGCGAAGGGTTGTTCACCAGGGCGCGCGCGATGGCCACGCGTTGCTGTTGTCCTCCGGAAAGCTGCGACGGGAAATGGCCCGCGCGGTCGGCCAGGCCGACCCGCTCCAGTGCCTGCTCCGCGCGCCGCTCGCGTTCCGCGATGGGAATGCCCGCGTAGATGGTCGGCAGCTCGACATTTTCCAGAGCTGAGGTTCGCGACAGCAAATTGAACTGCTGGAAGACAAATCCGATTTTATGGCTACGAAGCTTGGCGAGTTCCGTCTTGGTGAGCCCCGACACATCCCGGCCGTCCAGAAAGTATTGGCCGCGGGTCGGCTTATCGAGGCAGCCCAGAATATTCATCAGCGTCGATTTTCCGGACCCGGATGCGCCCATGACCGCGACAAATTCTCCGGCAAAAATCGACAGTGAAACGCCGCGCAGTGCGTGAACCTGAATTTCGCCGAGGTCGTACGTCTTGTGAACGCTCTCGAGGCGAATCGTCGGTACTGGGTTGGATGCCGCCGAGCCGGACGAACTCGCCGGGGATTTGGATGCGGTGAGAGAATCGCTCATGGAGTGACGCGGGATGCGCGCGACGTACCGGGTCGGAAGGTTTGGCCAGTCGCCTTAGTGGCTCTCTGCCGCTTCCTTCTTTCGCTGATCATCCAGGCGCTTCAGGAAGTCATCGAACTTGAGCTGCTGATCCGGCGTCAGGACGCCGCGAATGTTGGCGCGACCCTGCTGCCGGATGGTTTCCCGCGGCGCATCCAGCGGCGCGTAGAGCGCCTGCCATTTCGCGCGGGTCTCGTCGATCTTGGCCGCGACCTGCTTCTGCTGATCCGGAGTCAGCTGCAACCGCTGCGTCAGATCGTTAACTACCTGATCGCGGGTCGGCTTGGTGTTCACCGTCTCCTGGCCCAGCACGCGCTCATCCCACAAATGGCCGCCCACGCCGCCCAACAAAAGGCCCAACAGAAATACGACGAAGACCAGTACCGCCGCTTCCAATCGTGCGTTTTTAGTTTCCATGATTTTCAGCTTCCATCATCAAGACTTCATCTCGACTCGCCGGAGGATTCGCCGGATCCGGCGCGAAAATATCGTTCATATGCATGAGACGTGGGGAATTCAGATTGCGTTGCAAATGTCGCCCCCACCCGGCATCGTACGTTACCAGCACGGCGAGAACCACGGTAGCCGTCGCCGCAAATCGCCATCCCAGCTTCACCAGCGACTGCCAGATCCCCGCGCGATCGCCGGCTCCTTCCCGTTCCGCAGCGTAAATCCGGGCCATCACCGTTCGCGCAAAGGCCGGCCCCGGCCCTTCCGAAGGCCCGGCTGCACGGAACAAGCGCACACTCGCGGAAGCCTGTTGCAGTGCGGCGCGGCATGGTTCGCAGTTCTGCACGTGCAGCTCGGCTGTCCTGGCCTCGGTCGTGTCGAGCGCACCGTCGAGATAGTCCTCAAGCAGCGCTTCGTATTGAGCGCAGGCGTTCTTCCCCAACCCGATCTCCGTTGACATGTCCCTAGCCTTTCTTCTGCGCGGCCGCAGCGGCAGATTTGTTTTGGGCATCGACTCTCCGCCGATAGACTTCCATGATTCGGCCGCGTGCGCGAAACAAGCGCACTTTCACCGTGTTCACGTTGAGATCGAGGATTTCGGCCAGCTCCTGCACGGAAAATCCTTCCATTTCCTTCAGTATCAGCAATTGCTTATCCTGCTCGGGCAAGGCCGCCAACATTCGATCCAGCAGTTCCCGCGCTTCGGCGCGCGCATTCGGACCCTCCGGCGGCCGGTCGGCGGAAACGATCCCGTCCAGCCGGGAAACCTGCTCGTCGGATAGGTCCGATTCATACACCAGCGGCCGAACTTTCTTCTTTCTCAGGTAATCCCAGCACTCATTGACTGCGATCTTGTAAAGCCAGGTCGAAAATGCCGCGCGCTGATCAAAACGCCTGATTCCGAGAAAGGCCTTCAAAAATACCTGCTGCGCAACGTCCTCAACGTCTTCCGCCCGACGCAGGATGCCGCCAACCAGCGAAAAAACGCGCTGTTGGTGGCGCCGCACCAATTCCTCAAAAGCGGCTTCCGCACCGTTTTGGGACAGGCGGACCAGCTCCCGGTCTTCTTCCTTCTTGCCCTTGTGGTCCAAAGGAAGCGTTAGCGCCGTTGCGCTGGCTGCCATAGTCTTTGGGACGTCCGCCATGAGCTTTAGGTTACGACGAAAATTCTCCGGCGTACTCTAATTTTTTCTTGCGGGTGCCACTAGTCCATGTGACAATACCCGCCATGATAATCGGTGATCGCATCAGACTGCTACGAGAAACCAAAAAACTTTCCCAGGGCGACGTAGAAAAGCGGACGGGTCTGCTCCGTTGCTACATCTCACGCGTCGAAAACGGACACACGGTCCCGGCGATTGAGACGCTCGAAAAGCTGGCCAGGGCGATGGAAGTCCCCCTCTACCAGCTCTTCTACGACGGCGAAGAACCACCCGTGCTGCCCAATCTTCCGAGGAGGAAGAGTGCAGACGATATTGCCTGGGGAAGCACTGGCAAGGACGCGCGTTACTTGGGACGCTTCCGCCGTTTGCTGGGCAAGATTGAGGAAGGCGACCGTCGCCTGCTTCTTTACATGGCCCAAAAGATGGCGAATCGATAGCTGTAACTGCTCCCGAATTCCACGTTTGCATCCGGGCCCACCGCGAAGCGCAGCAACGCACGCACCAGCAGTGTGTTCATTGCCGGATTCCATAGTTGTCAAAACAACTTACGCTCGCTATTCCCATTCGATGGTGCTGGGTGGCTTTGAACTGATGTCGTAAACCACGCGGTTCACGCCGGCTACTTCGTTCACAACGCGGACGGAAATTCGCTCCAGCACTTCCATGGGCAGGCGCGTCCAGTCGGCCGTCATGGCGTCGAGCGAATCAACCACGCGCACCGCGATGGTGTCGGCATACGTCCTGCCGTCGCCCATCACGCCCACGCTGCGTACCGGCAACAGCACGGCGAAAGCCTGCCAGGTCTTCTCGTACAGCCCGGCGCGGCGAATTTCTTCGACCACGATCGCATCGGCCGCGCGCAGCGTTTCGAGCTTCTCCCGAGTGACGGCGCCCAGCAAGCGCACGGCGAGCCCGGGGCCCGGAAACGGCTGCTTCACCAGAATTTCTTCCGGCAGGCCCAATTCCTTGCCGATTTGGCGCACCTCGTCTTTGAACAAGTCGCGCAGCGGCTCGATCAGGGTAAAGGGCAGGTCTGCCGGCAGCCCGCCGACGTTGTGATGCGATTTGATCACGGCCGACGGGCCCTTTACTGAAACCGATTCGATTACGTCGGGATACAGCGTGCCCTGCACCAGAAACTTGACCGGAAGGCCGGGCCTTGCTCCCGCTACGAGTTTGCGCTCTTCTTCGGCGAACACGGAGATGAACTCGTTGCCGATGATTTTGCGCTTTTGCTCAGGATCGGCCACGCCGGCGAGTTTCGCAAGGAATCTTGCCGACGCATCGACCCCGATCACGTTGAGTCCGAGCCGGACGCGCAGCATTTCCAGCGTTTCGTGAAACTCGTTCTTCCGCAGCAGGCCCGTGTCGACGAACACGTTGGTGAGACGGTCGCCGATGGCACGATGCACCAGGGCTGCCGCGACCGTCGAGTCCACGCCGCCGCTCAGGGCGCAAATTGCCCGCGCGCCTTCCGCCAGCTGCCGGCTCCTTTCCACCGTCTCGGCGATGAATGCCGCGCGGTTCCAGTTCTGTTTGGCGCCGCACACTTCGAAAACGAAATTGCGGAGAATGTCGGTACCACGGTCGGTGTGATTGACCTCGGGATGGAATTCGACGCCATAAAATCGGGATCCCGGATTTTCGACCGCGGCAACCGCATTGTCGGTCCGCGCGGTTACGTGGAATCCGGCGGGCAGCGCCACCACATGATCCCCGTGGCTGTTCCACACTCTCAATTTTGCAGGTACTCCCGTAAACAGCTTCGACTCACGCTCGACATCCAGCTGCGCCCGGCCGTACTCCCGTCGGGCGGCACGTTCCACTCTTCCGCCAAGCGAATGCGCCAGCCACTGCATGCCGTAACAAATCCCCAGGACGGGAACGCCCAACCTCAGGATCGCGGGATCACAGACGGGCGCGTCTTCGTCGTAGACCGAGCTTGGCCCGCCGGACAGGACGATTCCAACCGGCTCCTGCGCGCGAATCTCCGCGACGCCCGCCGTGCACGGTAGGATTGCGGAAAAAACCTGCTGCTCCCGGATGCGGCGGGCGATCAATTGCGTATACTGCCCGCCAAAATCCAGCACCACGATTCCCTGTTTCGTGCCCACCACGCCTCCCGGCTGTTTCGCTCGTACCGCGGCTTCCTGGTTTCGGGTCATTATCCCTCCGTGCGTGCGCTGCGTCCTCGGTGTTTCCCGCGGCCCGGCGATTTCGCTAACGCAGCACGAAATTCACCAGTTTTTTCGGTACCGCAATCGTTCTGACGATTTCCTTGCTCGCCAGCAAAGGCGCAATCCGAGGATCAGCCTTGGCACGCTCCACCGTTTCGTCCTCACTGAGTCCTTCATCGATCAGAATCTTCCCGCGAACACGGCCGTTGATCTGAACGATGATCTCGATCTGCTCTTCGCGAGTCAGATCCTCACGGTAGGCCGGCCACTTCTGGCTCGACAGCCCGCCCGGGTTTCCGAGCATCTCCCACATTTCTTCGGCGATGTGCGGCGTCATGGGCGAAAGCATCAGCACCATGACGGCCAGCACTCCTTTCAGGACCTCCGGCGACACCTCTTGATCCAGCGGCTCCTGGGCGTGCAGTTCGTTCACCAGCTCCATGATCAGCGCAACGGAAGTGTTGAAGTGCCAGCGCACTTCAAAATCGTTGGTTACGCGCTTGAGCGTCTGGTGTGTCCGCCGGATCAGGACCTTTTCCTTGGCAGTCGCCTGCGAGAGATCGGTCAGCGCGTTCCAGACGGTCGGAATTTCCCGCACCCGGACGGCGTGCTTATCGACCAGACGGAAAACACGATTCAGAAACCGCGCAGAGCCTTCAATTCCCTGTTCGCTCCATTCCAAATCCTTCTCCGGCGGCGCGGCGAACAGCGTGTACATGCGCCCCGTGTCGCAGCCGTATCGATCGGCCATGTCGATCGCACCAACGACGTTGCCGCGGGATTTCGACATGGCCACACCGCCCTTTTGCACCATTCCCTGGGTGAAGAGGCGCGCGATCGGTTCGTCGTGGTTCACCAGGCCGAGGTCGCGCATCACCTTGCAGAAGAAACGGGAATAAAGCAGGTGCAGGATGGCGTGGGTGATTCCACCGACGTACTGATCGATCGGAAACCAATAGCGGGGTTTCGCCGGATCGAATGGCGCGCGGGAATTGTGGGGGTCGGTGTAGCGATAAAAATACCAAGACGAATCGACGAAGGTGTCCATGGTGTCTGTTTCGCGCCGCGCGGGGCCACCGCATTTCGGGCATTTCGTATCGACAAATTCGGGGACACTTGCGAGCGGCGATTGCCCGGCTGTCGCGATCGCCAGTTGTTCCGGCAAACATACGGGAAGTTGATCGTCCGGCACGGGTACCAAGCCGTCTTTTTCACAGTAGATGACCGGGATCGGGGTGCCCCAATACCGCTGCCGCGAAATGCCCCAGTCTTTCAGGCGGTAGGTCGTCTCGGCTTCGCCAAATCGTTTCGCTGCGGCATCGGTAGCCATTTTTTCGATCGCTTGCTCGGAAGTCAGGCCCGAGTATGGCCCAGAATCGACGAGGCGCCCGTATTCGGTTGAAGCTTCCGTCATGCGATCTGCACGCAACGGCGCGCCCTTAAGCGGCTGGATGACAACCTTGATGGGCAGCCCGTACTTGTCGGCGAATTCGAAGTCGCGCTGATCGTGCGCGGGCACGGCCATGACCGCCCCAGTCCCATACTCGGCCAGCACAAAGTTAGCAACCCAGATGGGGACACGTTCGCCGGAAAAGGGATTCGCCGCAAATCGCCCGGTGAAGAATCCGACCTTTTCGGCCGTGGCGATTTCTTCCGTCTTCACGCTGCGCTGTTGCATCGCTTTCAGTTGTTGCTCGAGCGCGGTCCCGCCGGGTACCCCGGCCAGGATTTGCGGCACACCGGGATGGGCCGGGGAAAGCAGGACCGCGGACACTCCGTAAATCGTATCGACGCGCGTAGTGAAAACTTCCAGGGGCGGCAACCGCGTATCGGCAACCGCAAACTGCACGCGCGTGCCCTGCGATTTCCCGATCCAGTTCCGCTGCATGACAAGCACGCGCTCAGGCCAGCCGGAGGCGAGCTTTGCCATGTCGTCAAGCAACTGGTCGGAATATCGCGTGATTCGCAGAAACCACTGCTCGAGCTCTTTCTGCTCAACCTGCGTACTTTCGTGACGCCAACATAAACCGTCGATCACCTGCTCGTTTGCAAGGACCGTCAAACATTCCGGGCACCAGTTAACCTTGCTCTTCTTGCGGTACGCGATCCCCTTCTCGAGCATACGGAGGAAAAACCACTGGTTCCACCGATAGTATTCCGGTTCGCAGGTAGATATCTCGCGACTCCAGTCGTAGCTGAACCCGAAACGCTTCAGAACACGGCGGAACTCCTCGATGTTGACATTCGTCCAATCGCGCGGGTGGGTGCCGTTCTTAATTGCGGCGTTCTCCGCAGGCAGACCGAATGCGTCCCAGCCCATCGGATGGAGCACGTTGTATCCCCACATCCGCTTGTAGCGGGCGACGGCGTCCCCAATGGTGTAGTTGCGCATGTGGCCCATGTGCAGAATGCCGGAGGGATACGGCAGCATTTCAAGGAGATAATATTTTGGGCGGGATGAATCGTTATCGACGGCGCGGAAGGAGTCTTGCTCGGCCCAGACTTTGCGCCACTTCGCTTCGATTCGCTGCGGATCGTATTCGGCCAAGCTTACTTCCTCCGGGGACGGGCTTTTCTGCGAACGCTTGCTTTCACCGTACGCAATTTGATGCGGCGTTTCGGACGAGGCTTCATCCCCTGCCCCTTGGCGCGAACGGTTCGTCCGGTGAGCTTCCATAGCGTCGCGACGTTGCGCCGGTCATCCCCCGGCTTATCGATGGGGGTCTCCAAAATGAAGGCGCATTTGGCGAGCGACGGATGGTTCAGGATCCTGCCGAAGGCTTCCAGTCCGATCAATCCTTTTCCGATGTGGTGATGGCGGTCGACCCGCGAACCGAGCGCGGCCTTTGAGTCGTTTACATGAATCACGAAGACCCGGTCGAGGCCAATGAGGCGATCGATCTCCTGCAGCGCGGCAGACAACCCTTCCTCGGTATGAATCCTCCAGCCGGCGGCAAAGGTATGGGCCGTATCGATGCAGACGCCAACCGGCAGATCGCCGCAGGCGTCGAGAATGCCTTTCAATTCTTCCAGCCGCGCGCCGAGTGAGCTTCCCTGTCCGGCCGTATTCTCGAGCAGAATTCGCAAGTCTCCTAAATATACCCCTCGCGCGGCTTGCTTCATGGATTGCGCGACCGAGGCCACCGACGATTCAATGCGTCCTCCCATTGCGCAGCCCGGATGAACCACGAGGAAGTCCGCGCCAAGCGCGCCGGCTCGCACGATTTCCTGATGGAAGGCCTGAATCGATCGCGCGCGCAGGACCGAATTCGGCGAAGCAAGATTGATCAGGTAGTTGGCGTGAATGACCAAGGGGCCGAGTTTCAATTCCCGGCGGCGGTCGCGGAAACGGGCCGCGTCGGCGTCTCCGATGCGCGCGGAGCGACCGGCCCACATGCGCGGGTTGGAGGAAAATATTTGGAGAGCATTGGCCCCAAGGCCGTCAGCGAGATCCAGCGCGGAGGCGATATCCCGGGCAATGGACGTGTGGATTCCAATGCGAATGCTGCCGTCTTTCCAGGCGGGAATTTCAGGCGGGGGAAGAGGTTCCGGACGATACTCGTCGGCGTCGTCGTAAGCCAGTACAGTCCTGTGATTTTCTTCCGCCATTACCTCAGGTTATCCGTGTGTAGACGTTCATTTTATCGGAAACGCGCGGCGCGCGCAAACCGGCCGAAAAATCATGCTATGATCGGATTTCACGCAGCACTCCGCATTTGCAAGGCGGGGCGCGGTCGCCAAGTGGTAAGGCAAAGGTCTGCAAAACCTTTATCGGCGGTTCGATCCCGCCCCGCGCCTCCAACCTCTAAACCATACTTCCTCTAGGCGTTATTGGATTCTCTGCTCGGCGTTCTTAGCGGGGTTTTGGGGCGGTGTATCACTCAGTGTGACACTTCCTAAGCGCTCGACGGCGTCTTGCAGGTGGACGTCGGACAGATGGGCGTACCGCTGGCTCGTCTTCACGTCCCCGTGGCGCAGCAACTTGCTGACGGTATAGATATCAACGCCGTTCATGACCAGCCGGGACGCGAACGTGTGGCGCAGGTCGTGCCAGTGGAAGTCCTTAACCCCAGATTCCTTGAGGACGGACTTCTCCCACCAGCGCCGGAAGGTGAGGTGATCCTGAGTCAGGCAGACCGACTCCGAGCGGCCCGTCACCTGGCGTAAGGTTTCCAGCGCCCAGCGTGCCGCTGCGTTGATCGGCACGTACTGGCGACGCCCGCTCTTCGTGTCGGTCAACGTGATCAGGTTGCGGTTGAGGTCCACGTGGCGCCACTCCAATCCGTACTGCTCGGCCCAGCGCAGGCCGGTATTCAGCGCCAGGTCGAACTCGGCTTCCCTTTCGGGGTACAGCTTGCGAATGGCATGACGCAGCGCCGTTTCTTCCTTGGGTTCGAGAAAGCGTACCCGCGTGTTGTTCTCGTCCTTCAGCTTGACCATGCGGGCCGGGTTTTCCGTCACCTTGCCGCTCTCAACGCCAAGCTTGTACGCGTGGCTCAACGAGCACTTATAACGGTTGAAGTTCGCGGGCGTGTGGCAGTGTTCCGACAGCTTTCTGTCGATCTCCTGCGGCGTGAGGCTTGAAGCCCTCCGCCCCTTGAACCAATCAGCGAGGATGTTGTACCGGTAGACGCAGAGCTGCTTCTTGGACCGTTTCAGCTGGTGGCGGCGCTTCGCCTCCCCGATGGCGTCCTTGATCAGCTCGTCAATCAACGTATTCGAGCTGGGGAAGAATCTGCGCTCCTCGATCTCAGTTCTGCGCTTGCTGTACACCTTCCGCGCCAGCGACTTCGACCCGCCGACCCGCTCAGATATGAGCTTGCCCCGCTGGTCGCGGTATCGGACATACCAGGTCTTCCCCCGCAGAAACACTCCGCGGTCGGCGCGATCCTTCTTCCAGCTTCCCCGCTTCTGCTGCTCGGTCATCGTTTGCTCCTCTTCTGACGCTTCCTGAATCTCGCCACGTTCACAGCAACGGCACACAGACGACTGCAAAACGTGGCGTCCACTCTTCGCGCTATGAAGTACGGGTGCGGGCACTGAGGGTTCTGGCAGAACCGGGCACGCCCCTCCGCGATGTCTCGGGCCAGCAGGATTGCGATGTACCAGTAGAGGCCAGCAGGTCGCATCTCCAAACGCTTCCCCCTAACACCCCAACCCATCGGGAGCCAGTCGTAGCCAGGGTGCTCGCCGAAAGTCACCGCGTCATTAAACGCGCGGAAATCCCTCAGCTTCCACGCCGCTCTAACCGCTGTCTGAAGGTGCCGGTGCGTAACCAAGGTTGGTCGAAACGGTGACGCCCCGCCCTCCAGAGGATCCGGCGCATCGAGCGGTCCGTAGGCCCGCGTGAACGTCTCGATGTCCTTGTCGGAAACCCCGCCAGCTTGTCGCTTGTGGTCGTAGCCGAGGTTTGCGAGCGCCACGTGCGGCGGAACAACCCACGCCGCGCGGTCGATTTTCCAGCCGGGCGTGATGTCCGCTTCAACGCGGTAATACGATTTCCTCATACATTGATAATAACCAATGGCAAGAAGGCTGTACATCCCAAAATAGACCGTATTTATGTGTAATACGGTAAATCGCTATTCTTGCGGGATGTGGCGCGTGTAATACGATCACATCTTTCGGTTGCGGGATGGGACATTTGTGTTTTTATGCCCGGAGCTTTGTATTAATTATTAGAGGTGCGGTCACGGAGGAGCGGAATGCCACAATCAAAACGAGAGCGAGTCTCGGTCAGAAAAGCGATGGAGCTGACGACGTACAGTCGCCAGATGATCTACAACGTCCTCGTCTCCGGGCGCGTGAAGGCAATCAAGGATGGCCACTTTTATCTGATCGACCTCGAATCGCTGATGAAGTACTACCACGCTCATCGTGGCAGGCGCGTTCAGGATGCCGCTGCGCCCGTTGCGGAGCAAGCCGTTGGATAAGGACTCCAAGCCGAAAGAGCCGGTAGAAGGTCAGCTGCTGTACCCGGTCCCTCTAGGCGCGCGTGTTGTTGGAATCTCTCCAAGTCTTCTGTGGAAATTCATCGGTTGCGGCGAAGTGAAAACCCGGCGCGTTGGCAAACGCGTACTAGTCCCTCGCGCGGAGCTGGAGAAGTTCGCGGCGAAAGACCACGAGACTTCGTGAAAAGAAAAAGGGGCCACTGGTGGTGGCCCCCCGAAAGGAGTGACACGAACTACGACCATGGTCAGAATAACCAAGCCTACGGCTCGGGTCCAGCGACGCTCCACGCTTCACAGCCCACCTTATCGTCCACGTACGATAAACCGCAGCCGCCTGACCAAGCGCCAGGTCGAGCAGCTAGAACGCCAGATACACGACGTCCTTGAGCAGACCCCGCAGTCGGTCCGTCACGTGTTCTACCGCATGACGAACCCTACGCTCGCGGTTCATGTCCCCAAGACGCAGAAGGGGTACCGCATCGTTCAGGAACGCACCAAGCGGATGCGTCGAGCCGGAACGCTGCCGTACGGCTGGCTGACCGACACGACCAGAAGCGGCAGCCATGTGCACGCATTCGACGGCGCCGCCGACTTCATTCGTCGCGTGAAAGGCGCGTACCGCGCCGACCTCTGGAAGTCCGCCAACGATTACTGCGAAGTCTGGGTTGAGAGTCGGTCGATTGCGGGCGTGATTGGCGTACTGTGCGACGAGCTGGCGGTCAGGCTGTTCCCTTGCGGTGGCTTCCCGTCGATCACGTTCGTTCACGAAGCCTGCGTCGAGATCAACGAGCGAATCAGCAAGCCGGTCACCGTCTTCTATGCAGGCGACTACGATCCCGCGGGCGTCCTGATCGACCAAAAGCTTGAGCAGGAAATGCGCCGTCACCTCGACCCCCGAATCGACCTGACGTTCGAGCGCATCGCCATCAATCTTGAGCAGATCCGGCGCTACAACCTCCCGACAAAACCGCCCAAGGAATCGGACCCGCGCCGAAGCTCAGTCAAGACGACGGTCGAAGCGGAAGCGATGCCAGCCGAGACGCTCATCGAGTTATTGAGGTCGAAGATCGAAGCGCTCCTCCCGGAGGGCGCGCTCGAAGTGGCGAAAGTAGCCGAGGAAGACGAGAAGCGATACCTCGATTTGTTCGCGAACAGAATTGAGAAACGGAGGAAACAGTGAACAAGGATGTTGCCCTTCAACGCTTCAGCACCGCCTTCGACCAAGCGCAGGACCGCAAGCTAACGGGCGAAGTGAAAGTCGTGTTCGAGAACGGTCAGGCGGTAGCGATCACAACATCTTCGACCGAACGATTCGTCGCAGCGAACGCAGGGACGAAGAACTTGGAACGAAGGTAGCAGTCGCTTTCTACTTCAATAGAGGTGCGTGATGTGCCGGACGAAGACGCAGTTCTCAGGCATGCCCTGCTGTACGTCAGTCGCGGCTTTGCTCTAGTCGCGTTCAAGGAACGGACGAAGTTCCCGAACTATGAAGGGTGGCCCTCAGACGCCATCAAGACTGAAGAAGTCGCCCGCCAGAAGCTGAACGGCTACCGGAACATTGGCGTGCTCTTCCGGGAGTGCCGAGAGAACGTCACCGACATTGACCTCGATCACCCGGCCGCGCTAGCAGCAGCGGCGTTCCTTCCGCCAACAGGGTTCACATATGGCCGCAGGTCAAACCCCGCGTCTCACCGCTTCTACATAACAGAACGCCGCCTGCTCACGGTGAAGTTTCAGGCCGAAGGGAAGACGTTCTGCGAGATACGCTCGGTTGGTGCGCCAGAAAAGGAAGGCGGGCTCCCTACCGCATTTCAGACGGTCCTACGACCGTCGATTCACCCGGACGGAGAGACGTACGCGTTTGCGAATGGATCAGGTCCTAGCGGAGAGATAGCACAGGTGAGCGCGGGTCAACTCTGGCGCTCCGCCATTCTCGTCGCTGCGTCAACCCTCATCGCCGACGCTTGGCCGCCTGTTGGTGTCCGCCACCACGCTTCGCTCGCTCTCGGCGGGATGCTCGCACGGCGCGGCGTGACGCTCGAAGAGGCTAAAACGTTCGGGAACATCATCGCGTCTTGCCAGGC
>Ga0210404_10000869_pt1 | contig 13988 bp, 10 predicted proteins | sample IncBWH28MmetaG_FD_155455 | JGI IMG/M metagenome (GOLD analysis project Ga0210404, IMG submission 155455) | Forest soil microbial communities from Barre Woods Harvard Forest LTER site, Petersham, Massachusetts, United States - Inc-BW-H-28-M | ecosystem: Environmental > Terrestrial > Soil >... | reverse complement strand
TCGGGCCTGCATCGCTAAGCGCGCCGGTTGCTACCGCAGTGAGCAATGTTCGCCATTGTGGCAGCACCACGCTCCAGTCGAAGCTGCGCACTTTGGCCAGAGCGGCGACCTGGAGACGCTCGACCAGAGCTGAATCCGTGAGTAAATGCCGCACGGCTTCCGCCATCGCAATATCATCATCGACCGGTACGAGGAGAGCGTCCTGTTCGTTGCTGAGCAAATATGGGATGCCGCCTGGGTCTGTGCTTACCACGCACATGCCGGCAGCCATAGCCTCGAGGACACTGACAGGTGTGTTGTCAATGCGGCTGGTGTTCAGAAAAATATCTCCCGCGCTTAGAAAACAAGGGACAGATTGTTTTGGCAACGCACCCTGCATTTCCAGGTGTGATTCGACACAATATTGTTTTGCCGTCGCAATGGTCGCCTCGCGGCTGGAATCGCCCTTATCTGGCCCCGCCATCGTTAAGCGAATAGCGGGGAACTCTTTTTTTAATCGCGCGATGACTCGAGGGGCCATTGCAGGGTTATAGATCTGGTGAAACGCACGGAGCCAGACCAAGTGCGGTTGGACAGGACGCCGGACCATGTGCCCGTAAGCGCTGAGATCTAGTCCGTTCGGCAGTAGTATCAGATTCCTTCGGTATGCTCTCATTTGATTGAGCAGGTAGGACGAAGGTACGGTGACGACTGCCGCCGAATTCAGTAAAGCCGCCACGCGACGACTAGCTGTACGGGCAAAGTTTGGTAGATTGCCGCCGTGCAACGTCAGAACATAGGGTCGATCCAGGCGGCGTAAAAGGCAGCACACTGCTTCCGCCCACAAGAAAGATGGGCCGCTGTAAACGTCCACTTGTGCGAGATCGAATTCGTGACGGCGCTTCCAAACGGTGTAAAGCATGTCCATAAGGCGAGCGGGTCGTGATCGGCGATGCGAGGTCGTGAGCACACTCCATCCCGATGCGCGAAGTCTAGGTGCCAGTTCTTCGCAAACTCCTCGGCTGCAGCCACTAGACGAAATAAAGTTGCCCACGATGAGCAGACGTGGACAAATCATCGCACGCCTTCCGAAAGCACCAGAGCATAGATTCGGCAGATCTGCTCCATAACTGCTCCGGGATCGAATGTCTTCCGAACAAATTGCCGCAAACGACGGCCACTTTCGCGGCGCTGTTCCACCGAATCGAGAAGAAACTGGATCGCTGCGGCAAGCGGCTCGGGGGACGCTGGTTCGACGAGGATGCCAGCTCTCCCGTGGTCGAGAACCTCCGGGCACTGCCCAACGGATGTCGCAATTGCGGGGATACCGGCCCAGCCATATTCGAGGAGCGATAACGGCAGGCCCTCCGATGCCGAACTCAAGACTCCAACATCACATGCCGGCAGGACCGTCGCCGCTTCACGAAGCTGGCCGAGGAATGTAATGTTTTTCTCTAGATGGCGATCGATCACTGTCTGATGGAGCGATCTGGCATAAGGTTCGTCAATTGCTGCACCAATAAGGAGGAGATGCGCCTCAGGGTGCTTCCTGCAGACGACCGCCATTGCTCGGATCAGGGTCAGGTGATCCTTCTGCGGGCGGAGGTTGGCAACGCAAACAATTCTCGATCCTTCAGAACCGGGCAGTTCTTGCAGTGGCTTCGCTTTTGCCTCAACGGGCAAAACAAAATTGGGAACGTACCAAACGCGCTGGGCAGGCACGCGCAGTTCCTGGCGAGCCCAGTCCACAAGCCTATGATTAACAGCGATCACGCCAGCCGCCCCCATAACCGCGAGCCGGTAGAGCTGGGTTGGGCGATCATTCCACTCGCATCGGCCGTAGTGATCGTGCCAGATCACGTGCACTCGCCCAGGGTCTGACAGCAACGATACGAGTCGCCCGAGAAACAGGGAACTTGCGTTAACATGAAGTAGCTGAATATTTTCCTGGCGGATGAATCGCCGCAACCTGGTCACTGCGGCGAGATCGAATCGGAACCGTCGCTTTAAGTTGAAGTGAGGAACGCCTTCTCGCAAGGTGGAAGCAAGTGGCCCGGCCCGTCGAGCGCTGCACAAATATGCGCGGTAACGGCCGCGCGGAGTATGATTTGCAAGATTAACCGCGACCCTTTCGGTTCCACCTAGATCGAGAGTGTCGACCAAGTGTAGGACTGCGGGAATTGAGTTCGTGCTCATTCGGCGACAGGAGATTTACAGCGTTGCGGAAAATTCGCGTCCCCAAGATCCCATGAGCGAACGAGCAGAGCGTGTAGTTCGGTTCTCATACTCTCAAGAGAGAATTGCTGGGCCCACTCTGAGGCCTGAGTGCGCATAGCCTCGTAGCTGTCGGGATTGCAGGTGATGGTCCGGAGCGCTTCAGTTAATGCCGGTCCATCACGAGGAGGCACTGTGAGTCCCCGACCGTCGCCCAAAATCGTCGGGATTAACCCCAAATTACTTCCGATGCAAATCAATCCGAAAGCCATAGCCTCGGTCATCGCCTTGGGCCACCCTTCCGTATTCGACACAAGCGCGAAAACGTCAGATTGCTCCAAATAATCCAGCACACCGTCGGGAGGAACGGCGCCTGCGAAGTGGATGTGATCTGCAATGTGTAGATCTCGTGCCAAGACCTCCAAGAAATGGCGCTCCGGACCGCATCCGACGATCGTGGCTGTTATAGGCACTCCATCCGCTCGAAGCGCGGCGATGGCGCGCAGCAGCACGTCAACATTCTTGGATCGTGTAAGCCGACCGGTATAAATCACGCTAAACGGTGGTCTAAATCGTTTGATTCTGGCGCTGACACGTGCGCGAGATAGTTGCTCGGCGGTCAGCATCGACGAGAAGAAGTTGACGATGTGGGGCCGCTGATCAGGCTTCTTTCCGTACACTGTTACCGGCCCCCTCCACCAGCGAGACTTGAGGACAATGCGTTGTAGTTGAACAGTCCATTCTTCGTGAGGAGAGCCGCTCCAGTCCCCGGCGAATTTCGCAATGAGGCGATGGGAGAAAAGAGGGGCCAGCAAGGCACCCAGCAATCCGAGATTCCCTGGACACCGGACGTGAATCGCGTCCGCGTTCCACATCTCACGACTTAGGCTAATGACGAGAGGTAACAAAGCCAGACAGATTCCAATCTTGTGTCGCCAAGTCGTTCCTCCCACTTCCTTTTGCGGCGCAATTCGGACATTCGTTCTGTTAATTCGGCATGTATTTGCCGGCGGAACCCCGTCCCGGCACGGTGCCGCTATGACAACCTCAGCAAACAAATCGGCCCAAATCTCAATCTCCCTAGCATATGGGGTATATGCATGGTAGCCATCGCGGTGCCGAAAATGGGAGACATGCGAGATGATCAGAAGGCGCATCGCTGCATTTCTTCGATCGGCTGCGTCGAGCCTACGACTCCGCCGGCATCCGCCAGGCAATCTCACTCTGGACGGGCATTCGAGGATCCACGCGGTGCATTTGCTTCCGTACAGTCCAGATGTTCGCGCGACTGCCGCCAATGAAGCCGAGGCCAAGCAACATGCCTCCCAAGGAATCGAACCCGGAAACGGAGAGGCCATACAGCATGAAGCTAATGGTCCCCAACAAGGGAACGATTTCGTGGGATTTGCGAAAATGCCTGACACCATCTCGAATCAAGAGGCTGAGCAAGATTGACAGAAGGCTTAGGCCCAGAATTCCCATTTCCGCGCCGACCAGCAGGTAGAGAGAATGCCATTGGAGGTTTGCACCCGAATAACGGTAGGCAACCGCGCGGCCGGAGCCCGGGCCGAATCCCCAAACCGGAGAGTCCAAAAATACCGTTGGGAAGCTCTGCCACTGCTCGATGCGTCCGTCGGTTTTCGAGTGCATCGAGGTCTCTGGAGAAATTGCCTTGAGGAGATAATGATTGGCTGATTGGAGGTGTGAAGAGCCTGCGAGAGCCGCGGCCGCTAAGACTAGAGCCAATGCCGAAACGAGCATGGAGGCCCTCGCGTGGGAGTCGAAGACAAGCAGGAGTCCTAATCCGGCAATAGCGACGATCCAACTACCACGCGAAGTCGAAAACACAAGCAATATTCCGCAGGCGGTGCTGGCAGAGAGGCGCCAAAACGGATGCCTCTCGAGCCCGAGCCATCGACCGCGCTCTGCAATGGACAGAAGAAGGATGAAAGCAGCGGGGAGTCCTAAGAGTATCGGATTGCCAAAGGAGACTCCGCCAATCGTGGCGAATCCCAGGCGATCGCCGTAGGGAAGAAGCATGATTCCCGCGGTTGCCGCTGAAATTCCCCAGCCGAGCAATGCAGTGTAGAGATAAGACCGATGCTCGCTCAGCATAAAGACGACAGCGGCACAGAAAGACCACTCAAGGGCGCGTAAATTGCTCTCGTAAACTCCGGTGAGTAGGTAACTGACCCACCAAAATACGACCGAGCCGCCGACCACGACCAAAAGGGTCTTTCTCTTCCAAAACATTACGAAGCCGTTTTGTACGAGGAGTGCACACGCTAGACCGCAGCCGAGCAAGACCACGACCGAGTTGAAAAAGATAAAGATTCCGCGAATGAACACGAGCAGTGGAATAGAACTCGCCAGGAGACACAGAAAATGGAGTGGGCGTCTTCGCAAAATGTGATAGGTCGAAAAGACTACCAGTCCCGAAATGAACGCCATTCCACCCAGGGCAAATTGACCCAGGAAAAACGCAGGCGGCAAGGGGAGAGCACAGAGTGCGAATTGAAGAAGCAAATCCCTTTGCAGCCTGGGTTGCCCGATCAATCGACCTCGGATGACGGCCGGTCGAGCAGCGTCGGTTACGGCACTATCAGCCCTGAGATGTCCTAACGATGGCATGGAGTAACCTGATTAAAACCTTCAGTCGTTCCGAGGCGGTATCGCTGTACTGGCGCGGGCTCTTCCCATTCCGGCGGTGAGATCAGGCAACTCACTGCACCTGCCACGAGGCCACAGGCGTGTGTGAGGTGCTGGGACTGGAGCGGGTGAGCGACAAACCAGAGGAGGTCCATCACTAACAGAAAGAGCAGGTCAGAGCGAAACCGAACTCTGTTGAGAAGCGTTGCGTTTCGAGAGTGTCGTCTCCAGATGAAGTAGCGGTTCCTCACTTCCATTCGGCCTTTTGTAAACGCGGCCGGCCTTCCTCCACGGCTTTGCAATCCGTAATGCACTGCGCGTGCATCGCCGCAATACACTACTCGCCACTTCCGGCGTATTCGCAGCGACATTTCAAGGTCTTCTCCCCAGGAATAGCCGCAGAAGAACTCAGAAAACCGCATTGACTCGAAAACCTTGCGCCGGATGGCACAAGCACCTCCCGCAAAGATGTCAACTTCGCGAGTCCCATGAAACGGTTTCGTCAGTCCGCCAGGTGCGGAGGTGCCGGCGTCGTTGTAAACGAGAGGTGCAGTTCGAGGGATCAGTCCAATAGCGTGACGGACTCGCCATCGCCGAGGAATAGGTTTGGCGATCTCATTCACGATGCAAGCACCTGCGGCGCCGATCAACTCCTCGACATCGCTCACGAGTACTCGACGCAGTTCGGAGAAGTAACCTTCGAGTGGCATCGCATCGTCGTCCAGGAAGAACAAGAACGGCTTGGTACTGATGTCTACTCCGACGTTTCGCTGACGTGTTAAACCTTTTGGACTTCGCGCGTACAGCAGTTCGAAGGGCATTCCGACTAGCCGGGAAAGTTCGAGAAGCGCGAATTCGGTTTCACGGCCGGGCGAGGCGTCAACGATTAAAACCTCTGCGGGTACATCTGACATCTCCGTTATGCGCCTTACCAACTCGCTGGCCTCATTCGGGCGCTGGTATGTCGCTACGATCAGACAGCAGTCCTGCAGTCCAACGGGTTTGCGGGGAGCGATTCGCCACCCCTGCAACGATGTAAGATCAGGAAGTTGGCTTTCCTTTGTGCCAGAAGCGGTTTCTTGCAACGTCCTCATACAATACAGAAGGGAATGCGCGACGTTCAGTTTTTCGCGGCTACTTGCCCAAACGAACGTATGCAGTCCAGATAAAAGCTCACATTCTGCGGTAGTAGAGTCTCCAAAGAGAAACCGCGCTCAACGCACCGTTTCCCAGCCAAGCCCAACCCTTTGGCCATATTGGTGGTCTTCAAAATCTTGATGATGGCGTCTGCAATGTTCCGCGGATCATCCGGATCCACCAACAACCCATTAACGCCGTCATCGATTAATTCTTTGCCGCTGGCGCGCCGCGTATAGATCGTTGGGCAGGCCTCCGCCATGGCTTCCATCGGAGCGAGTGCAAAAGCTTCTGAATAAGAGGGGAAGACAGCCACCGTTGCTGACCGGAATGCCGTCCGGAGGCGCGCAAGGGGGACGTGGCCGTGGAAGTGAACCGTACCGCGATTCTGCGGCGGGACGCATGACAATAGGTAATCGCGCATAGAAGCGCCATCGTCAGTGCGGCCATCTTTTCCGAAAAGGTGCAACTCCGTGCCCGAACACTTTTCCAGGACCATACTCCACGCCCGGATCAAAGAAATGACGCCCTTTTTCGGGGTGAGCGTGCCACTAAAAACCACTTGGTCGGAAACGCGCAACGACTGTGAGTGCGTCGCAGAAACGCTAATGGGATTATGAAGGGTTACAATCTCGGATCGCTGCAGCCGTAGCAACCGTTTCGTTCGATCCGCAGTGTAGCGACTGCATGAACACCAGAAATTTGCGCGTTGTAGTGACGCGCGTTCAAGAAACCATGTCAGCGGCTTCGGGCGAATCCCCATTTCGTCGGCAAAATAACTGGCTGAACCGTGCATGCGTGCGACGACGGGAACGCACAGAGCCGGCCACCCCGCCGCCATCCCCTCAAAATCTGGAACTTCCACCAAATCGATAAAGCCGGATCGTGCCCAGCAGTCAATAGTGCGGTAAACCAGATATCGCGCACGTATCCACGACAGGCGCCCTTTCGGAGCCTTTAAGCGCCACACCGGTACTCCTTCGTCCAATTCGAATTCGCAGGCAGCTCGATTTGCCGGGGTGAGCCCAATAACCCGCACCTGGTGTCCGGCTTCCACAAGCGCGTGGGCCATCGTGCGTGTCATGCTGCCGATTCCTCCGTGTTCTGCGGGAGGATATTCATTGCAAACAAAGCAAATCTTCATAGCGCCGCCGCATCCTGGCTCCAGTACGCGGTGAAAACGCAACCGTTCAAAGGGCGGCTGGCCGCAAGAGTTTCTTCCTTACGCCGCCATTTGGGGGGCAACGAAGAAGAACAGGTGTAACCGAGATGCCCCGAACTTCCCGCCCAGATCAACCGAAAACCGGGCAGATAGGTTTGCCGTAGGTTCTCGTGATCGAAGCCGTTCAATCCAATTCGGAAGTCGCCGGGCACGGCCTCCGGCCTGTGGATGTCGACTATCCTTTGGATTTCGTTCTCCGTAAGAGAACCCATTAGCCCGTACCGTTCCATGAGCCTTCGATTCACTCGATCCGAAACGCGCTCCGTTTGGCTTGTGGCGGCTCGGAAGCGTCGATAAAGACGCGCTACGTTGAAACGGCTCCGCCGCTGCCCAGCGCGGACCTCTTTACGCAGCGCTTGAACCGCTTCTTGGCATGCCTCGTCTTTCCAGAAACGCGCATTCGGTTCATGGCTCAGAATCAGTCCTCCGGATGGTTTTAGCAGGCGCCGAATCAGCGTGAAGGCCGCCGTAAGATCAGGAACGTAATGCAGCAGCGAGTGGGCGACGACAAGATCGAAGGTTCCTTCCTGTCCGGCGAATTGTGAAGTTGAGAAAAGCGTTTCGGGGTCTTGACGGAGGAACCCAGAAGAAAGGTTACAGGTTGTAACGGACGCTCGCTTCGAGAGGAAGATTTCTTGCAGTACGCCTGCCGCGAAATCCGCGGACTCGCCCGCGAAACCATGTCCGCAACCCATCACCAGGATGGATTGTGCCTGGCCTCGCTCGCTCAATGCCAAATGGAGTGCCTTCTGAAACATCGAGAAAGAAGCCGCCGCCCGGAAACGCTGCCCCATGACCTCCCGCAGCTCACCATTCCGGGCTTCCTGAAACGTAACAGCAACTGCCTCAATAAACTCGGCAGGAGTGAGACAAGCATTGACCCGCCGCATTAAGGCGTTCAGGTGGTCCATGCTCGCCTCATGTTCCGCGAGTCGAATAGTCATCGGTTTAGTAGTCAGTAGAGCGCAAGAGTTGCTGGAAGTCCGGCAAGAGTGCTGAGAGCTAACAAACAGTCCTACAGCAGCCCGACCACTACGGAGCTTGGGATCGGGCTGCGCAACCTTAATTAGCTGCGACTTTGCCGTTCGCGATCTTGTCTTCGACGCAACTAGGCGCGGGTGTCCTGTTTAGAGCCAGGCACACCTTCCGTTTGGCCCGGTAAGCCGTCCATCGGAGCCGATCCACGATGCCTCGGCGATGCTGTTGGCACTTTTTCCATTCCGAGGCGATCTCAAGAAGGCGCCTGATAAGCCCGTCCACCGTAGTCTCAGCCGTCCGCTGCGCTTCTCTCGGCTCGCAAGGCCGCATCAGGTATCCAATGATACCGGCTCGGGAGTACACATCGGCACAGATTATCTCGAAGCCGACGGCCTCGAAGATTCTCGGCGCCGTTTCATGACACAGCCAGTAGCAATGGTCGATTTTCGTGATCGCTTCGGGAGCGCCTTGGAGCCGGCAGGACTCGACAAAATCAATGACGTCGCAATAAAACAGGCCGTCCGGCTCCAGGAGTTCACGAATGTTCAGCAGACTCGAACGCAGGTCAAAAAGGTGCTCGATCGATCGACAGAGTAGAATGACATCGAATTTTCTGCCTGGAGCGTATGTTTCGAGCGATCCGACGACACCCTCTATACCAAGCGCTTTGGCCGCGGCAATCTCCTCAACGGCAGGATCGAGCACTGTCGCTGTCCATCCCAAGCGCGATGCCACGGTCGCAGCCACGACACCCGCGCTGCCACCCACATCGAGAAGGGACCGATGTTCCCGATCGCCATTGCAGCTTTCCAGCACATCGACAATGCTCGCTGCATAGTTCAACTGGTCACGGCGGATATCCTCGATGTTTGACTGCCTGCCGCAAAATTGTCCGGTCAGGAACCGGTATCGACCGCTGCCGTAGAATTCCGAATATGCTTCGGGATTTAAGCGATCGACGAGGTAGATGAGACCACAGCTCGGGCACAGCGCAGTGCGCACTGGAAAGTCGTAGCGATCCCGCTTACCGAGGATTATTTGCCGGCGGCAACCGCAGATATTACAGCAGGTGTGTGGGGCACGAGACACTACTCCCCAGTTGTCAAGCGCTGAACGACATCGCTTTCTTCGCATCTCCAGTTCTTTGGGATTAATAGAGAACATGTTCGCCTCTCAGGCTAAGGCTCGTTCTCGTTCCAATGGAGACGTGTTGGTCGCTTCCAGTGACCATTCTGCAGGCGGCGAAAATACCGCGTTCCATCCACTGCTCCGGCCACAAATATCTAGATGGAAGATGTCCGATATGTTCCGCGACTGAACCGATTCACCGTAGTATAAAACCTTAAACCAAAGTGAATACATCCCGGGCTCCAACCAGAGAGCAGGCACGCGCAATCGAATCGCGTAGTTTTCACTTAACGACCCAAATGTCTTGAAATCGCCGCTGTCAGTCCTGAGATGAAGTAGGTTCCGTTGGGAAGAATCCTCCAGCACGCAAAGCAATGTGAAACTCGCCACTCCCCGGGGAATTTTCAATGTGGTGCGGAGGTCGAAGCTCTGACCTTGGTCGATCGGTCCCTCGAGCCCGTCGACTGAGATAGGTCCAAATCCACAAATGGGAATGCCATCCTCAGACGCTCGGATGCCGGCGGCACCAGCCAACCTAAAATAGGTTTCAATACTTCTGCCGATGTCGCCGAGGTAGGCCACACGGCCAGAATCCAGGACAAGTCCCTTCTGGCACAGCGCTCGGATCGCACCCATATTGTGACTGACGAACAGCACAGTCCGTCCATCCGCAGCCACCTCGCCAATCCGCCCGAGGCACTTTCGCTGGAACGCCACATCACCGACGGCGAGGACTTCGTCGACCAGCAGAATCTCCGGTTCAAGATGTGCCGCTACCGCGAACGCCAAGCGCAGGTACATTCCGGTGGAATAGTGTTTGACCGGCGTGTCTATAAACCTTTCGACCTCCGCAAACGCGACAATCCGATCGAATTGCCGCGCGATGTCGGAGCGCTTCATGCCGAGAATTGCGCCGTTCAGGTAGATGTTTTCGCGGCCGGTGAGCTCTCCATGAAAACCCGTGCCGACCTCGAGCAAAGAGCCGATACGCCCATAGAGATCAGCGCAGCCTGAGGTTGGTTCCGTAATCCGGGAGAGAACTTTCAGAAGCGTACTCTTGCCCGCTCCATTTCGCCCTATGACACCGACTACCTCGCCGGGGCTGACGTTGAAAGAAATATCGCGCAAAGCCCAAAACGGGCGATCCTCCTCCCTGATATTTTCGCGGCCATTGCGCGGCGCGATGGCCCGAAACGGCGCCGTCAATGCTCTCATGAGAGACTCTCGCGCGGTGCGATAGGGCTGCTGTGTGCCGATTTTGTATCGCTTGGAAAGCTGCTCCGCTCGTATCGCTGTTCCGCTCATTGGGTGACACAGGCCCTTTCACATGAGTTCTGCAGCGTGAGAGCCAGGCTAATCCATTGCCAAACATAAAAACTGTTGCTGCTCTCTCCGTTGCAGTAGCTCCGCCAGGCATTGATCATGGAATCCTTGCTGAACCACGCGCCGCCATATTCCGTGATGATCGTTTCAATACAACTTTGCGTCCAATCGTGCAGCGGACCGGCGAGCCATTCGCGCTGAGGTGTTTGGACCGGGCGCTTGGGTGCCTCCACCACTTCGCATGGCACCAACTTCCGGGTGATCTTCCGTAGCAGCCATTTGTGCACGCCATTCGCAATTTTTCTGCCGGGCGGTTGCCGAAGGGCGAGCTCAAACAGACGGTGATCCATGAATGGTTCGCGCAGCTCAGTAGACGCTCTCATCGAAACCCTGTCGTTAAACCGCAGAGCCCGTGGAATCTTCGTATACCGCGTATCAATGTACTGCCGCGTACGCAAGGCATCGGGGAACGCTTTTGGAGGATTGAAGGGGATCGCGCGTTTGAGAAACTCTGCGATTAGGCAAGAAGGAAGGGTTGCCGTGTGGTGCGTTCCCTGTAGCGGCGCGATTGAGATTGATTCAGCATCGTTCTGGTAATAGTCGTAGCCGGCCCATTGCTCGTCCATTCCTTGCCCGTCGAGCAGCACGGTCACACCTTCCAGCCGAGCCGTATCAAAAAGACGAGCGTATGCGAGAGTTGGCAATCCTCCGAACGGCTCATCTTGATGTGCTTGCACTTCCGCTGCTAAGTCCGGAATCTCCTGGGCTTGGAGTTGATAAACGATCGAGGGGTGCTGAGTCTCTTTCAGATTCCGCTGTACCCAGGGCAGCTCATCGTAGCGCCCATCACCCGTCGTGTAGGTAAAGGCCTTCACCTTGCTCGGACAGCTGTTTGTCTGATTCACCAATCCGAGCAGCGCAGATGAATCAACTCCTCCACTGATGTTGATCCCAACCTCGACGTCTGACCGAAATCTCAACCGGACGCTTTCGGCGAGCAGGTCGGAATACTCCGCGCAAACCAGTTCGAGCGGTCGGTCATCGAATTCCGGACCGATGGCAGCCGGTAAGTCATACCATCTCTCGATCTGGGTGGCCCCGTTACTGCTCCAGGAGAGCCGATGCCCAGGCTCGAGATTCGATATACCCTCCCAAAAGGTATGCTCCGAATGATCATGCAGACCGAAAGCGAAGTAGGTGGCCCAAGTGTTTTCATTTAGCTGCTTGGGTATGCCCGCTGCGTGTAAAGCCCGGATCTCGCTTGCCAGCCAGATCCCTCCATCGGGACGAAGCGCGTAGTAGAGCGGTTTCACTCCAAAACGATCACGCGCGGCGAAGAGTTTTCCATCACGCACATCCCAGATCAGAAACGCAAACATGCCGAGGAAATGATCGACGCAGGATTCGCCCCAACGCTCATAAGCGGCAAGGATTACTTCCGTATCGGTATTGGTTCGGAATGGATAATGGTCCAATTCGCGCCGAAGCTCGAGGAAGTTATAGATTTCTCCGTTGAAGACAAGATGGAGGTTTCCGGTCGCGTTCGCCATGGGCTGATGGCCTGCCGACGAAAGGTCAAGAATACTCAGCCGATTGTGCGCGAGGCCCGCAGTCTGAGTCTCATCCACGAAGATTCCGCAATCGTCAGGACCGCGGTGCCGTTGTACCGCTGCCATGCACTCCAGTTGGAAGCGATTCCAACCAGATCCGAATAAGCCAGCTATGCCGCACATAAATGTTTGGAGGGAACCTGGACCGGCTTGAATTGATCTTTGCGAGATTCCTGTTTCTGTTTCAACGGGAAGAACGTCTCAAAGAGAGTCCAATCGCTATTGCGTTCTGCCAACCGCGTAGAGCATGGGTTCCTGATGGATAAAATGCCCGTAGGCAGTTCCTAGTTCCTGGTGAGTCCGCCACAACGCCCCTTTGATGTCGCCTGACAACAGACGAGCAATTAGCTGGCGACTTGTGTATGGCTCCAGATCAAAACTCCCTACGGTCTCCACTCGAAAGCCAGCCCTTTCCAAAGCTGTCCGAAGGGAACTGGCCGTGAAGAGGAATATGTGCGCATGAGGCGCCAGCATGCCGGTCCAACGACGGCCAAGCAGCCGAAAGTGGCCCGAATCCATGTTGGGCGTCGTGACAACAAGCCGTCCCCCAGTCCGCGTCAACTTCTTTATTTCGCGCAGCTGTATAAGCGGCGCCGGCAGGTGCTCAATCACGCTTTCCATCACCACCAAATCGAATGAATCTTCTCCCAGCGCTGCCTTCGCGAGTGTTCCGTCATAGAAAGGAATTTCCGGGTACAGTGCACGGGCGCGAGCTGTGCGAGTCGCGGACGCCTCTACGCCTACCACGACAGGCCACCCCGCACACTTCAACTCTGCGCAGAGATGACCATCGCCGGATCCAATGTCTACCGCACGCTCTGCGACTTCTCGCAAAGCTGGAAATTGGTCGGCGACTCTCCAAAAGCCTGCAGTACGCGACTGAACAGGCTTGCGCACGAGGGGTGCATCCATTTGCAGTCGTGAGTAATAGGACGTGTAGAATTCCTCGGTTTGTTCACTTTGCCTCAGCGGCGGAGGATCGGTTTGGTAACAGCCGCACCCTTCACATCGCGCGAGTCCGCCGCGTCGCGCACGAAAACAGCTCCGCCATTGGTTGGAGCCACACCAGCAGCGCAGCAGACCTGCTGTCTGCGCAAATGAATTTGCTTGGATTGTTGCGGCAGCTTGCGTCACGGTGTGCCTCTGGAGTTCGGTCCTTTCTGACTTGTTCCGCGGAGAGCTCACACGACATCGGCGAAGCTTTTTTCCATTCGGCGAAAATAGAATGCGCCGCCGACTAACACCAAAAGTGCCGCCACCGCCGAGGCAGCGATTGTCGGACCCACGCTCGTTTTCGTACCCAGCAGGGCCCATCGAAACCCCTCTACAACTCCAACCATAGGATTCAGTGCAAAAACAGATCTCCATCTCCCGTGTAGAAGGCTGCTCGGATACACGATTGGTGTGGCGTACATCCAGAACTGGACGATAAACGGAACCGCGTATTTCACGTCTCGGAAGCGGACATTCAAGGCTGAAAGCCACAGGCCTGCGCCAAGTGACGTCGCGAAAGCCAGCAACAGGAAAAACGGTAACCAGATGAGATGGCGCGTCGGATGGATGCCGTAGCGCGCCATGAGACCCAATAAGACCGTGAAACTAATGGAAAAGTCCACGAGTCCGGCGCTCGTCGTGCTCAATGGTATCGCTAAGCGCGGGAAGTAAACTTTCTTGATCAGGTTCCCCTGTCCCACAAGGCTGTCCGCCGATTGGGTCAATCCTTGAGCAAAAAACGTCCAGGGAACCAA
>Ga0210404_10000868_pt1 | contig 13991 bp, 17 predicted proteins | sample IncBWH28MmetaG_FD_155455 | JGI IMG/M metagenome (GOLD analysis project Ga0210404, IMG submission 155455) | Forest soil microbial communities from Barre Woods Harvard Forest LTER site, Petersham, Massachusetts, United States - Inc-BW-H-28-M | ecosystem: Environmental > Terrestrial > Soil >... | reverse complement strand
GCACTCGCCGGCAACCAAAGTGAACATGATGCGGGACAGCATCCGGATGTTCCTCGATGTGTTCACCATACGGTGGAACTCGCTGAAGGGTTGTTATCCTCGCAAGAAGTAAAGTTTCCGTGTCTTACTTTGCAGTGCAAAGTACTTGACAAAGCGTCGGCGGGTTTGCTAGGCTTTTCCCATGGCGACTCCAGGCCCGCTTCGCTCTCCCAAACCCGAGCCCATTCCCATCGACGCTCGCGCCGCCGACCATCTTCGCTACATCCGCGAAACCATGGAGAGTGCCGCGGAATTTACCGCCGTGCCCGGGTGGGGCGGCGTGGCCATGGGCATTACCGCGCTGGTTGCGGCTTTCGTGGCCTCACGGCAGACGACGCCGCTTGCCTGGCTGACGGTCTGGCTGATCGAAGCGTTCGTTGCGGTGGCTATTGCGGCTCCGGCGGCCGCCACCAAGGCACATCGCGCCAATTCCGCACTCTTCTCCGGCCCCGGCCGCAAATTCGTGCTTAGTTTCGCGCCGCCGATCGTCGTGGGCGGCCTTTTGACGTTCGCGCTGTATCACACCGGCTTTCTCGCCGTCTTGCCGGGAGTCTGGCTGCTATTGTATGGAACAGCCATCGTCACAGGTGGGGCGTTTTCCGTGCGCGTAGTGCCGGTGATGGGCTTGTGTCTGATGTTGCTTGGCGCCGCGGCGCTTTTTGCACCCGCAAGCTGGGGCGATGCGCTGATGGCTGCGGGCTTCGGCATCGTGCAGATGGGTTTCGGCTGGTGGATTGCCCGCCACTACGGAGGCTAACAGGAGATTGCATGGGTAAGTCGTCCACAGCACGTCAGGAACGCGTTCACAAGCCGCGCGAGCGCGAGGCCTCGCTGGAGGCCATCCGCAATCCGGCTCGGGAAACTGTCCCCGCGGATCTGGATCGCCTGATCCACGAGCGCATCCGACTGGGAATCGTCAGCGCGCTGGCTGTCAATCGCTCGCTCACATTCAATGAATTGAAGGCCCTGCTGAAAACGACCGATGGCAACCTGAGCGTTCATGCGCGAAAGCTCGAAGAAGCCGATTACATCGTGTGCACCAAATCGTTCGACGGGCGTCTGCCGAAGACGGAGTATCGGCTTGCGGCCGCGGGACGCAAGGCGCTGGAGCGTTACCTGAATCACATGGAAGCGTTGATTCGCGCGACGCGCGAAGGGTAACCGGCAAAATTTTTTGTGACTATACTTTGTATTGCAGAGTAGTTTATATCACTTCCTCCGCGGCGGAGAAAGAACATGCTCATGCAGCACCTGACCGTACAGCAGATTTTCACCACTCAGCCGGCCATCGCACAGGCTCCACGTCTTCACGTCGCCATCATCTCGGACGGCAACGGCCGCTGGGCCACTTCACGAGGCTTGCCCCGTTCCGCAGGCCATCGCGCGGGAGCCGAGTCGGCGCGGCGGGTCATCCGGGCGGCGCCGCGCCTGGGGATCCATACACTGACGCTCTTCGCGCTCTCGTCCGCGAATTGGAAACGTCCGGCGGCCGAAGTTAACGCGATTTTGCGGCTGCTCCACGAATACCTGCTCACCGAAACGACGCATTGCATCGACGAAGGCGTCCGACTCAGCATCATCGGGAGGCGCGACCGGTTGCCCGCCACGCTCCGCCAGGCCGTCGCCGACTCCGAAGCGGCCACAGCAAACGGAACGCGTCTGCATCTCCGGCTCGCAGTGGATTATTCCGCGCGCGAGGCCATCTTTCACGCCGCCTGCCGCTTTTACAAAGTCACCGAGCTTTCGCCTGAATCCTTCAGCAGCGTTCTTGCGGAAGTTCTCCGCGGCGGCTCGACAGAAGTGGACCTGCTGATTCGTACAGGCGGCGAGCAACGCCTATCTGATTTTCTTTTGTGGGAATGCGCCTTTGCGGAGTTCGTATTCCTGCAGAAACGCTGGCCGGATTTTACCGCCGCCGACCTGGAAGCAGCGGTGAAAGAATTCGGGCAACGTGAGCGCACCCGTGGCGCATTGCCGGACGCCATCGCCGGCTAGCCGGAATCCCAGAGAAGAGGAGAGAACGATGTCGGAATTCACACCGCACTTTGCACCTATCGTCGTGCTGCTTTTCCTAGGCACCGTCTTACTGCTGGGCGTCAGTTTTCTTGTACTTTTCTATGGCGCCGCGCGGCGCTCTTCCTTTTTCGCAAGGCTCGGCGTGGGGGCAATATTGACGATCGCTGCCGGCTATTTGCTGCTCCTCACTAGCGTTTCTTTCGCGAGCAGTGAGAAGGTATTGTCTGCAGGCGGATGGAAATACTTTTGCGAGATCGATTGCCACCTCGCCTATTCGCTGGTGGGTGCGCAGACAGCCGCCGCGCTCGGTCCTGAGATGCAGCAAATCTTTCCACGCGGAAAATTCGTTGTCGTCCGTGTGAAGACCTGGTTTGACGAACGCACCATTTCCGCGCATCGCGGCAATGGGCCCCTCACGCCCAACGCGCGCAAGGTCGTTCTCGTTGATGACACAGGGCGCAGCTATGCATCCTCTGGCGAAAGTCAGGCAGCCTTGGCGCGCCTTGGAAATAGCTCCACTGCGATTACCGAGCCTCTGAGGCCGGGGGAGTCGTACACCACCGATTTTGTCTTCGACGTTCCCAAGGACGCGCGCGGTTTGCGCCTGCTGATTACCGAGGATGATCCCGAAACCCGGCTGGTGATCGGCCATGAAAACAGCCTCTTGCATAAGAAAATCTACTTTGCCCTTGATTCCGTCCCGGCCCTCACGAATTCTGCACAATAAAGTCTTAAGAACAAGCAGGTTGTTGGCGGACTTCGCGGTCGTCTCACCCTGACATTTCGCCTCCCTCGGTCGTCTATACCTCAGGAGCCAGGAATGGGAACGATGGGACTTGCGCTGCCTTGGAGGGCTAGAATCTCTTCCGTGCCGCGCGAACGGGGGACGCGAGTGGAACCTTCCGAGCACTTAGCCGCCGGCCCAAATCCGGCCGCCATGGACGTATCCACAGAAGACGCCACCCTGGCTGCCGGTTGCCGGGCAGGAAATTTGCATGCCTACGAGCGTCTTTATACCCTGCATGGCGCGCGGATGAAAAATCTTGCGCGCAATCTTCTGGGCAGTCCGGTGGACGCGGAAGACGCCGTGCAGGATACGTTTCTGAAAGTGCAGCGCAGCATCGCCGGTTTTCGCGGCCAATCAAGCTTCGTCACCTGGACCTACCGGATTCTGATCAACACTTGCTACGATGCGCGCCGCAGCCGCTTGCGCAAGAAAGAAGTGGCCAACGACGACTCCGGCGAAGCGCCGCGCCCGGAGCCTCGCGCGCCTGTCGCACATCCCTCGCTGCGCATGGCCCTGGAACGCGCGCTGGCTTCTCTAACGCGGCACCAGCGAGACGTTTTTCTTTTGTACGAAGTGGAAGGCTTCCGGCACGCGGAGATCGCAGGGATGCTGGAGATCTCCGAGACCGCTTCGAAGAACACACTTTTTCAGGCGAAGAAGAATCTTCGCCAGTTGCTTGAGCCTCCGCGCAGCAGCGCGTTGGAGGCACGGTGAACGATGATGACTGTCACTTGTAACGATCGCGACCGCATTTTCGAAGACGGCACGCCCACGGAGTGGCTGGCGCTGGAAGCCCATGCCGCCGGGTGCCCGGCTTGCACGGAAGAACTTCGCGCATGGAAAGCGCTGAGCGTGGCCGCGCAAGAGATGCGCGACTACCGCGAAACCCCGGCACTCTGGGCGCGCATTGAAAGCGCCCTCGCGAAAGAAGATGCGCGACGGACACGGCGCACCGAACGCAGGAGCTGGTTCTCGTTTCTGCAAAATATCCCGGTGGGATGGCAAGCCGCCGCGGCGGGTGCTCTTGTTCTGATGCTGACAATTTCCGCTGGTTGGATTTACATCCACCGACCCGGTAACCCGCCCGTGAACGATCAATCCTTGTTGATGAGCCCGGCCCTTAAGAATGTAGAGGATGCCGAAGCCGCCTACGTGCAAGCCATCGACAAGCTCGCCGCCGAGGCCCGCCCGCAACTCGAGACTCCCGCGACGCCTTTGCTCGCCAACTATCACGAAAAGCTGGTTTTGCTAGACAGCGCGATTGCCGATCTGCGGGCGCAGGCAGGAATGAATCCGTCAAACGCGCAGCTTCGCCACCAGTTGCTCGCCATGTACCAGGAAAAGCAGCACACTCTCGAAGAGGTTTTGGAGGTTAGACAGCAATGAATTGCCCTGCACCCATATCTCGGAAAGCATCGCGGCGTCTGGCCGCGGTTGCCGGAGTTCTCTGCGCGTTATTCGTGATGACGGGAAGCCCCGTGCTCGCCGCAAACTTCGCGCAGGAACAGGTCTCCCGGGACTTTCAGAAGACCTTGACGCTGGGCGCAGGCCAGTCGGTGCGCGTCGAGCACAAGTTTGGTGAGGTTCGCGTTCACGGCGAAGCCGGCCGGGACGTCAAAATCTCCGCCACCATCCGCGCCCAGGCTAGCTCCAAGGAAGAAGCCGAGTCGTTCGTGCAGAAAATCCAGATCGAAGTGCAACAGACGAGTGAGGGCGTGCGCATCAAGACCATTTATCCGGACGAAGAAAAGAGCTGGTTTCACATCAGCAGGCATTCTTCGTGGTCCGTAAGCTATGACATCGGCATGCCGGCGGACGCTCCGCTCAACGTGCGAAATAGTTTTGGAAGCGTGGAGGTCGCGCGCATCCATGGCTCCACGGATATCGAAAACAGCCATGGCACGCTGAACGTGCGCGATGCCGGGGCCGCGCGTCTGAACAATTCGTTTGGCAGCATCGAAGTCAGCGGCGCCGCGGGAAACGTCTCCGTGAACGACAATAACGGTTCCGTGCAGGTCTCCGACGTGAAAGGAACGCTCGAGCTGCACAACCGCTTTGGCAGCATCACGACGCGCGACATTCAAGGTGCGGCGACGATCACGGGGGGCAACGGCGCGGTGACGGTGAGCAACGCGGCCTCCGCGAACATCACGACTTCTTTCGGGGGCGTTGACGCGCGCAACATTCGTGGCGATCTTTCGATTCGCGATAACAACGGAAATGTGGACATCGCCACGATCGGCGGCGCCGTGGACGTCACCGACAGTTTCGGCAACGTCACGTTTTCTGACGTTAAAGGCCGCATAAACTGCACCACGAACAATGGCCGGGTCAAGGGCAGTTCGCTGACGGGCAGCGCAGTGATCATTCGCGATTCCTTCGGCAACATCGAACTGGACGCGGTCACCGGCGCCTTGGACGCCGAAACGTCCAATGGGAAAGTTACCGTGCGCGACGCGCGGGGCAGCGTCACGCTTAAATCCTCGTTCGGAGCCATTGAAGCCTCGAACATTCCGAAGGGCATTCGCGCCATCACCGGAAACGGAGGAATCATCCTCACCGACATTGGCGCAGATACCTTCGCAAAGACGAGTTTTGGGAGTGTCCTGGCAGAGCGGATCAACGGGAATCTAACGGTGGAAAATAGCAATGGCTCCGTCACCGCGCGCAGCGTGAAGGGCGATGCGGGAGTGAACACTTCCTTCGCCGGTGTGACGCTGGAATCGATCGGTGGGCGCATAACAGTGGACAATCAGAACGGCGCAATCTCCGTGACGGCCATGCGTCCCGCCAGCGGCTGCCGCGACATTTCGCTAAAGACATCCTTCTCATCGATACGCGTTCGCGTTCCGGACGGAGTGGGCTACAGCCTTGCGGCGCGGACTTCCTTCGGCAGAATTTCCTCAGAGTTGCCGGTCACTTCGACGGGCAGCATCGGTGGCGATTCCCTGAGCGGAACGATTGGGGCCGGAGGCTGCCAGCTTCAGCTCACCGATTCGAATGGCAGTATTGAAATCGCGAAAGCTCCCTGATTGCGGGACGCGTCAGCGCACTTGACCACGCGCGCGATCCATCGCGAACGCTTTTTTCAGGATGCGCGTTGCGGTTTCCGTCAGGTAAAATTTGCCGAGTTCCTCTTCGCGCGCAAAGGCCACTTCCGTGACATCACTTCCAGCACGTGCCTCGCCGCCGATTCGTTCGCATAGATAGTCCACAATGACGTAGTGAAAACGCGGCTTTTTCTGCGCCCGGGCAGCAATCTTGCCATCTTCCGCATAGATTCGGTCAAACACCTCAATGAGCTCACCGACTCGAACCACGAGCCCGGTTTCTTCCAACAATTCGCGCGCAACGCCTTCCTCCAGCGTTTCACCAAGCTCCAGCGTTCCGCCGGGGATCGACCACTCTCCGCGCAACGGCTCACTTCCGCGGCGGATCAGCAGCGTGCGGCCGCCATCGATGATCACGCCGCCGATACCCACTACCGGCCTTTCGGGGTACTCTCTGGAGGAAGCCATTTGTAAGGTCCTTGAAGAAGCGGCGCGGTGGCGTTCCGAGCAGCCACACCGCGCACGGGAGTTGACTTCGTATATCGCGGTATATAATACGCTGCACGGTGGTGGAGACGGTCCTTGTGCCCCCACTTTGTGAACGACTCTACGGAGGATGGCGCCGTGATCCGTTGCCCTGAATGTTCCGCCGAAATCGACGTCGACGAAGACGAAATCGAAGAAGGCGAGATCCTGAGTTGTCCCGAGTGCGAGTCTGAGCTTGAGGTCTCGCAGACGCATCCCGTCCACCTGAACCTCATCGCCGATGATGCGGACGAAGAGGACGACGAGGAAGAAGAAGGCAAGACCGGGGAAAATGGCGATCTCATCGACGACGATGATGACGACGAGGAAGACGAAGAAGACGACGAGGAATGAGCCCCGCGTCATTCCTGGCCTGGCATCTTACAATGCTCTTCCTGCCATCTAAATAGATTAAGGAGCAGTGCGATGTATCGTCATCCTCGGTGGATTACTGCCATCTGCACGGCTGCGCTTTTCGCACCATTCATTTCGGCGTTCGCCCTAGCCCAGGAGCCACCTGCGTCTGCTCCACCCGCGCCGCCGGCCCCCGCAACGGCTCCGAGCAAACCTGGAAAGACAAAATACAGCCATAAAAATGACTTTTTGATCCGTGGAACGGTCTTCAACGAAAAGGCTCTTTCCGCTCCGGGCGTGCAGCTTCGCATCCGCCGGGCTGGCGAAAAAAAATTCCGATGGGAGAGCTACACCAACTCCCGCGGGGAGTTTGCAGTGCGCGTGCCTCAGGGCTCAGACTATGAGATGGTTGTCCATGCAAAGGGTCTCGCGGAGCAAACGCGCAGCATCGACGCGAAAAACGGCGGGAACGAGGAGCGCCTGGTGTTCCGAATGGAGCTCGCCGCAGGAGACAAAAAATGAACACTCAACGCCGCATTCTCTGTCTGTTGGCAGCGCTTTCGCTGTTCGCGGCTCTTGCCGGGGCGCAAGACAAGAAGCGCGAAGCGCAGCTGCGCACGGTTCGCGGCATGGTCCTGGACAAATCCGAAAGCCCCATTTCCGGCAGCGTGGTTTTCCTGAAGAACACGCGCACCAATTCTGTCCGCAGCAACTATACGGATGACACCGGCAGTTACCGCTTTAGCGGGCTCGACCCCAATACGGATTACGAAGTGCACGCGGAAAAAGAGGGCGCTAAGTCTTCCACACGCACAATTTCAAGCTTCGACGGCCGCAAGGAAATCGACCTCAATTTGAAGATCGACCGGAAAAAGAGCTGATTGCATTTTCTCCCACGCTCTTGAGTTCTGTTGCGCCCCGGATTTGCTTGTGCCTTCGCGAAGGAGCAGGACAGCTGAAGGCATTCCCCGTGCGAAACCATTCCGCGGCGCGGCGAATCTAAGTTGGAGCGTTGTTCCTGGATACCGCGACATCCCATTTGTTGCTGGAATCTACCATTCTCAGGAGATAGTCAGACTTTTTTTTATGACCAGACAAACGGGGATCTCGCGCCTTTTTATTTGCTCATTCTTGATTGTTCTTGCGGTTCTGGTTTCCCCAGCCATGGGGCAACAACCGCAACCACCCACGCCACCGCCGGCTGCACAGGACGATAAGGACAAAGACAAATCCGGTGCCACGGTCGGCAAGAGCAAATTGGAGAAGGAAACAGGAACGGTCAACGACCGCATCTTCGAAGTCCTCCCGAACTACGGGACGGTCGAAAACGCCCAGGAACTCCCCCCTCTTTCCTCAGGACAGAAATTCCGCTTGGCCACCGCAGGTGTTTTCGATTGGGCCGCATTTCCGTTCAACGGCGCTCTCGCTGGGATTGCACAGGCGAGAAATGATCCTAAGGAGTGGGGCCAAGGATGGGGCGCCTACGGAAAACGTTACGGCGCATCCTTTGCCGACAACAGCATCGGCACTTATATGACCACTGCGATCTTCCCAAGCATGCTCCATGAAGATCCTCGCTACTACCAACTGGGAAAGGGACGCTTTCTCCACCGCGCCTATCATGGGATCAACCGGCTCTTCGTCACTCGAACGGATTCGGGGCACGATCGATTTAACTACTCCGAATCCATTGGCAACGCCGCAGCCGCCGCAATCTCGAATATCTACCATGTGCCGTCCGACCGCACCGCTTCGCGAAACGCGACCACTTTTGCTTTTCTGATCCTCTACGATGGTTTGTCCAACGAGTTGAAGGAATTCTGGCCGGACATTCGCCGCAAGGTCTTTCACAAAAACACGCCATAGCGCGGCGTCTGCTTTCAACAATCGTTTCTAGCCCGCTTTCGGCGCCAGGACACGCACCGCTTTCGACACCACTTCAATCTCTACCGGAGTAGGCCCGAAAATCTCGCCATCACCATGGAACGAACACGGCCGGTCTGTGCTCAGCCGCACGCGGCGGACTCGCCAGCGTTTCACGCGTGAAGTTCGAAGCTGACCACTCCCCATGAGCCGTGGAAGCAGCGTTAATACTCCAAACTTAGTGAGTTCCTCGATCATGACCACATGAAGCGTACCGTCATCGACGGTCGCCTCAGGAGCCAGTCTCAATCCGGCGCCGTAGGTCGGAGAATTCAATGCCGCGACAAGCATCGTTCTCGTTTCAAGCAAAGGCAAATTGCTTCCGGGGAATTCGATTCGGATATCCAGTGGCACGTATCCCGCCAACGCTCGCAACGCCGATGCAATGTAACGGAGCCGTCCAGGAAGGTGTCGATACGCCCCACTCGCATGGCGCGCCGCCTCAGCATCCAATCCAATGCCGCCTCCTCCTCCGTAAAGGCGCGTCCGCCCATCGGCCGTGTGGGCCCTCACGAGATCCACGCTACGCGGCTGGCCGCCCAGCACGGCTTTCGCCGCTTTGACGGGGTCGCTCGGTAATCCCAGCGCGGCGGCAAAATCATTTCCGCCGCCGATCGGCAAGACACCTAAAACAACATCTTCCCCGAACGCCGCATTCGCCAGCGCCTGAAACGTTCCGTCTCCGCCCATCGCAAGGAGCACGCGCTGCCCTTGCGATATGGCGTTCTGCGCAAATGATTCGAGTTCTGGAGCGCTGCTCGTCATTACAAACTGCGCGTGGATCTGGAACGATTCGAAGACTTCCTGAATCTGCGAGAGATAAACCCGTGCACGGCCCCCTCCCGCGGCGGAATTGACGAACACAATTGGTGGATGTTCAAGCAAGGCTCTCGCCTTATCTGGGCGGTCTTCCATTCCTAGAGTCTAATGCGCCTGTAGCAGGAATTCCGTAATGTCAGCGTTAGGGATGCGGCTCGGATCCGAACCAGGAAAGAATTGAGACAATGGTGCCGGCGGGGGGAATCGAACCCACGGCCTAGGGATTATGAGACCCTCGCTCTACCACTGAGCTACGCCGGCAAACGCAATTCTTTATGCTACGGAGTCGCCCGCGAATGTGTCAAGGCGAACGCCGGTTTCTCGAACTTAGACACATTTTGCGAAACGCCAACTATTGCCGGTGCGTGCCGAGCATCCGCCGCGTCATTTCCTCCACCGGCGCAAGATCGTCGGTGAATACGGCAGTGCCCTTTGGAGGCGTGAGATCAACGATGGCCAGCCCTGCGTCCCGCGCAAGGTCTTGCAGGGCTTGCTCGCCGCGCATTTGTGCCCATCGCTCTCGGACTTCAACCACGGTTTTCGGTCGCACAAAAGCTAACACCATGTGGTTTCCATCCGGGCGGGAAATTACTTCTACGGATGGAAATACGCGCCTCAATGTCGCCCCCGTAGACATCAACAGCTCGCGCGATTTGCTGGTGTCATAGACATTCATCATCAACAGCCCGTCGTCTGTCATGTGCAATCGTACTTGTTCAAAAAACTCTTCCGTAATCAAATAAAACGGGATATACGGACCCCCTTGATAGAGATCAACTTGAATTAGGTCGTAGCTCCGCGTGTGGGAAGCCAGCCAGGGTCGCGCATCCGCGACGTGGACGTTGAAGTTCTTTCGATCAACGGGCAGCCCAAAAAAATTGACCGCCGCCTCCACCACTTTCGGATCAATTTCCACCGCGTCAATCTCGATTTCAGGAGCCACCGCAATCGTCGAGGCAATTCCTCCGCCAGCGCCCATCCCAAGTGCCAGCATCTTTTTCGGTGAGACCAGCGCCGCACCCAGCGCGAAGTCATCCGTGTAGAAACCGGACCAGCTAGCTCCCTGTTTCCGCGTTGTCTGGGAATACGCCGGGTGATTCAACACCAACCATCGCAGGTCTTCATGATGCAAGACGGCAATCCAGTTGTACGCCGATTCTGTCGTCCAAAGTACCACCGGAGCAAACACTGGCTTCGGAACGAAAAAAGCGCCCAGGGCGGCTATGAGCGCGCCGCCAGCCATGGGCTTCCGCTTAAGAAGGCCACCGCCAGCAACTAGAAATGTTGCCGCGCAGCAAACCTGCAGCGTCATTCTGGTGCCATATCGTGGGACCAGATAAAAACTCGTCCCAAGAACACCTGCGATGCTGCCGGCAGTCGAAAGCGCATAGACCTTGCCCGCAGTCACTCCGATGTGCCCGGCCCGCGCGAGCAGGCGAATCACGAACGGTCCCGTGACTGCCAGCGCTGTCATTGTCGGGACAAAAATAATCAAACTAGCAACCGCGGTCCCAAAGAATTCTCCGGATTGCCACAACCATCTCAGGATCGACCTAACAGCCAATATGATAGCGAACTGGTAAATTCCGCTTCCCAGAATTACCAGATACAAAACTGTCGCGGACTGGCTCCGATCCGCCAACCAGCCGCCCAGGGCATACCCAGCCGCCAGGGCGACCATAACCACCGAGATCATGCTGCCCCAAACGTAAATGGAGTAGCCAAAGTAAGGAGCATAGAGGCGAAAGGCAGAGAGCTCCAGGGACATGATGATGGCGCCCGTTAGTGCCGCAGTGACCAGCCAAAGTACGGGCTGTGCTTGGCTGCTGATTGTCGCGCTCGTGTCTATTTGCCCGTCCATGGCCTGTAGTTCTAACACAACAAACAACCTACCGACCCGAGAAAAGGAGAGAGGGCAAGATCCACACATTTTGCCCGTCTTCACCGGCGAGCTTAACAGCAGAGACTTGGGATTCCACCTCTCTTGCCGGGCTCTGTTGGTTCTTCGTGAACGAGCAAGCCTCCCAAGTCGGCCGTGACTCGCGCCAGGGGGTGGTCCTATAGCATTTAGTACTACGGTACCGTTGACCCCACATGAGCGAAATCCTATTCTGCCGTCGTTCGAGCACTGTCCCACCCATGGGGATAGGCGAAAGTTTATCGAAACCATGGGAGGGGTACCTGTGTATCGATTCGGTACAGGCTCATCGCCTGAGCTGCTTGACATTGGTGTATTTATGGATAGACTCGCTCCGGGGTTGTTTCTCACCTCGGAGGCCCAATGTCACGCAAACTCACAGTTGTATTCCTAGCCATGCTGGTTTTGGCAGGGGCAATGAGCCTGAAAACGGTTGTCGTCGCTCATGGCGATGGATCCGTAGTCATGGCAAACGGTGGCGCACCACTACCGCCGACGCCATGGAAGAATGGTGGCGCACCGCTACCGCCGACGCCTTGGAAGAACGGCGGCGCACCGCTACCACCGACGCCCTGGAAATAACGGCGTGGTTCCCGCAAGGTTAGCCTGACCGACACTGCGGAACTGACCAGGGCGTAGATAGGCGAAACAACGTGCCTGGTCCATATGAATACACAGTTTGGTTCCTCTGTACTCTCTTAGAGGTAGGCGTGGTGGTGTGCGCGATCTCAAGAGGATCCTTCCGTCGCTATCTGGCACTCAACGTCTATATGCTGGCGTCTTCGTGCGTCAACATCGTTCGCTTCAAGGTTCTCTTTACCTACGGATTCAGGTCCACGGAATACGGTTATCTCTACTACTACTCGGATTTGCTGCTGACTATCGGACTGTTTTTTGCGCTCATGAGCTTGTACGCTCACGTCTTCGAAGAGATGCGTGCGGAGCGCTTCCTGCGCACAGGTGCGCTGCTCCTGCTGCTCGGCACGGCGATCTTTTCATTTGCTGTGGTCCAGCAGGCCTCCGATAGAATCCTAAGCCGCTTCGTGGTCGAAGCTTCTCAAAATCTCTACTTTGTCGGTCTAGTCCTGACCTACGTACTCTGGGGAGCCATGCTCAAGCTGCGCGAGACGCGCACGCGCCTGATTCAATTGGTGCTCGCTCTGGGACTTTATTTCAGCGTCCTCGCCGCCAGCTATGCGCTGCGCAATCTCTATCCGAGCCTGCACAACATCTGGCCCTATCTCACGCCAATTTCTGCCTGCCTCCTGCCTCTGGCTTGGGCCTATGCGTTTTGGCGAATTTCGGAAGACGCGCGAATTGCGCCCTCCCGGCTTGCGGTGGTGCCTCGATGATGGCCGGTTTCATTCTCGTCTGCTCGGTCGTGCTGCTGCTGCAGTTCTTTGTTTCCTACTGCCGCTCGCTCATCGCCGCTTCCGCGAAGCAGGCCTTGTCTCCTGAAGTGCGGGACGTCGCCGGCATTCCTCGCAGCGCTTCCGGGGAAGACTTCACGCGCGTCATGCAGCTGTTGCAGCTCTGTCCTGAGCGCCCCGAGGATCGCAGCAGCATCCAGGCCATCGGCGCGTACTTTGGCCTTCTCGGTTTCCTCCGCGCGACCGTGGCGCGCCTGGTTCCCTCCATGCAAGCCTGGACGGAATCGGAGCGCAGCAGTTGCGCGTACTTTGCCGCTGTCGCTCTTGAGCGCCGCATCGCCTTCAGCCGCGGCATGCTTGCACAACAGATGGAAAGCTAGCTGTCTGGCTGTTTGTTCCTCTCCAAGCGCTGCTGTCTCTTTAGCCACAAACACCGCCTGAATTCTTGATCGATTCTTGCGCCGTATTGTATTCTCCTCATGTTCCCTCCTCGCCGGAGTGGATGCGTCCGCAGCGCAAAACTTACCGGTGACAAAAACTTGCTTGCAGTGTGGCGCCGTATTGCCGTCCAGCATACGGGTCTGCCATTTTTGTGAATCTTCTTTTTCCGCTGACCTCTCGCCCCTGGAACCATCCCGGGGCGCGGGCCCAAACATCGCCGAACGCCGTGCGGATCGCTTCTCCGTAAAGCGCGAGCCTGTGCAAGGCGCTGCATGGCGCGGCGAACTTGCCCAACGGCTCGAGGCCTATCGCACGCGTCGGCGAAAAACCGCGCCGAACCTGGCGCAATCTCAATTTCTTTTCGAAGAGCCTGCCAGCAAATCGCCTTCCCACACGACTGCCGCAGTCGACGAGCCTCCGACTAGTGTCGAGGATGATTTCTCTTTCACCATTGCGATCGGCCGCCCTTCCAAAAAACGCGTGCTCGAAGATTCCCGCATGGTGATCGATGTTTCTCTGCCTTCCGACGTGGAAGCACCTTCGCAAATTCCTCCCGCGTTGGAAGACACACCGCCTCAGCCGGGGCTTTATCCTGTCGCCTCCATCGACGACCGCCGCCTGGCTGCCTTGATCGATCTCGCTTGTTTGTTATTTGCCTACGGCGGATTCCTGATGCTTTTCGGCTCTCTCGGCGGGCAATTCACGCTGAGCAAACTGACCGCTGCCGTCTCTTCGACAACCTTTGCCAT
>Ga0210404_10000867_pt1 | contig 13993 bp, 10 predicted proteins | sample IncBWH28MmetaG_FD_155455 | JGI IMG/M metagenome (GOLD analysis project Ga0210404, IMG submission 155455) | Forest soil microbial communities from Barre Woods Harvard Forest LTER site, Petersham, Massachusetts, United States - Inc-BW-H-28-M | ecosystem: Environmental > Terrestrial > Soil >... | reverse complement strand
ACTACCCCCCACTCCCTCCTTGTAGCTTGTAAAACAATTTGACCGCATTCCTGATTGGGCGCAGGCGAAAGCACGTTCTGAACAGTTGTTCATTTTCTGAACAGCCGTTCAGATGTCATTGACAGAACGTCGGCGGGCGTGATAACAGTAATGAATTAGCCCTTGTAGCCCGGGGAGAAGGAGGGAGTGTCCAGTTGCGGCGTCTTCGCACGAAGAATCACGGCAATGGGCACCATCCCCGGCGCTATCTTGCGCGACGGCTGGAAATCCTGCGCGCCGCGGGGAAACAATTCCGCGAACAGGGATTTGCTGAAACAGGGATGCGCGACATCGCGGCGGCTGCGGCTCTCTCACCGGCAAACCTTTACAATTATTTTCAGGGCAAGCACGAGATTTTGTTCTTCTGTCAGGACAATTCCCTTGACCGGATGATTGGGGTACTCGAAAAAGCGCGCTGCCTGCGGGCGGGCGCTGCGGAGAGACTGCGCCTGGTGATTGTTTCCCATTTGCGATGCGTGCTGGATGAAGTGGAAGGATCTGCCGCACATCTACTGACGAGTGCGCTGCCACCACGGCAGCAACGCAGCCTGATTACGAAGCGCGACCGTTATGAGGAGGGAGTGCGTCAACTGATTGCGGCGGGCACGCGATCCGGAGAATTTGTGCCATGCGATCCGACACTGACAGCGTGCGCCATTCTGGGAGCGCTGAACTGGAGCGTGCGTTGGTTCAGCCCGGAGGGGCGGTTGACGCCGGCTGAAATCGCGGAAGGTTTTGCGGATTACTTGATCAGGGGCTTGCTCGCGAAACCCGGCGCTGTCCGGCGGCGCCAAGCGGCCCAGGAAATGCAGCATTCAAGCGCGAAGTATCATTCTCGGGGCGGGAAGAGCCGCGCGTTGGCCCGATGATATTCACAAGAGGTGATTAAAGGTGGCCACTCTCCCGCTCGAATCACAGAAGACAGCGCAGATTCGGATCACTCTGAACGGTGAAGAGACAGATGTCTCTTTTGCCCCGTACAAGACATTGCTCGAAGTGCTTCGCGAAGACCTGGGCCACACCGGCACGAAACATGGTTGCGAGCTGGGAGAGTGCGGGGCTTGCGCCGTTTTGCTGGACGGCAAGCCAGTGCTTTCTTGTCTGGTACTGGCGCTGGAGTGCGATCGAAAAAATGTGCTGACAGTCGAAGGGCTCGGAGCGGATGGAAATCTCCATCCACTGCAGGATGCTTTTGCTGACCTGGGCGCGGCGCAGTGCGGATACTGCACGCCGGCAATACTAGTAACGGCGAAAGCGTTGCTGGATCACGATCCGCACCCCAATCGCGACCAAATCCGTGAGGCCATTTCAGGAAATCTGTGCCGGTGCACAGGCTACTTGCAGATTTTTGAGGCGGTCGAGGCGGCTATTTTGAAAATCGCGGAACAGTCGAAGGCGGCAACCTAGAATCAATCACGGGTCCATGCACTATCAAGCGCTCGGGAGCGCAAATGCCGAAGAAAGACGATATGCCGAATCCGCTCCTTAAAGACTCGAGTACGAACGGGGACGAGCTGCGCGTGATCGGCGTCTCGCGACGGAGGGTTGATGCGCGCGCAAAAGTGACGGGGCAAACACGCTTCGCCGATGACATTTCCCTTCCCCGCATGGCGCACTGCAAATTGTTGCGTTCGCCGCATCCACACGCGCGCATTCGCAAGATTGACGTGTCGCGGGCTACGGCGCACCCGGGCGTGTATCTGGCCCTGACGGGGAAAGATCTGCCTATCGAATACGGAATTCTTCCGGTAAGCCAGGATGAACAGGCGCTTTGCCTCGATCATGTCAGGCACGTGGGAGATCCGGTAGCCGCCGTGATTGCTCGGGAAGAGCTGACGGCATTCGAAGCCTGCGATTTGATTGACGTCGAGTATGAAATTCTGGCGACAATTTCTGATCCTGAGGAGGCGCTCGCCACGCCGGAGCCGCGGATTCATGACTACGGCGATGAGGGAAACATCCACAAGCGCGTGTCGCTCGAGTTCGGCGACGTCGAAAAGGGGTTTGCGGAAGCAGATGAAATCTTCGAGGACACTTTCTTCTATCAGGGGAGCACTCACCTCCCTATCGAGCAGCACGCGGCGATTGCCATTAAAGACTCCGAAGGAAAATTGACCATCTGGTCGAGCACGCAGACGCCACATTACCTTCATCGCGCGCTTTCGAAAGTGCTGGAAATGCCTGCGGCGCACATTCGAGTGATCGCGACGCCCAACGGCGGCGGCTTTGGCGGGAAGAGCGATCCATTCAATCACGAACTGGTGGTGGCCAAGGCGGCGCTGACGCTCGACCGGCCCGTGAAAATCTGCCTAACGCGCGAGGAGGTTTTTTATTGCCATCGTGGCCGCCACCCGGTGCTGATGAAATTCAAGACCGGCGTGAAGAAGGACGGCAGGATCACCGGAATGCATCTGCAGACGCTGATTGACGGCGGCGCGTACGGGTCGTATGGAGTGGCCAGCACGTTTTACACCGGCGCTCTGCAGACCACGACTTACCACATTCCGCGGTATCGCTTTCAGGGGTGCCGCACCTTCACGAACAAACCGCCGTGCGGACCCAAGCGCGGACATGGAACTCCGCAGCCGCGTTTCGGACAGGAAGTCCAGCTCGATAAGATCGCCGAGAAACTGAAGGTTGATCCTGCGGAACTGCGGCTGCGCATTGTGGAATCTTCGAATGCGGTTACGGCAAATTTTCTGCGCCTCGGAACTGTGGGCCTCAGCGAATGCATCCGTCGCGTGGTGAAGACCTCAGGCTGGAATGAAAAATTTCGAAAGCTCCCCGAAGGGCGCGGCGTTGGGCTGGCGTGCTCGGCGTATCTGACCGGAGCGGGCCTTCCCATTTACTGGAACAAGATGCCTCACTCCGGAGTTCAACTGAAACTCGATCGCGGTGGCGGCGTGACCATTTTTTGTGGGGCTACGGAAATCGGGCAGGGCTCTGACGACGTGCTGGCGGCTATCGTCGCCGAAGTTTTGGGCGTCACCACATTTGATATTCGCGTGTACACCGGTGACACGGACCTAGGGCCAGTTGACCTAGGATCGTATTCGAGCCGCGTCACGCTGATGGCGGGAAACGCCGCCATACAAGCCGCCGAGCGCGCGAAAGCAATGCTGGCAGAGGCTGTGGCGCTGCGCCTCGAAGTGCCCAAGGAGCGGCTGCGCTTCGCGGACAATCGAGTGTTTGATGGGACGGAGGCTGAGAAACGTGTCACCTTTCAGGAGGCCGTTTGCCTGGCGGAGGCTCGCTTCGGGACGATTGGCACGGTTGGTTCCTACACTCCCCCGAAATCGCCGGCGCTGTACAAGGGTGGTGGCGTGGGACCATCTCCCACTTACTCCTACTCGGCCGCGGTGATTGAGGTCGAAGTGAATTCAGTAACTGGCTGGATTACCGTTCCCAAGGTGTGGATCGCGCATGACATTGGCCGGGCACTCAATCCAGCGCTCGCGCGGGGCCAGGTGGAGGGCAGCGTGTACATGGGGCTCGGCGAAGCTCTAATGGAAGAGCAGGAATTCCGACGCCTGCCAAAGAAACTTTCTCACGCGCTGGTGCATAAGTTCCCTTCGATCCTGGAGTACAAGAGCCCCACATCGCTCGATATGCCTGACGTAGTTACCGAACTGATCGAGGAGCCTGATCCGCGCGGCCCGTTTGGCGCGAAGGAAGTCGGACAGGGGCCGCTACTCCCGATCATGCCGGCGGTGGCGAACGCGGTTTACGATGCTGTGGGCGTGAGAATTGATGAAGTTCCCATCACGCCGGAAAAAATAATGAAGGCGCTTGCTGAAAAGAGAGCGGGCCGCGCAGCGCGTTTTGGACCGGACCATTTTCCGCACGTCAACTGGCCAGAGGCGTTGCGGGTTCCTCCGCCGTGGGAGGGAGGGGACGGCAACGCGGTGAACGACGTTCCCCGGCCCGCGAAACCACGCGCGGAGAAAGAGAAGGCGCTCAAATCATGATGCGCTTGCCCCTTTTCGAATTTCGCGCGCCGCGCACGCTGGAGGAAGCCGCGCGAATTTTGAACGGTGAGGGCTCGAACGCCATGCCGCTCGCGGGTGGCACAGACCTGCTGCCAAATATGAAACGGCGGCAACAAGTCCCGCGGACACTGATGAGTCTTCGCCATATTGAAAGCCTGACGCAAATTCAATTGGGAGATTCGGGAACGCGACTGGGCGCGTGCTTGACGCTCAGCGACATTGCAGAGGATAAGCGATTTCGGAATGGGATGATGGCTTTGGTGCAGGCGGCTTCACAGGTGGCTACTCCGCAGATTCGAAACATGGCGACGCTGGGCGGAAACATCTGCCTGGATACGCGGTGCAATTACTACGACCAGAGCTACGAGTGGAGGAAGGCGATCAATTTTTGCCTGAAGAAGGACGGCACAACGTGCTGGGTGGCGCCGGGAAGCCCAAAGTGCGTTGCGGTTTCCTCGACCGACACCGCGCCGGCGCTGATAGCGCTGGGGGCACGCGTTCGCCTCGTATCGAGCGGCGGAGAACGCGAGGTCGCGCTTTCGGAGCTGTACAACAATGATGGTGTGAACTACATCCGACGCAGGGCCGATGAGATTTTGGCGGAAGTGCTACTCGATTCTTTGCGCGGATGGAGGAGCACTTATTGGAAACTGCGGCGGCGCGGCTCGTTTGACTTCCCTGTCCTTTCCGTCGCTGCGGCAGCACGCTTTTCAGGCAGCGGTGCAATAGAGGAGGCGCGAATCGTCGTGGGGTCTGCGGCATCCCGACCACTGGTTGCAGCGGAAGCGGCAAAAATCTTGCTGGGCCGCTCGCTGAATCAGGAAACGATTGCGGAGGCTGCGGGCATCGCAGCACGAATAGCCAAGCCGCTCGACAATACGGACTTCGACATGACCTGGCGCAAGAGAGTTACGGCTGAATTTGTCACCTACGCGCTGCGGGAATTGCGAGGCGACGACGTGAGCGCCGAGCGCGAGCGCTTGACGCGACTCCCACCCATCTGATCACGCTGGCTTCACTCTTTGTACAACCAAGGGCCGGCCAGTCATTACCAACGGGTTTGCCTTCTACACCTCCTCCCATGCTTTTTCAATATGTTGGGGAATCCATTCTTTGGAAATAGCCCTGCCAAGTCGCTTGACTCAACGGGAATCTGTCACAAGTACGGCAAAGCCAAGTGAAGCGCAGTAGAGGCCACCTCACAATGTAGGCTACAATCAAACCTCATACCGGTCGGGGCGTAGCGCAGCCTGGTAGCGCGACTGCCTTGGGCTCGCACTATTCGACTCCAACAGCTCCATCAACTACTTTCACTTCTCAGTGTTTTCAGTAATTTGGGGAATCTGATTTTCGCCCAAAGCGAACCCCAATGGCATGAAAAGATCGGATTCTGGCACACTTTTGGCACAGGAGACGCACCTGCTTTCGCGCTGGTCACGTGGTTGACGATCCATCACCAATCTGCCCGAGGAACTCCGACGGAACGGCGAGCCTCACGAGAGTTATGCGGATTCCGCGCGTCCTTGAGCATCGCATCACGTACAACTGGAAGGATTCTGAGAATAGGAGGCACTATTCAACGCCGTCCAGGCAGCCAAAGAATCCATGTAGTCTCGCCAATGGATGATCTTTCTCTTCTCAATCGTGATCACCGAAATGAACCTGTTGTCATAGGGTGCGCCGCTCGAAAGAATCTTGCCGTGCACTTCGTATTCCAGAATCACGACGCGACTATCCCGAGAGTGGTGCACAACAAGTGCGTCGCCGGAGTGAAGCTTGATCGTCTTGCCGTATCCGCTGAAGCTTGCCATCAGATTGGCGCGTCCTCGAATCATCGAAGACCAGCCGGGAAAGTGATAGCGAGATTCGAAAATTGCGTCTTCGGCAAGAGTGTCGAAATAGTGTTTGCCGTCGACGAGTCCCTGTATTCCTTCCATGACCACTCCGAAGAAGGGATTGAGAGCTTCAAAAACTTTGTACTGCGCTTTTGTCATAACTAACTCCTCGACGCCCAGCATGGGCATCCAACTGCCGTTTCCATGATGCCCGCAACAATATGTCTTGACAATTGTCGTTGCAACGAATAGTCTGACGAATGTGGATCGATCAACTAAAACCCGGCGAGAAGGAAGTCCAGAGGAGGCAGCCTACCTGGATTTGCTGCGCACCGCCGACATGCTCACACGCGGGGCCGATTGGGTGCTCAAGGCCGAGGATCTGTCTCATACGCAATACAACGTCCTACGCATCCTGCGAGGGGCGCCTCAAGGGCTCCCGTGCGGGGAGATTGCCAGCCGCATGATTACCCGCGACCCCGATGTCACGCGGCTCCTGGACCGGATGGAAAAACGCGGCCTGATTTCGCGCTCTCGCGAAAGCCGAGACCGGCGATTGGTGCTGGCACGAATCACCCCCGAGGGCCTCAAACTTGTGAATCGTCTGGACGAACCAGTCCAGAAGATCCACCGCAAGCAGTTGGGGCACATGGGAAAAGATCGACTCCAGGCTCTCGCAGAGTTGCTGGCGGCCGCCCGCTCGGGGAAAAAGTAATATTTTTTGGGCTAATATTTGTTGAAACGAATATCGTCGTAACGCATCCAAGGGACTGGGACCGCTTGGCAGGAAAATTCAAAAGGAGAATCCAACTATGAGAACTGTTTCCTTGATCGCCCAATACTTGGCAGGTGTGATCTTCCTTGTTTTCGGCCTGAACGGCTTTCTGAACTTCATTCCCATGCCCCCGCCGGGGGGCGTCGCGGGACAGTTCATGGGCGCCCTGTACGCCTCGCATTACCTGTGGGTGATCTTCGCGTTTCAGGTCATCGCGGGTGTACTTCTGCTAGTCAACCGTTACGTGCCGTTGGCGGTGGCCGTGCTGGCGCCGGTGATCGTCAACATTCTTTCTTTCCACGCTTTGATGGCCCCGAGCGGGCTTCCGCTGGCCCTCTTCGTGGCTGTACTGTGGGTGGTGATTTTCGTCGACGTGCGACAGGCCTTTACCGGGTTGTTCCAGTCGCGCGTGGATCGATCAAGTAAAGGATCGAGGGATTTGACGAAAGCCCCCGTGAGAGCCAACTAACGCTAATTCATGGAAAGGAATACACCATGACGAGCGATCGAACGATTCTCATCACCGGAGTGACAGGCAATCAAGGCGGCGCAGTCGCCCAAGCGCTGCAGGGCACCGGGTTCCATCTGCGCGGCCTCACACGCAAGCCGGACAGCGAGCGGGCGGCGGCGCTGGCGCGAAACGGCGTCGACGTCGTGAAGGGCGATCTCGATGACGAGGCCACGCTGCGCCGTGCGTTGACCGGCGCGTGGGGCGTCTTCGGGGTTCAGAATGCGGGGGAGGCTGGCGTCGAGCGGGAAGAGGCGCAGGGCAAGCGTCTTGCGACGCTGGCGCGCGAGGCCGGCGTCGAACACTATGTTTACACATCTGTGGGATCGGCGCACAAGAAGACGGGCATCCCGCACTTCGACAACAAGTGGCGCATCGAGGAAACCGTGCGCGGCCTCCGCTTCCCCTCGCATGTGATCCTGCGTCCAGTGTTCTTCATGGAGAACCTGCTAGCGCCTTACAGTCTCCAGGGCCCCACGCTGGCCTGGGCACTCGGGCCAGGCACGAAGCTACAGATGATTGCGGTGGACGATATCGGCTGGTTCGGCGCGCGCGCGTTCACTGACGCCGCCGCTCTGAACCGCCGCGAGATCGATCTCGCCGGCGACGTACGAACGATGCCGGAGGCGGCCGAGATCCTGACGGAGGCGCTGGGCCGGCCGATTGCGTTCGCGCAGACGCCAATAGAACAGGTCCGGCAATACAGCAAGGATATGGCGGTGATGCTGCAATGGTTCGAGCGCGTCGGCTACAGCGCCGAGATCGCTGGTCTGGAACGCGAGTTCGGCCGCGCGCTCACGAAGCTCCCCGACTGGGCCCGCCGCCACGCGCGACCAAATGGGCGATGAAACGAGAGAACCCATGGTCGACCTTACGTCACACGGTGTGAGTTTCGCGCTGCTGCAAGGGGAGTCGCTGGCCGGCGAGATCAGCCACTCGGTATTCCTTGACCGCGCATCCCCGCTCGGCGCCGGGACCTGCGAGGTGGCGGTCGCAGATAATGTCCTCGCAATCGCAGCAAATCAGGCCGCGCGGCAGAAAGATCTCAAATCCAGCTACGACTACATCGTTGTTCGATTGGGCGCAGCGGGTTACGTGGTTGCGCGACGGCTGACTACGCCAACGATGACCCGATCTTGCATATATCAACTCCGGATATGCCGAGGAACAGCCGACATGGTCGCGCTCGGACGCGGAAGTGGAGTTACCCACCGAACCGGAACACGATCCCCGTTGAAAAACGGACGTTTTTCTGCCATCCCCGTTCTTGCCCTCCGGTCGAAACCGGATTCTTAAAATGCGTCAGCAGGAAATCACCTTCAAATAGTCGAAGGGCCACGTGATGGCTAATTTTTATGTCGAGACCAGTTCCTGCGATCGCGGCGAAAGTATTATCTGAACCAAGCGGTCTGCAACTTGGGATTCCGGTACATCCAGAGATCCTGACAGAGCTGGCGTGGACTTCCCCGACGAGCGCTTGGACAAATGGAGTAAACCTTTCATACCTGCGGTAGGAAAAGCGGGGGCCTATAGCGAATGTCTCCAGGTTTCCGCTTGAATCTACCGTTCGGCTTCCGGTCGGGCTAAAGAGCGTTAACCTGTTGTCACCATAGAGTCCGAAATCTGCCGCCACCCCGAAGTATTTGTTGAAGTTGTAGGCCACGGAGGTACTTGCACCATGCAAATAGCCCATTCGATTGCTGAACGACGTTGGCATGGCCCGCCAGAAGGAATACCCCAAGAACCACTCAACTTCGGGCGTGTCGTTTTCGGAGTCGTACCACCTGTGCATTGCACCCACCGGCTTGGCATTCGATCCGGCCTGCGATCGCTCGCCTATTGAGGATTGGGCCGGCACGGTCAGAGCGGCACTCGGCTCGGCCTCTCCAGCAACAGAAGGCGCGACGACGGTAACAGCGGTTTCGTCCTGTTTCACATTCGGCATCATGGCACCGTCTGCATGTAGAATCGGCACGATTACAAAAGCAACCGCGAATGTGCACAAATATCTAACCGCTAATGTCATCGTTGCCTCTCGACCATGGTCAACAATTGAAATGCGGGCCGAAAATCCCGCTTCACGTCCAACAAGCCGGCCTGTGATTTCTTCCTAAAACACTTTTTATGGAGAAGGCACGTTGATCACGGTGTTCACCATGGTCACCGACGCATTGAGTCCGAGTGCTCTGCCATTGAGCACGGTTATCGCTGCATTGCCGGCGGTAGAGAACGTGACTCCCGCGGGAGCGATGATGGTGCCCACCATGATGCCGCCACCTGCCCCATTGATCGTCGCCGCGCTGCCCACCTGCCAAAATATGTTCTTGGGCTGCGCTCCGTTAATCAGGATGACGCTGCGAGGGAATCCTGGAGCACCCACGATAAGCGTCGTGGCCATTTGGAAGACCCAGATAGCGTTCGCGTCGCCTTGAGCGTCGAGAGTGAGGTCCGAGCCGGTGATCGTGAACGAACCACTTGCCGACGTATACGTCCCAGGAGTGACCGTAAGTCCGCCGAGTTGACCCGCGCCTGGATCGGGACCTGCGGGCCCCCCTGCAAGATTGTTATATGCCGTCAGCGCATCGCTCGCGGCTTGCGTTGCGATCGCAAATGTTACAGCCGTACCTTCGGATGGACACGTACCGGTGGGAGGCGGGATATTCGTGTATATCTTCCCGTTCACAAATCCCGAATTGGCCCCGGTTATTGTGTAATCGCACCCTGTCCCCGCATCGTGGAATCCAGTTATCAAGGTAGAACCACCAGTCGTACCGAGATCGCCATTGATCACCGTGTTGGTCCCGGTGTTGGTTATGCCGGCGGCACCCCCAAAAGACCCAAAAGTGGAGGCTGCTCCGAGATCAGGCAGCGTCGGGCCTACGGCAGAGCCAGTGGTGAAGGTCCACGGATTCGGCGCAGCACCGGATGCCAACGCATTACCGGATAGATCCGTAACCAGATTTGAGATTGTGGCGGTGTATTGCGTCCCCGCAGTGAGGTTCGCTGCGGGTTTAAAAGTTGCGATCTGGCTGGTCGGGTCGTAACTAACGGTTCCGCCCAAGGGAACTCCGCCAACTCCCGCCACGGCCAAAGTGAAGGTCGCGGTAGTAATCGTCACTGGATTTATCGCTTTGCTGAATGTCGCGTTGATGGTCATGTTGAGGAGCACATTCGAGACCGCGCTAGCTGGGTTCGTTGCAGTTATGGTCGGGGCGACGGCGTCTGCAGTCGAACCTGTCGTAAAGCTCCAGACGAAATTAGCGCCCATGGCGACGCCCGTGAGGCCGGCAGCGCCGGTTGTAATCGTGGCGGTGAACTCGGTGTTCCCCGAAAGAGCCGAAGCGGGCGTGAAGATTGCCGTGTTGCTCGCTCCATCGTAGACGATTGCACCTGTAACGACAGTTCCGCTGATCGTTTCGGCCACCGTGAATGTACCTGGCGCAGAGATCGTTGCAGGGCTCATGGCCTGGCTGAAAGTTGCGGCGATTTTCTGATTGACGGGCACATTTATTGCTGCGCCGGCAGGATTCGTGGAGGTCACTCGTGGTGCGCCGGCGTTCGCGTCGACGCCCGTTGTGAAACTCCAAACATAGTTGGCGGCCAGCGCGGTTCCCGGGGCACTTTGCGCGGCGGTCGTAACAGTAGCCGTATATTGAGTACTGGCCGCGAGAGCGCCTGTGGGCGCAAGAATGGCCGTGTTGCTTGCCGCATCGTATGTAACGGCTCCCTGTACGGCAGCCCCGCCACTCGTCACCTCCAGCGTAAACGTTCCTGTCGCCGTGATCGTGGAAGCGTTCATCGGGGTGTTAAAAGTTGCGGCGATTTTCTGATTGACGGGGACATTTGTGCGTCCACCGGCAGGAGTCGTGAAGGAAATCTTCGGAGCCAATGCGGTGGTAAACGTCCACACGTAATTGGCGGTCAAACCTACGCCAGCGGGATCCTTTGCGCCGGTCGTAATCGTGGCCGTAAATAGGACGCCGGTCGCAAGAACGGCCGTCGGCGTAAATGTGGCGGTGCTACCAGAGTAACTGACTGTTCCCCCTACCGACGTTGCTCCTGGGCCAGCCACAGTAAACGTTGTCGCGGTAATCGTAGCCGGATCCATCGCCTCGCTGAACGTAGCGGAGATCGGCGTGTTGACGGCTACCGCAGTAGCTCCATTGGCCGGAATTGTGGAAACGACCGTGGGTGGCGGCGCCGTTGTGAACGTCCACACAAAGTTGGCTGCCAGCGCGGCACCCGTGGGGTCCTTCGCACCGGTCGTGATCGTGGCCATATATAGGGTGCTGGTTGTAAGAACGGCAGCCGGCGTAAATGTGGCAGTGCTGCCGGCGTATGTAACTGTGCCGGACACTGGCGTTGCACCCGGCCCAGTCAAAGTGAACGTAGTCGAAGTAATCGTAGCTGGATCCATCGCCTCGCTGAACGTAGCGGAGATCGGCGTGTTGACGGCCACCGCAGTAGCTCCATTGGCCGGAATTGTGGAAACGACCGTGGGTGGCACGGCCGTCGTGAAGGTCCACACAAAGTTGACTGCCAGCGCGGCACCGGTGGGATCTTTTGCGCCAGTCGTAATCGTGGCCGTGTATAAGATGCCGGTCCCAAGAAGGGCTGACGGCGTGAACGTGGCGGTGGTACCGGAGTAAGTGACTGCTCCCCCGACGGGCGTTGCTCCGGCTCCAGTCAAAGTGAACGTTGCCGCGCTAATCGTCGCCGGGTTCATGGCTCGGCTGAACGTGGCGGAAACTGCTGTGTTGACCGGCGCCGCCGTAGCTCCGTTGGCTGGAACCGTGGAAATGACAGCGGGTGGCGCAGCCGTTGTGAAGGTCCATACGAAATTGGCAGCCAGCGGTGCGCCTGTAGGATCTTTCGCGCCTGTGGTGATCGTGGCCGTATATAAGGTGCTTGTTGTAAGAATAGCCGCCGGCGTAAACGTGGCGACGGTCCCTGCGTAACTGACGGTACCGGCAACGGGCGTTGTCCCCGGACCGGTCAAAGTGAACGTTGCCGCGGTAATCGTCGCCGGATTCATGGCTTCGCTGAATGTAGCGGAAGCGGCTGTGTTGACCGCCGCCGCCGTAGCTCCGTTGGCCGGAGTTGTGGAAACGACCGTGGGTGGCACGGCCGTCGTGAAGGTCCATACGAAATTGGCAGCCAGCGCGGCGCCACCAGGATCTTTGGCGCCGGTTGTAATCGTGGCCGTGTACAAGGTGCTGGTCGCAAGAAGGGCAGTCGGCGCAAACGTCGCAGTGGTCCCCGCATAACCGACGGTTCCAGATACTGGCGTTGCTCCTGGTCCGGACAAAGTGAACGTCGCCGCGTTAATCGTCGCCGGGTTCATCGCCTCGCTAAATGTGGCGGAAATTGCCGTGTTGATGGCTACGGCCGTGGCGCCGTTGATCGGAATTGTGGAAACGACCGTGGCTGGCGGCGCCGTTGTGAAGGTCCACGCGTAGTTGGCTGCCAGCGCAACGCCTGCAGGATTTTTCGCGCCGGTCGTAATCGTGGCCGTGTAAAACGTGCTTGTCGTAAGAACGGCCGTCGGCGTAAACGTCGCGGTGGTCCCCGCGTAAGTGACGATACCCGAGACGCGTGTTGCTCCGGGTCCCGCTAAAGTGAACGTCGCCGCAGTAATCGTAGCTGGATCCATGGCCTGGCTGAAATTAGCGGAAACCGCACTGTTGACAGCCACCGCCGTAGCCCCATTGACCGGAATGGTTGAAACGATCGAGGGTGACGGAATCGTTCCAAAGGTCCACACGTAATTGGCGACTAATCCAACGCCGCTAGAATCCCTCGCGCCGGTCGTAATCGTAGCCGTATATAAGGTGCCCGGTGCGAGAGTGGCTGTCGGCGTAAATGTGGCTGTTGTCCCAGCGTAGGTCACGGTGCCGGCTACGGGCGTGGCTCCTGGTCCCCCTAAAGTGAACGTGGCCGGATTAATCGTCGCCGGGTTCATGGCCTCGCTGAACGTAGCGGATACGACAGTGTTAACGGGCACTGCCACGGCGCCGTTTGCCGGAACGGTACTGACCACACTGGCCGGCGCAGCTGTGGTAAAGGTCCACACAAAGTTGGCTGCCAGCGCGGTACCTGCGGGATCTCTCGCACCGGTCGTGACGGTGGCCGTATATAGGGTGCTGGTTGAGAGAACGGCGGTCGGACTAAACGTGGCGGTGGTCCCTGCGTAGGTCACGGTACCGGCCACGGGCATGGCTCCTGGTCCAGTCAATGTGAACGTGGCCGCGTTAATCGTCGCTGGGTTCATGGCCTCGCTGAATGTGGCGGAGATTGCCGTGTTTACGGCCACAGCAGTGACGCCATTAGCCGGAATTGTGGAAACGACGGTCGCTGGCGGAGCGGTTGTGAACGTCCACACGGCGTTGGCTGCCAGCTGCGCGCCTGCGGAATCTCTCGCGCCGGTGCTGATCGTGGCCGTATACAAGGTGCTCGTTGTAAGAATGGCGGACGGTGTAAATGTCGCGGTGGTCCCTGCGTAAGTTACGGTGCCGGCCACAGGCGTGGCTCCCGGCCCGGTCAAAGTAAACGTAGCCGCGCTAATCGTCGCGGGGTTCATGGCCTCGCTGAATATGGCGGAGATTGCCGTGTTGACGGCAACTGTGATGGCTCCATTGATTGGAATCGTGGAAACGACTGTGGGAGGCGCAGCCGTCGAAAAGCTCCACACAAAGTTGGCTAACAATGCATGGCCTGCTAGATCTTGCGCGCCGGCCGTAATCGTGGCTGTAAACAGGGTGCTGTTGGCAAGAACGGCGGTCGGACTAAACGTGGCGGTGTTCCCTGCGTAGGTCACGATACCAGCCACGGGCGTGGCTCCCGGTCC
>Ga0210404_10000866_pt1 | contig 14001 bp, 11 predicted proteins | sample IncBWH28MmetaG_FD_155455 | JGI IMG/M metagenome (GOLD analysis project Ga0210404, IMG submission 155455) | Forest soil microbial communities from Barre Woods Harvard Forest LTER site, Petersham, Massachusetts, United States - Inc-BW-H-28-M | ecosystem: Environmental > Terrestrial > Soil >... | reverse complement strand
GAAGAAAGCGGTGGTCCTTGTTCACGGCGAGGTCGCATGCTACGCCTGCGGTGGTTAAGGATTTGTTGAGCTTCAGCGGTCGCATGCCGAGAGAGGTGGTGCCGATAGGCTCGCCGTTCGATTCCAGGAGCCAGATTTGACCCGTCCCGAAGGGGTTGTTGAGGAAATGCCAATCGTACTTTTCGTCTAGTTGGTTGACGTCAGCGAGGTTCCGGCGCCACAAGTCGAGGATGACTTGCCTGTCCTTCACGAGATCGGCGGGAACTACTACGTATTCAGGCATAAATCGAAACGCGATTCTTTCAGGAAACTCGAACATGCGAGCCGCGCAGTTCCATGACCTTCGCGGGCATTGCATGCTTCAGAATTTGTTCTTGAAGCTGGCGAGAATTTTGGGCCGCGTCGAAGAGCTGCTCAACGCGGATTCTGGCTTGTTCGCCGAATTCACGGCACTGCGCTTCATTCTCCAAGAGTGTCAAAACCGAATCGGCCATGGCCCGGGTATCTCCAGGAGGAACCACGAATCCGGTGACCGCGTTCAAAACGGCATCCGGCATGCCACCGTTCTCCGAGACAATCGCTGGAATCCCGACTGCCATTGCCTCCAGGCAGGTGCGCGCAAGACCTTCCGTAAATGTCGTCGGGCAATGCACGAAGATGTCGACGCATTTCATAACTGCGGGAATGTCATCGCGCCAACCTGTAAAAATGACATGCTCGTCCAGATGGAGAGAGTGGACGAGATCCCGGAGTTCACTGGTTAAAGTACCGCCGTCTGGTCCTTCGCCGCCGACGATCAGGAAAACCACATCCGGGCGGCGTCGAATCACCTCAGCGGCCATATGGATGAACTCCGGCAAGCCTTTGCCTATCTCCACTCTCGTGATCGCCGCTACAACCTTCTTGCCATGGGGTATTCCCAACGATTCGCGCATGGAATTTCTTGGAGGTAGTGATGCAAAACGCTGCAGGTCCAGGCCTTCGTAAATATTGATGACCTTCTTCGTGCCGGGCGTACTTCGCTGGTCGGTTTCGGTGGCTTTCGAAATGCTTATGAACAAATCTACGCAGGGATTCAAGAACCGTTTGAGCTGACGGGCTTCGCCGATGCCTCCGGCCTTGCGGCAGATGCAGGGCCGGCCGGCCAGTCTAGCTGCGAGGACTCCGGGCACGTGAAAGTGAACGTCCTGATTTAGGACGACGACATCGATCGCTTCGCACTGGATGAATCTCCATACCTTCCAAGTCAACGGCAATTGAATGCGAACGAACCGCGAAAGGATCCGGACAACAGTTCTCAATTTGCGCAGGCTCTTCAGAGTAGTGTCGAACTTAAGTGAAAAACCGGCGAAGGTTTTCTGTGCCATCTGGGGCGTGTGATTGAAAAAGACAACTGGACATCCGAGTGTTTGAATTTCCTCCAGGGTCTTACTCGAATTGGGGAAATACAAACCAACAATGAACTGTGCCATTGACTGGTCCGCATGAAGGACAAAGTCCCGGATGAAATTGACCGAGCCGCCTGGTCCTGTGCCGCTTTCCAGAAGGAGAACGCGAACAGGGCGCATGGCCGATGATTCAGTCTCGGACATCATCGAGCACCTCGGGTACCTCTTCACAGAGCACGGGCGCGTGATGGAGATAGCGAGTGGCACGGCGGGTTGCATCGATGACATGGTAGACGCGTGCAACCTGTTTGGCAGTCAGCCCGACGACGTGCGCGACTTCTTCCGGAAGAAGACCGTGATTCTTCGCATATAAGCACAGGTCCATGCGGTCGTAGGGTAGCGGGAAATAAAATTCGTCCTGCGATTGATCCAACGAATAGGTGTCAGTGGTGGGGGCCCGGTTCTGAATCTCTTGAGGTATGCCGAGATACTCCGCCAATGCGTAGACCTGCGTCTTGTAGAGATGCGCGATCGGCTTTAAGTCCGCCGCGCCATCGCCATTTTTGACGAAAAACCCTTGGTCATATTCGAGGCGATTGGGAGTGCCGGCGACGGCATAGTTGGAGAGGTCCGCGTAGTAACACTCCATCATTTTGCGGGTGCGCTGTTTGAAATTCGTTGCCGCAACCACTCCAAGATATGAATCAAGAGTGAGTCTGACTTTCGTTCGTTCACCCTGCGGCGATTCGACGACGACCGAGAAAATCGGATAGGCGTTGCCGTTCACCTGGTCGGGCAGAACGAGCTTGCACTTGTAACCTGCTTGATACTCCGGTATGACCTTGCGAATAGCCTCGTCACGGCGCTCGTAACAGCCGGCCGCGGTAAGGATGCCGGAAATGTCTTCCACATGCGTTCGAAAGCCGAGCGATTGCGCGAGCAGGTTCGCAAAGTGAAGGCTGTCCGGAGACGAATCCGCCTCGGGCAGCATCAGGCCCAGCACACGTTCAGTTCCCATCGCCTTGGAACACAAAGCGGCAACGACGCTACTGTCGATTCCGCCGGATATTGCAACGATCACACCCTTGCGGTTCAATCGTCGCAGCACGATGTCGCGAATTTTGCTTTCGATATCGGCCGAGACTGCGGCGGCATCGATCTTCAATACATCCGCGGAGAATACCGTTGTAGGGCTCATTATTGAAATTTCGAGGTTAGGGGCGGCGGTGTGGACGACATTAAGTTCCAAGAACGATTCGGCGCGCATAAGGGACTTCTGCGAAATTCTCCGGAAGGCGGCTCGCTACAAACCGCGTCAAGTTGTTGATCGAATCCAGGTTGTCTGGAATCAAATCCTCGTCCTGCAACTTGATCTGATAGCGTTTTTCCAGAAAGGCGACTAGTTCCATCACCGCGGTTGAGTCGATGATGCCCCGCTCGATAAACGAATCGTCATCGGCGAAGCCTTTGTAGGGCTTGCCAAACATGAAGTTGTCGATCACGAATTGTCTGAGTTCGTCGTTAAGAGCCATGTGATGCCGTCCTGCCTTCAAAGTGATTTATAAACTGGTTTACCAAAAGCTGCGTGGAGACGATGCCGACCAATCCCATGTTGTCCTTGACGCCGATGGCGGCGCCGTTGCGAACTTTATCCTGGAGTTTCGCCACCGCGGGCGCATCGAAAATGCCGTCGCGCCGTATTTGCTCGGGGGACAGGAGGTCCTCCATGTATTCGCGCGCGGCTGGCTGAAGAAAAATGCAGGCTTCCGGCGCTCGATAGGGTTGCTTGTGACGCTTCGCAATCGAAGGAGGAATGAGACCATTCGCAGAGCGTTTCAGAAGATACTTTTCGTTCAGTACTTTCATTTTCAGAGAGACCGGAAGCCGGGAAGCGAATTCGACGACACGATGGTCAAGAAATGGGAATCGACCCTCGACAGAGTGCGCCATGGCCATCCGGTCGCCTTGCGACGACAAGATGTAGCCGGGAAGCAGGTACTTCGTCTCGAGATACTGGGCCTGGCAGAAAGTGTCCCACGACGAATAAGAGTGCGGCAGCCGCATTCGGACTTTGGAGTAAACGTCGTCTCCAGCAATTTCCGCACGGACAGCATCGGAGAAGAAGGTTTTTAGCTTGGCCGTCAAGTGCCAGCGCGGAATGTGGGAGAAGAATGGCTGCAGAGTGCGGTCGACGTTTATGTGGAAGAACGCTTTACGATAGGCATCGGGTTGATTCTGTACGTTCGGCAAGTAGGGATACAGCCGGCGAAGCAGAAGCGGCCGCATCTTGGAATCGGGTTGCGATTCCCAAAAACGGCGGATTTTGGCCTCTTTGAAAATGTCGTAGCCACCGAGCATTTCATCCGCCCCTTCTCCAGTTACAACAACTTTGAAGCCGCTGTTCCGGACAAGCCGGGAGAGAAGATACAGCGGAGCTGGAGCCGTGCGTAGCACGGGCTTCTCGGTGTGCCAGATTACGTCCGGAAATACTTCGGCAATTTGATTCTTGGCGCAGCGGAAGTCTTGGTGCTCGGTGTCCAGAAAACGGACCGCCTCGTTTTGGAAGGAGCTTTCATCGAATTCGGCGTTGTCGAAGGAAATAGAAAATGTCTGAAGCCTGGCATTGGTAAACTTCTTGACCAACGCCGTGGTGACGGTTGAATCCAGCCCACCGCTGAGATAGGCCCCTACCGGGACATCAGACCGTAGGCGGATTCGCGTAGCGTCGGCTAAGAGATCGAGAAGCTGGTCGGCGTACGCCTGTTCCTGGGAAGGATTGAGAACACCCGATATCTTCTCGAATTGGATGTGCCAATATGGCCGAGTTGCAATCCCGGAAGCATCCACGGTCATCGAATGACCCGGAGGAAGTTCGTGAATGTTTCGAAAAATAGTCGTCGGTGGAATGGTGCACCAGTAGGTGAACACCTCATCCAGTCCGTTGACGTCAATTTCTCTCGTGATTCCCGGATGAGCGAGAATCGCTTTGATCTCAGAGGCGAAGATAAAGTCCTTATTCGCTTGCGTATAGAAGAGAGGTCTAACACCTAGACGGTCGCGAGATAGAAATAGACGCCGGCGCCGGTTGTCCCAGATGGCGAAGGCCCACTGTCCGTTCAGGTATTGGACGCAGTCCTCTCCTTTTTCCTCGTAAAGGTGAAGAATGACCTCGGTATCGGAGCGGGACGTGAACTTATGTCCCTTACCGATGAGCTCTTCTCTGAGTTCGACGTAGTTGAAGATCTCGCCGTTGAAGGTGATCCAGAGCGAGGAGTCCTCGTTGCACATCGGTTGGTGGCCGCCGGCGAGATCAATGATGCTGAGCCGGGCGTGCGCCAGGCCGACACCCTTCTCGGCGTGAAACCCGGTATCGTCAGGCCCACGATGCGCAAGCATCCGGATCATGCCCTGAAGGGATTCCGGCGCGACGGGCGCTCCATCGATATTGAACATTCCTGCTATGCCGCACATGGCGACTCACACCTTGGGACGGCGCCGGCCCAGAGTTCTGGTGCCGCTGGCCTGACCGAAGCCGTTGATCCGCGCGAATTTTTGGATTTCACGTAAGCCTCGTATTTACTTAAGCTTAGAAGCAGATTCAAAGAGATTTTGGTTCATTTTCGGCTGATCTCCCGGCCAGGTCCCCAAAACCTATCCTCTAGTTCAGACACTATGGACACCAGGGAACAGCATTTGGGCAGTTCCCCTTTTTTGGACTGTTGGGCAGATGTATTTGCGGCCCGGCTCCTGTATTCAACAAGGGTAGGAGCCCGTGTTGCATTTCTACACGGAGCTTACCTAGAAGCCGGGGCCCACATTTTGACTGCCAGATGTTCTCTAGGAATTCAAGAATCGCTAGCGCTTCTCCTTGCTGTCCTGTTGGGAGCCCTCTCCTTTTCAGGATGCGCAGGTTTGACGAACGCCACGAAGAGTCCTTCCAATCCATCAAATCCCGCCGTCGTGGTCATTGTGAATCCAAACAGCGCGACAGTGGCAGAAGGAAGCACGCAACGGTTTCAAGTTAAGGTAACCGGTAGTTCGAATACGTCGGTGACTTGGGCCGTGAGTGGTGCGGGTTGCAGCGGCGCGGCGTGTGGTACCATTTCGGGGGACGGACTTTACACCCCACCGGCGAGTGTACCCTCTCCCGCGACACTCCGAGTGACCGTGACCAGCGTGGCGAACCCAACCAAATCAGCTTCAGCGAGCGTCACGATTGTCGCGGCGGCCGCGGTTTTGCTGAGCATTACCCCCTCGAGTGCTGCAGTTCCTACCGCCAGTACGGACTCCTTTACGGCAACCGTGACAGGAGTAACGAATACGGCGGTGACGTGGAATTTGAGTGGTGCAGGTTGTAGCGGCTCGGCCTGCGGGACACTCGCAACCAGTGCGTTAAGGGCTGTCTACACTGCGCCGCTCGTGGCACCCTCACCACCAAACGTTAAAGTAGCTGCAATCAGCGCGGCAGATCCGAGCAAGACCGCGTCAGCAAACGTAACCATTGTGCCCGTTGTTGTCGTCAGGGTTACGCCTGCCAGCACATCAGTTGTAACTGGGGCAACGCAACAGCTGAACGCATCTGTTGTGGGGACGTCGAATACCACCGTGATGTGGACAGTCCAAGGGGCTGGATGCGCCTCCGCGGCGTGCGGAACAGTGAATGGCGCAGGATTGTACGCGGCTCCTTCGGCGGTTCCTTCACCAGACACTGTTACCGTTACGGCGACAAGTGCCGCGGATCCGTCCAAGACGGGTTCAGCATCCATAGTTATCTCCTCGGCGACTGCTACTAACACAACCACGGCCTATGGACTCACGTTTCCCAACGCGCATCCTCGCCTCTTCTGGAACGCCGGGCGAGTCGCGGCGGCGCAGGCATGGGTAGCGAGCACAAGCTATCCCGGTGTCACCACCAATTTCCGTTCCCTTGACCACTACGACCTCGCCTTCACCTGTTTTATTATGAACAACGCGACGGCCTGTTCGACAGCCATTGCTGATGCAGTTGCCCTCACCCCAACCAGCGTAAACGGCACTGGTGTTGGTGACGACAGCATGCGACGCGAAGGCGAATGGGTAATGATTGTTCGAGATTGGCTCGCTCCGGGCTGTGGCAAAGCACAATGTCTTACGGCTGCACAAGCGTCCGCGATCGATTTCAATTGGAGCATTTGGCAGGCAAATCAGGATGCAGCCATACAGGCTTGGGGCAACGTTGGAATGCCCACTAGCAATTACTTTGCGGGGCAATTCCGCAATGACTTCGACTTCGGAATCGCCAGTTACATCGACAACGCCAACGCCGATAAGAACTTGAAATACGGTGTTCAGGATCGCTGGAACGATTTACTGAACTACGCTTCCCCGAGCGGAACTGGAAAGAATGGCAAGTTAGGCTACGCTCTCCACAATCAGGAGGGCGGCGGCGAGTACGGCCGATACTCCGTCGGCTACTACGCGTTCCCCCTCACATCCTCTGCACTTCTAGGCCGCGACTTGTGGACGGAGACGTGGGCATTCAAGTCGGGTGTGCTACAGACGATTTACAACACCATGCTCGCTCCAACCAAAAGTCGAACCATGACGGATATGTTCACCTGGGGCGACGACGAACTCTGGCAAAGCGGCGCCGGTTGTGGATATGTCAGTCACAACGGACCTGACGGACACGGTGGATGCGGGGCCTCGAGTCAGCTCTACGGTGATTTTATGCAGGCCGCTGCGACTGAATATAATTCGATCAACATCGGCAAGTATGCTCGTCAATGGATCAGCGCGGTCAATCCGGCCATTGGCCCTCTTTATAAATCCGTCGATCCAGGGGGAAGCAGTCTAGCCTACTCGAATCTGCCGCTCGACTATTACTCCTCAGGCGCACAATATATGTACGCGCATGATAACTGGACCTCGAACGGAACCGTCCTGCTGTGGCAGATGGGATTGAACCAAGGAGCCAACCCGAGTCCCACAAGTGCCGTCGGAACCGGACACTATCACGAAGATGCAGGAACCTTTCAAGCCTCTCGTAAAGGTGTGAATATCATTCGGGAGACGATGGGCTACAGCGACACGGTCGCTGGTTACAATGGCGTCGGTACCTCCGAGGTCGGGATGGGACTCGCGCACAATGTCCCGGTGATAGGCGGTCAGGGAGCCGCGTATTTCTCTTTCGTCTGCGCGGATGGTCCCGGTGTTGTCAAGAGACTAGAGACGCAAGCGGGTTATGCGTTCGCCGTTACGGACCTGACGCTCGCCTACAAGAACACCGTGTGTGATTCGGGAGCGCACCCGGTGCGGACAAATCAATTCGTGACATCCGTAGTCCGGGAATACTATTACTTCCGCGGGCTTAATGTAATATTGATTGTGGACCGCTTGCAAAGTGACAGTCCGACTCGCAGCACAACATTTGTAAGCCACTGCGAAACGAAGCCCACGGTAGTTTCATCGACAATCGCGTGTATCGATGGGACGCAGGAAGCGCTGTATACTGCACTCGTCCCAGCTGCTCCGGCGATTACTATTGTCCCTGAGAACGCCAATGCTGCCAGCAATCTAAACTGGCAATACCGCATCGAGGCGAACAACAGCAATCCCGGAAACGTGGTTAGCTATAATATCTACACGATTCAGCTCGGGGACGCATCTGGGTTTAGCGCGCTGACTCCAGGAATTGTCGATTCGATTCCTGCAAGCCCTTCGAGCGGCACGTTTACCATCACTCTCGATGCAAACAATAGCCTGGTAATTAACAAGGGCATCGCGTCCTCGGGCGGGACCATTACAGCGGCTGGCTCTACCAACGCTCTGGCCCCGGCAGTTCAAGGTATGACGATCACTGACAGCGGGCCCGTGTGGAAATGAGTGCGCAGGTTGCAATGAACGAGCGAACAATTTCCGCCTCAGCTAGAAAGTGTGGTGAGTTGGGCTCAAGTATCACTAAGGAACTCCCGGAAATGCTGAATGCCCTTCCCTCTTCCCGTCAGGCTAAGAACTGGGGCAGGGTAACAATCGACCGAAACCATTCAGGAGTCAGATAGGTTTCGACGGCCACTCGCCGGACATCGTAGTTATTCCAACCGCCGAATCGGCGAAAGCCACCGTAGTAGCTGAAGGCATACCGGACCCCAGCTTCTCGCAGGCAGTCCTGTGTAGCGGAGTTGAAGCTGCTCGGCCCACCAACTGGATAGCTGAAATACCGCATCGGCTCGCGCATCTCCTCGGCCAGCCTTCTACCACACCCAAAGATCTCGTCCCTCTGCCTCTCAATCGACGCCCGAGCCAGGATGGGGTGAGTCACTGTGTGCCCGGCGACCGTCATGCCGGACGTCCTCATTTCTCGGAGCATGTCCCAATCCATCCAGAATCTGCGGCCCACCTCCTCCCCGCACCTCCCAGACCGGGTGGTCTCCGCGAGCGCGTCCAGGTAGCGATCGGTGGACTCCGCGGGCATCGCCTTGTAAGCGCGCAGGAGCGTCCGCACGGCGCCCTCCCGGTCCGGCTCATCAAACAAAACTGGGGCAGGAATCCAGCCAGCGAGTTCAACTTGGTCTTGCCGACTCGTGCGAACCATCCAGGCAATTTCATCCCACCACGGCACACGGGGGACGTCTACGAACCCGGTGGTGATGAAGAATGTGGCAGGGACGCCCTCGGCTTTGAGGATCGGGAATGCGGTCTCGTAGTTATCCCTATATCCGTCGTCAAATGTGATTAGGGCATAGCGGCCCCTCCCATGGTCCACGACTCGGGGGATGTCATCTGGGGAAATCACGTCGAGTTGAGACTTGCAGAATCGGATTTGCTCGGTAAACGCCTCGGCGTCTGCGCTCCAAAGTCCCCGGTCGAAAGGCGATTCATTGCCGCTACCAATCCGATGATAATTGAGAACGAGCACCCCGGACCACCGAATTGCCCGCCCTAGGGGGAAGAGCAGGCCACTCCGGCACAAGAGGCGGGTCGCGATCGCTTTCTTCATTAGGTCAACTTCTCATCATAAGCTAGTGGCCCTTACCGAAGACGCGCTCGGCGGGTTGACCCTTGCGGCAGACGGCCGCTCGTCGCGTGGCAAAGTGCGGGCTCGCAATAGCAGGGAGTCTTCCGCGAGGTTCAGGAATTCCACGCAGGATTATTAACTCCATAAGAGTGGCAAAGGGGCGTTCAAGGCAAAACGGTCCTTGGTTTCTGTCCACTTCGGCCAACTACATAGGCTTTTGGGTGTACTGGTCTCCCGATCGCGTCACGTTCGTGCAATAGAACGGGTGCTTGAAATCGTGCAAAACGTAGATCTGATCGTTCCATCTCACGTCCTGCACTCGCATGCGACCCAGCCGGTGTAGAGGACATATTTTCTTGTGCTCATGTTCCTCATTGAATTCCCGGATGGCGCACAGTTCTCCAGTATATTCGTTGTGACAAGCAGTTTCCGGCCATATAATGTCGTCGAAATAGCAGTAAACTCGCGGCAGTCGGCTGTTTACGTTTTCAGTCTCAAATACACGGAGAGCTGCAACGGTTGAGCTGTAATAGTCGAGGTCGAACGCAACGAAACCGAGCGGCAAGATACCGCTGCGGGAAAGCCACTGCGGAACAGTTTCCTGTACATCCCCGAGAATGAGTTCTGTGTTAGGCAACAGCTTCGCTCTAAGCCTCTGCTCGTCCATCGAATAGAATCCCTTACCCCATACATGGGGCAAATCCCGATAGTCAACCGGCTCGGGCATACCTTTTCCGCCGTCAAACCCAGCCACCGTGATGCGGATACCCATGTGTTCCCCGATGATCTGCGCAATGCTTTCGAGTGCCCGCAATCCGCGCCCACCAGCAACACCGAACTCTATGACAGAGATCCCACGGAGGTTCAAACTCTTGGCAAGAGAAGCCGCCGAGTAAACACCATACGCATAATGGGGTCGCGAAAAGACTCCATGCCGCACTCTCGTGTCAACGGACCCTATGGGGAAGCGATGCCACAGGCTCCGAACACCAGGAATCTGCGTCAAGCGAAGCAATATTCTTTCCGGGATCATCTCGTCCTCTCTCAAGACTTCTCCAGCCGATGATCAGCGCTTTTGCGTCATGGATTTTCTTCCACCGTGTCTTTTCGAGCCACGCCGTCACGGGCAGCTCTTTTCCATGAGATGCTCGTGGGCAGTTCTTCAGGCATCGAATTTGCCAGCCGTTCCACTAAATCTTGGACACGGCGGTAACACCCATGGAACTCGTCAATTCCTTGGCTAAAGGGGTCCGCGACTTCAAGTGGCTCATTCGGATCTGCGGCGCCTAAATACGCCACTCGCGGCATGATCTCTGGGCACATCGAACGGATCGCCAGCCAGTTCTCCCGGTCGAAAACGATGATTAAGTCGATCGATCTCATTTCTTCCGCAGTTGCGACTCGTGAACAGTGGCTCGCCAGGTCGATCCCGAAAACAGTGGCGGCCTCCACAGCTTCGCCGGGCGATTTGCGGCCAGCCTTGAGGTAGGTGCCTGCGGATGTCACGACTTTGTTTGCGGCGAGACGTTCGAGCAGAGTTCCCGCAAACGGACTCCGGCATATATTGCCGTAACACAACACAATCACGCTCTTCGCCGATCGGTAAAGGTGCAAAAGGCGTCTCTGTTCCATCCGGCGATAGGGCTTGAAGAGCTTCAACACCCGGAAAACCTTCTCGCTGAAGTACTGCGTCAGGTCGGTCCAGACCGGACGTGGATCGTCGAGCGCCAGCGTGTCGCTTCTCTCCTTTAACTGTAGAATGTTGCCGACCTCCAGCATGACAGACCAAAGCGGCCGCGACAGCGACAGCGGATTACTTCTATCGGCACGCAGGTTGGCAAAGAACCACTGCATGTCCTTGCTCCAGTTGCGGGAGAACATCCCCGTGCGGTATGTCCTTGGAAACTCCGTGCGACCTTCGAGCAGCATCTCATAGAGATACCGTGGGAAATCCAATCCAGCGGCGATCGACAGCGGTAGCGATCCCCAAAAGCGGGAGTTGATTTCGATCAGAATCCATTGGCCGGTTGTGGGGTTTTGTTTGAACTCCACCATAGCCACACCGGTGTATCGTAGAGCATTCATCAGTCGCGACGTTACCGCGTACATTCCGGCGTGTAGAGGGACGCTTTTGCGATAAGAGCTCCCTCCCCCCATTGCGGGCTCGTGAACGCGTTCGTGCTGGAACGCCGTCAGAATCTGGCCGTCTTTGCACAGAACCTCGACACCCACGCCGCCACCGATGAAGTTCTCCTGAGCGAGCACCTCTTGGTTGGCGGTCATCTGTTTCGCCAACTCCAACAGTTCGCTTTCGTTGCGCGCCTTTCGCACCACTTGTCGCACGTCGGGGTTCCGACTCACGGCCGACTGCCTGGGTTTGAGGACCACGGGATATCCAAAGTCCCTGGCACACTTGAGTGCTTCCTCCACATTTCGAACAACGCACTGCCGAGGGAGAGGCGCTGCTTCCCGTTCCGCCAGTTTGTAGGTTTCAACTTTATCGGAACAAATACGGTAGATGTCATCCGGGAGGAGGCAAAATCTGGCGAGCGGTTCGAATTCGTCGCGGTGCAACTGAAAAGGAAGAATTGCGCTGTCGGTCATCGGCAAAACAAGATCGAACTGTTGATGCCGTAACACATGCTGAAACGCTTGGATCCAGTCGCTAGTTTCCTCGCAATAGGGAGGAATCCGGTGCACCTGTTTGACGTACCGCGATTGAAGAGCCGGGGCGTCCAGAGGACACCAGGCAACGTGCACCTCCAAACCGCAACGTCCGAGTGAGCGAATGGTTGCAAGGAATGAACAAGTGTCCTCTCCAAGCACCAACACGCGGCGATGTTTGTTCAAAGGGCTGCGCATTCTAAGACCTAATCCATCCTCAGCTACAAGACTGACACCATGACACGATTGATCCGGTTATCCCTGTGTGCGGGATTCAAGGGCAGACGCATCTGATACATTTATACCTTGAGCCGTATAGTAGCTGTGCATAAGTTCATCCAGCCCTGGCAGTTTTGATAGAAACCTGAGCCGATGTAGCAATTTGCTGCGTGTGCCGCCAAACCCATGGGTTTGAAACTTCACCAATCCAAATTCTGACCCTTGCAAAACCTTCTTTACGCGACGCAAACTAAGCATATTCAAGGGCTCCCCGGGCCGGTTTCGCAATGTGCGTACGTTATCCCAGCGATCGATACCATCTAATTCATCCCAAACACAAGGCTTGTAGCTAGGATCTCGAACGATGGTGCGAATGGTTTTTAGGATAGCGTCCTCAGAAAATAGAACTTGAGCCCACGGTATCGGAATGTACGCGGCACAGTGCGAGGCCATATAGTTGTACCAGCCGATGGATCCGACCCACAACAGTCCTCCAGGCCTGAGCCATCGATGCACATCGTGTAAAACTGCCAAAGGTTCTGTGAGATGTTCAAAGCAGTCGATTAGAAATGCAACATCTCCGAATGACTCTTCTTTGAGGTCATTGGGATGAGTGAACGATACGCGGGAGGCCAGAGCTGGCGGATATAGCCTTTTCACGATCTGCTGGCCAACTTCCAGTTCTTGCCGATTTATGTCAATACAATAAACGGCTTTGGCACCACGCTCGATGAACCAAGGCGCGCGTCCCCCCAAACCAGACCCGACATCAAGAATGACCTTATTCTCTATCTCGATGGAGCCAGCAAATCTGTTAATTAGACGTTCCGTGGACCGGAACTGTTCCTCGAAATATGTTTGCTGGTCAAAATGGGATGCGGGTGAATTGTTTCGACCGAGTTTGCGCGCAACTTTAGTGGCGAACAAACAGATTGGATAGGGAAGCCCGACAGTAAATGACATCTTTCGCCTATTACGCTTGAATTTCTGATTTGGATCTTACTTAGCTGGGCAGCTTTCCTGTACTTGTCCAAGGACATTGTTGCTGGAGTTGGCGCGCTCGGCGGCCATTGTTTCCTGCAGGCCAGAAGCGACGCCAATGCGGGGTTGCCAGCCCAGTTCATTTTCTGCCCGAGTGCAATCAAACTTCATACGAGCCAGGGCAGATTTGAGGCGGTAAATGGAAAGCGGGACCGGGCGGTTTAAAACCTTGGACAAGAGTTCGAAACCGAGCGCAAGACCATAAACAATGGCAACCGGTACGTGAAGGACCTTCGACTTTTCTGCATTTTTCGAGTTGTAGTCACGCACGACTTGATTCTGTGTGACCTTCGTTCGATCTACGATGTGGAAGACCCGGCCATCAAATTTGCTTGTTTCAGCTGCGAGGACAGCGGCATCAATCACATCTTCTACGTAAACTAATGGCAATTCGCGGGTGCCATCGCCGAGGATGACAAGAACGTTTCCCATCTTGCGGGCAACCTCAGGCGTTAGGAGCGTCATCCCTGGACCGAAAACTCTTCCTGGGCGAAGCAGGGCGGCTCGGAGATGCCGATCTCGAACTGCATCGAGCACTATTTTTTCGGCCGCGGTCTTCGCCTGAGTATAGGCTCCTCGTTTTGTAGGATATGGTTCCACTGGCCAATCCTCTGTTACCACATCGCCGCGCCGCGCAAGCGCTGCGTGCAGACAACTAAGAGAACTTATGTACACGAGACGGGGCACATGGTG
>Ga0210404_10000864_pt1 | contig 14011 bp, 23 predicted proteins | sample IncBWH28MmetaG_FD_155455 | JGI IMG/M metagenome (GOLD analysis project Ga0210404, IMG submission 155455) | Forest soil microbial communities from Barre Woods Harvard Forest LTER site, Petersham, Massachusetts, United States - Inc-BW-H-28-M | ecosystem: Environmental > Terrestrial > Soil >... | reverse complement strand
CGACGGTTGCTATTATAACGGAGATGAAAAGTAGTAGGTCTAATAGCCACGGTATCCGATTCACCTAGCCGCACACTTTCCTTAGCGCCACGCCATACCTCACCCGACCATGTCGCGGACGCCGTTTCACGACTATCACGGGGCATACCGGCAACACAAGGTCGCGAGTCGCAGATGAGAGAACGAGGCCCATAGATGTGAATGTTGCGGTAACGTGCCTTTGACCGCAAGCCATCGAACAATGGAAATGACGCCAAGTCCTGAATTCGGTTATGCCCAACACTATCGACAATGAGGCTATCCGTATCCATATAGACGACATGCTGCCCCCCGATTTGTATTGCAGCACGCCATAGTTTAGCGCGCGCTTCCGACATGATGTAGCCAGTGATCTGCGGGCATCCATCGTCAACCTCTCTTTGGTCGCCTGATGTGAACAAGTCCGTCCCTACCTGGAGAAGTTCTTGTTTGGAACCATCGTCGGAATTTATCAGGGTCGCAATGTATACACGGGACTCCTGTGCAGTTCCGTACTTTTCCCAACTTTGATACCTCATCCCAAAACGTCCGATCAACGCTCGTGACCAGTGTTTGAGGATGAGCTTCTTCCAGGGCTCGCAAGCTTCTGATGGGTCGTTCAACGATGACAATATCCATTCAGCCCAGTCCTTTAGTGCTGGTTCGCGTTTGTAAAGCCATGCTCTATGCACACGAATCGTAGCGTCATGTTCGGCAAGTAGACGTAGTTCAGGGTCCCACAAGGTCGTTCGGAAGATGCCCGTAGGCCAGACCACTCTGTCTCCGTGACTGGTAGGGACACAAGGTTCTTTGGTCGCGACTTCGCAGTCCGCCAGCACAGCGTATTGGCGCATGAGACTTTCCATGCCAGTAGCACTCGGAGCGGTGACTGTTCCGCATAGTCGCGTAGGTAGCATGCAGTCTCGTGCGATACGAGGATATGAATTCTGCCAGTCATACTCATACCAGTTGTCGCCCGTGTACTTGCCCCACCGCCATGCCTCGCATCGCCCAGCGTGCATCGCCGCGCGTTCCGCTTTGAGCGCATCCTCATTGTCGTGAACCAGTATCTTGTGCGTGTAGTGACTGTGTCTCCAGTGCGACCATGCCTGCGATGCACCCGTCATCTGCCAGTTCCCGCACTGGCCTGACCGGAGCCACGTCACATATCGGATAATCGCATCCGCGAGTATGGCGACATCCGTTTCGCACCGCTGAAATAGCTTCTCTCGCTGCGTACAGTCTGACAGTGGCTTCTTTTGCATCCCGAGCGTTGCCGCTAGCGTCGCTAGGCTGACCGGGAATATTGATGCGGAATCGCACAGGTTCAGTGAAGCTCCGTCGCGGCTCCATTTCGACCAGGACCCACGACCGTCCAGCCTCATGTCCTTCATCTGCCAGCCCAACTTCGGCAAGAGTGACAAGGCTTGACTGATCCTCAAATCGTAATTCAAGTTGTGTGCATACAGAACCGTCCGGCGACCAGTCCGAGTGAAATCCGATACGGCCGACCACAGTTCCAAAGGCGTTTCGTATCGTGATGTCAGGGTTTCCAGTGACCCCCCTTTGGTCCACGTCAAATAGGTAGCTACCGCTAGCGACCATGTTTGTACCTCACCATTCTTGTCGCGTTGCCTGTTAGCTTCTGTATCGAGTATTATGAACCTCTGCGGAATCCTAGCCTGCTCATTCGCGCGGATGTAATGGGCCTTAACATCTCTCATCACACTCCCTGTGGTACCGCTTGATACGTGCCCGTATAAACCGCGCCTAGAACCTGCTGGTTGTACTTCTTCGCGTTATCGTCACTGTAAACGTCAAGAGCCTGCTGCAATGCATTAGCTCTAGATACCAGGGATCGCCCGGTAACCGAGAATGGTACCGAGATAATTTGACCCGTCGACCTATCCCTGACAAGCACCTCAACTTGCTGAATATAGCCAGTTGCCTTAGCGGTAGTCCAAGTCTTTATCTCGCTGGCCACGGGACGGAGGTTAATCGGCTCATTATAGGTGCCTCCCCGGTCGGCTACGGTTCGCTGTATCTCCCCGAACATGCGAAACCATGTCTGATTGGCAAGGTGGCCACCCTCGGCCCGGTACCTGTCCAGCCCGGCCGTAGCCGACCAACCCTCGGTGACGGCTAGCAGAGCCCATTGCGCCGCGTTCAGGTCATCAGTGGCCCTGACGCACCGGTAGCGTGCCTAGATTCTGCCTGTCATGGAAAATGATTTCCCACTGGCCAGGCGCGCCGGTAAGCCGTTCAGCGGTCCAGCCCATATCGGACACGTGAATTCCCCACGGCTTCGCATGCTCGACCACCTGCCGGTATGCGCAGTTCAGCGCACACATTTTACAGTCATGCTTGCAGGTCCGGGTAAGCGGAGTATCCTCTTGCCCCGGTCGCCATGAGCGCGTTCGCCATCTAGCCATGGCCGACTGACTGAGCGACCACCAGGCGAGTACGCTTACAGTGATTGCACCAAAGGTACATTCGCTTCTGGCCGAACGACATGTAATGCCACGAGACGGGCACGACGTGCCGACAATGAAGTATGACGGTAAACAAGTCCGCTCCTTCCCTCAAAGCCCTGCCCCGCTGCGTCGGTCGCTTGCCAGTCTGGCCGGACTGGTAGAGGCTTACGCTTGGGTTTCCCTGTCATTTCAGGACTGGCGAGGCAGGACGTTCAGGGGAGGATCAGAACGGCACTTCCGTCTGCTCCTGCTCGGGCCACTTGGTAAGCTCCAGCATCGGCGTTCCCTGCTTCGACTGGCCGCGCGTGATGAACTGGACGTTGACCGGGAAGGCGTCGAGTTCCTGTAGCCGGACAAGCTGCGCCAGCACCTTCTTGTGACCGCAGTTCACTACCTGCGGAACAGCTTCGGGTGGCATGAGGCATTCCATCGACGCATAGAACGGTGAACCAGCATCGAAATCCGACTTGTTCAACTGGAAGCCAACCACGATGATCGGCACGCCGATAATGTCGCGGCCCTGCATGACCTCAACGGGCGTCAGCACCGCGTCCGCCGACTCGGCCGACAGAACTTGCTTGACGATACGCTCCAACGGGTCCGTCTCCGGGTCACCATCCGCGCTCATCTTGTCCGTCAGGAACCGGTCGAATTCGCTTGGCCGGGCCACAGCGGCCGGGCCATGCTTCTCATTGGCCGGAAGTATCTCCGGTTCGTGAACCTTCTCTACTTCTTTGCTATCCGTGCCCGCCATCGCCTGCCGCCTCACTCTCTGTTTCGCTAGCTAGCTTTTCTAGCCAGTCAGAATGACCGTTCGTTAGCATCCAGCTATAAATGGTGTGCACCAAGTCGGACGCAAAGTCAAGTAGTTCATCGATAGTGCCAAGCATGGAAAACTCAAGATCCTTGGATGACACGTTCAGCACTGTTGCCGCCCTAGACGGCTCACCTTCGCTCGTGACTGCGACAGGACCAAACTCGGATCGGCCTTTCACGCCGTAAGTGACCACGACGTTACCCGAACAAGGCATCTTGAGTCCCCTTAAAGATAGAGTTACGCAACGCGGTCAAAGTGTGCGAGTCAACGTCGCATGCGTCGGCTATCAGCAGGCAGGCAGTCATCCATGCCGCCGATTCATCCGAGGCGAGAAACCGGAAGCCTAGATGTGCGCTCACGTCAACGTTGACGCCATCATCCGCTGCGTCCAGGACGCGCCGTATCGTCCCCAACGCGACCGCGACCGCTTCGGGTGGTGCGGGATGCGTGAACTTGATGTGGTCTGCCCGTGGCATTGCTAGCGCCTCCAGACCCATCGAATCATGAGCGCAATGCCAATGGCTACTAGCCAGCACAGCACGCCGAGCCCAAGTAGCGGGAGAAAACTTTGCCACGGTATCGAGTCCTTCATTCTGTCCACCCACTAGAGTCCCCCGTGATCCTGGCAGGGACCACGGGGCGACCTAGCGGCAGGCTGCCACCCACTTGCCGGACGTACAGATTAAGATTCTGCCGCCGACCGTCCTAGTTACCCGGCCTGTTCGGTCGGGTTGTCATCTTTCGCGCCGCGCCGGTTCTGCGCGCGCCACGACAGGACAAGCGGGTCATCCATCGCCACGGTGCGAATCGTGTACGGTCCGTTGGGCGCGCATTCGGCATAGGCGCGCATGACAGTCAGCGCGTCCGCCTTCTCCTGCTCCGTGTCGAACGGCGTGTCCAGGAACGAGTCCGGGTTGTCACGCCAGAACTGGTAGGAGCGGTCAACGGCTTGCATGATCCCGAGAGGGAACACGCCGAGCACGCCGTCTCCGAGAATCCGGCGCAATGCCGCCATCTGCGGTTCACGCTTCTGCGATACTTGCGCCTTCTTCTCGACCTTCCGGACCTGCCCCGACTCTAGGGCCGGGAATTCCGGCGGACTCCATTCGTCCGCCGCTAGTGCCAGGTCTGCCTTGCTGTTCATTCGATCCCTCTGTTTCCGCCTCACGGCCCTGTGGCACCGTCACCATTCCGGTGCGTACCTGGTAATTGTACCATGCCAGGTCCGCTTGTTCGCGCCATTGCCGGTAGTTATTCTCAATCCGCTGACTGAATTCAGCGTAAGCGGCGGCAATGGCCTGCTCGTAGTCGGTGCGCGCGTCAGCCACGAGGCTTTGGGGGGAATAGGTAGAAGCGGCGGCAGTCGCGGAATCCGTAGAACGGTGCGACGTGAACGAGCTTCCGGCAGTGATAGAACCTGTTAAAGCCGTGACCCTGTATCTCGACCGAGTAGGGCGGTGCTTTGGCCGGTACGTGGCTGGCAGCACTGAGGCCGCCGATTGCAAGTAGGGCGACTGCCATCACGGCAGGCGCTTTACTCTTGATGCGTCTCGCATCCATGTTTGTCCCCTATCGTCCCTAATGCTTAGTGTGGTAGTCCGTGGCGTAACCTTGATGCGGAATACTTCACCCGTAGAGGTGTTACCATAGCCTGTAGCGAACGTCACGCGGTCGCCAACTTGCAGGTCTAGACGCATCGGCATGGCGTCAATGATAACCACGCCGTTAACCGTTGGCGTAAATCGAAACGCTACGCCGCCGCTAGGTGAGCATACAATGATAGGGTCATCGTTGGTATCCGCACAAGCGGCTACTAGGTCACTTACCCGCATCGGTAGCGCTTCGCTCATGCCTGTAAACTATCAGGGTAAGGTCACGATTGGGACGCGCGCCGGTTACGGCTTGGTAACAAACTGACTGAGGAATTCGATGCATTCCTCGGCGGTGCCCGCGAGTTCTTCGCCGAGTCGGAGGATGCGGCCGATGCCGTGGCGGTGGTCCTCATGGATGATGCGGAAGCGGTGAACTGGCGTGTCGGCGTCATCGTCGGCCGGGGTCGGGTCCAGGTCACCATCCGCAGAGTCCGGTGCAGTCTCGCCTGTGTCCGTACCCGGAGCATCGGTAGGGTCCGAGTCAGGCTGCGCTGACTCCGGGGATTCCACAGTCTCGCCTGGTGCAGATTCGGTGATGTCGCCAGATGGGTCTGCCGCAGACGGGGCAGTGTCGGGGGTAGGGTCCGGCGTTTCCTCAACCGTGGCCGCCTCGACGGCCTTCGGGTCCGGCGTGTTGTCTGTCGCCTGGTCGGTCATGCTGCGTCACCTTCCGATTGGCGCATACGGTTTGTTCCGTATGCGGTGGAGTAACTGTCATCTTTCCGGAGTCGGCGGACGGTTCCGCCAGTGTCGGCTATCAGCCGCGCTTTACCGGTGCCAGCGGGGCGCGCTATGCGGCTAAGCCGACGTTGCTTATAGGTACCGTCCGCACGGTAGCTCACCATCTGGTCTGCCTTCGCCTTCGCGCACGGCCCGCAGACTGGCTCTATCCAGTATTTGTGCTGGTTATAACCGCGTGCCGTTCCGTGTTCGCGTGGCCGCTTGGCTGACATGATGACCTCCGGACTTCCTATCATCCTCTCGTGATCATGGCTTGACCAGGGCTTTCAGGTCACAATCAGGTAACAACCGTTCTACGGCTTACGCCTGAAATGCCCGGCCTGTCGGGTCATGAGGTGCGCGCGGATGGCAGCCAGGTCGGTGCCGAGTAGCGCGGGCAAGTCTTCGCTGTTAGTCATGATGGTGATGATCTGGGCTGGCCCATTGTCCAGCGTGAGCAGGTGGTGACCCGCCATGTCCGGTTTGAGTGCTAGCAAGTTTCCTTCCGGCGTCTTGCTCGAATTGGGCAATGACTTTCGCGACTTCGGTGTCTGTTTCATTAGCTAGCCGTTCCCGTGCTGCCCGCAGTTGCTGTACCTGGTACCTGCTTCGCTTGAGCGGTGGCATCCAACGGCCCCTTGTTCTTGATTTCCAGTAGTGTTACGGCATCGGGTCCGGAGTAGCCAAGTGTTTCCAGATAGGCGAGCGCGGACTGTGTATTGTCTGATGTATTGCTGGAGTCGAATAGTTGCATAAACCAGGCGTCGACTACTTGCGCCTCAGTCAACAGCTTAATGTTTGTTTCTACGATAAGGTTCCAGTCATCAATGAGCTTTTCTACCATGCCCGCTATCAGACCGATAGCGTTTAGCTCATCTTGCGCCTGCTGTTCGGTTATCTTCTTAGCCGTGTATGCAGCCTTGACTTTGGCGATAACAGAGTTACGGGCGGATATGGCGGCCTGATTGTCGTACACGGCTTGTATGAGTTCAGCACCGGCCTGTGTGTAGCCGAGTGTCTTTAGCTCAGACTGGAAGTCGTCAGCCGTGATTGCGCCTTCTTTGTACAAGTCCGCATACATGGCTTCGGTGAGAAGTTTCGTGTTTGCAATCGTTCCGTTGACTGCGCCTTTCACGATTGCTTTCACGATATCGTCTTGATAGCCTTGCGCCAGCAACAGTTCTGTGCCTTGCGCAGCGGTTAGGCTACCGTCGGCTAGCAGGGTCCGGACTTCATATAGGGCTGGTAGCTGTGTTTTAAGCTCAAGCACCGTGTCGATATACGAATCCTTTAGCCTGGATTCGCGGAGTGCAGCCTTAACCTGATCCTCTGTGACTTTACCGCGTCGCCATAGTTGTATCATTTCCGTGCGTGACGCCGGATCGCCAGCGGTCAAGCGCAGCGGCTCGACATCCTCCGCGCGCAGGCCATTCATGGCCGCGATTTCCTTAAGCTTGTCATCTGTCAGGTAGCCTTGAATGGTCGCCTCAATAGCATCGGCTACCGACATGGGCGCGTCTTTCAGCGCTAGCGCAAAGTCGATATAGTCATCCTTCAACCTGCCACGCTTGAGCGCTTGCCTTACGTCATCCTCTGTTGCCTTCTGGTATCGCCATAGGCGCATCATGTCCGTATACGACAATGGGTCGCCAGCGGCCTGAATGAGTGTCAGGTAGTCGCCTGGTTCTAGCCCGTTCTGGTCAGCGATGCTCTTAACCGTGTCCTCATCCACGTAACCTTCTACGTAGGCGTTAACGGCGTCCGCTGTTGCCATCGGCGAATAGCGTAGCTTGAGGAGCGTATCTATCCACTGGTCACGGACACGTGATTGGCGTATTCCGACCTTGAATGTTGCTTCATCTATAAACCCACGACGTAGCGCTTCCATAAGTTCTTCCGCGCCGGGTGGTTCGCCAGTGTTCGCTATCAACGTCGCGAATTGGTCATCCGTAAATCCGTTCTGCTTCGCTATCTCCCGACCTTGCGCTTCTGTCAGGTCGCCACGCAGCACGGCTAGGGAGGCGTCCGCCACAGTGAGAAGTGGCTGCCGAAGCTCAAGCAACAGTGACCGTAGCTCTTGCGGCAAACCATTCCGGTGCAGCCAGTAGTCACCCTGATCCTCTGGTAGCAGGCCGCGATTGATCAGGTCAAATATCTGTTCCGGACCCGGCATAGTGCGAGCAAGGTCCAAGATGCTCGTATACCAGTCCTCACGCTGGCCTTGCCAGTGCGCGCCCGTCAACGCCGTGTCCTGGTCGATTAGTCCGGCGGCCCATAGTTGCGCGATGACGTCCGGTGCAGGTACCAGGTTAGGTTCCGCGCCCATGATCTTGTAGCTAAGCGGCGCAATCGCATTGGATATCGAGTCAGACAACAGTGATTGACTCATGCCGAATAGTGTTCCGGCAAATGCTTTCCACTGGTCGTCGCCGCGCGCGGTGACTTCCAGGAACTTGCGCATTTCAGGGTGCATCTTGTCGGTGGCTTCTGACAGTGCGCCTTCGATGAACGGGCGGTAGTGTTCGGCTAGTTCCGCGCCCATGCGGTCAATGAGGGTTTGCCCGATTGCCGTTCCCAGGTCATGCGAGTGTCCGGTTAGTCCTTTCTTTGTGGCGATGACGGCTTGTACGACACTCGCGACAAGCTTGGGTAGTAGCTTGTCGCCAGGCTGCCGTGAATCATCTCTAAAGAACGGCATTCAGGATGTCCTCTATCAAGGTGAGAAACCGCTGCAAGTTGTTCAGTATGAGTGATGTAAAGAATTCGCCTAGCCGTTTCCCTGTGTCCCAAGCTTGCGCTTCTATCTTTGATATCAGTGATTCCCACAGTAGGTCAACTAGGGCGGCCGGATGCGTGATGTAGTAGTAGACAAGCCAACCCTCGCGGTTGATCCATTTGTATGCGTCATAGATTGCGCGCCAAACGTCGTCTGCGTACTGTTCTATCTTGGACCCTAGAAAGTCGAATATGTTCTTGAGGTCCGCCCATGCGCCGCCGACGTTCCCGAAGATGATGTTCAGAAACCAGTAGAGTCCGTGGATGACGTCGTGTACCCAATCGGCAACCGTGCTTGATACACTGCCGGTTACTGACCGCCATGTCCGGTCTATCCATCCGAACATGTTACGGTGCCGCTATCGCCTGATGCTTGTCTACGAGCATCTGTATTGCCTGGTGAACGGTGTCGCGGTCAAGTTCGGCAGTTGGAACGTGAATCTCACCCTTGGTGCCAGCGGCCGGGCCGGCGTGGATGAGGTATCCGATGTTCCATTGCTGACTAAATCCGTTGCTGTCAGCATTGAGCACAGTGTCTAGCTTCTGGCTTGTGACTTTCCAGTCTCGTGCCGCCATGTCTTTCCCTACTTCCTGACTTTGAGTGTGGCTAGCCGCTTGCTGTGCGATTGGATAACACGTGACGTGTCAGCTAGCGAATTTCGTGACCGGATAATGTGCGGCGACCAATCCTCTTTCCCCGGCCGTGGCGGCAGGCCAACGTTTACGACGGTGCCCGCGCCGCCAGGCGTGCCCTGATAGCCGCTGTCTGGCGGTATTTTGCCGCCTGCCTTCGCCATGATTGCGATAACGTCATCAACGTATACGTATACGGGCGGGTCACCGTAGGTCGCGTGCCAGTCAGGTTGTCCGGAGTACCAGACGGCTGCCGCGCCGCGCGCTCCCCATCTGTCATAGTCGCCGCCGAGTATGACTTGTGCTAGCCGGTTTTGTGCGGCCGGGTCATGCAGGTATGCGGATGGTGACATGTCTTTCTGGCCTGATTCGGCTAGCCAGTCGGGTAGGTTGACTGGCATGACCTGCCATCTGCCGAGTGCTCCACTACTTCCGTTGACGGCTAGATAGTTGCCGCCCGATTCCTGCTGTCCTTCGGCCCATATAAATATCTGTTTCTGTGATGCCTTCTTTGATTTACCGGGCGGTCCAGAACCAGGTCCGGGGTGAACGGATGGCGCGCCGCGTATCTGCCGCTTGACTACCTTCTTAACTGGCGACTTTGCGGGTTGCTTCCGTGGCGGCATGACTGGCCTTAGGCTGTCTTTGATCCGGTCACGTTCATATTGACGCTAGCTGTTTGCGCGCCGTCAACGTTGTTAACCTTCACCGTGACAAGGCAGGCTGGTAGGTCAATGTCGAATACTTCGCCTATAAGCGCGGCTGCCGTGGCATAGGTCTGTTCCCAGACCGGTGAAGCCGATCCGTTTGTGACTGTCCAGCCTTGCAGGACAAGACGTAGGTTGGTTGGCGTTGTCGATACGCCTTGCTGTTGCAAGAATAGTGTCGCGTCACCGGAGTACGGTATTAGCGGGTAGATGAGCGAGCTTGCGCCGTCCGCGACTGATTCGGACACGAGGCTTACGAGCATGTTGCCAGGGGCGAGTCCGCCGATGGTGCCCAACTGGCCGGACCCGTTGGACATTTTCGGTTCAGGGTCACCCAGGCCGTTCGGTAGCGCGTAAAAGTATAGGTTAGCCTCGGATGCTACCAGGCCGGCATCGCCTAGAACTGCGTTGATGAACGCTGATGCAGCTACCCTGCCGCTGATGACAAGCTGTGAACCATAGATGTTTCCGCGCAAGAATGTTGGTTCACTGAGTTCTAGTTGTGTTGACGCGCCACTACCGACCATGACGGCGCCATATGCTTCGGTGAATATCGCGTTACCGTTCAGGTCAACATGTTCAACGTAGATGTCTGCCATAAGGACATCGGCAGGCGTTACTGCGGCTACGGCTATCGCGTATGCGCCGCCGCTTGTGACGTCGATGGTGATTGGCCCGAACGATCCAGCGGGTATTGCGAGTTCTTGCCCGATGGGTACCGGTATTGGAGTGCTATTGGTCGGTATAAAGTCCGGGTGGCCGGTTGGCGTGAATGTCGGCATTACTTAACAGCCTCCCCGGCCTTCCGCTTGCCTTTACCAGCCAGAACTAGCTTCTGATATGGCGACAATGGGGGTAGCTGCAATGGCGGACCGACAGGCAATGGCGGTAGCTGTAGTGGCGGGCCAACGGTCGGGGGCGATGGTGCGCTATTCAGGATAGTGTTTATGTTCAGGTCATCTGGTTCGCTTAGGTCGACAGTTGCGCCTTCCGGTGCTTGGACTACTTCTGCTTCCGGGTTTTCGCCTGGTTCTGGAAGGTTGGTGATAAGCGCGGTTACGTAGAAGGAGTGAGGGAATATGTCGTTATTGTATCCCTCTATCACCAGGCCGCTTGAGGTGATGTAATCCTCAAACGGATAGTTAAGGACACGGTCGTTTGCGACTAGGTATGAGTCGTTAGCGAAGGGGACTATCTGTTGCTGCGCCCATAGGATACGGACGCCGGTTAGGCCGCAGTGTCCGTCTGGTACTTCTATGGTGACGTCTACTAGCTGGTTATCCTCAAGTGGCCATGCTTGGGATACGGGCGCGGAGATGGGTGTTCCTGCCGGTATCGTCGCGACAACATAGTAGAGGCGATCCATTTATCGTCTCCGGAGTTCTTGCCGCCGCATGCGTGTCTCGAAGTCGGCGTGTATCTTTTCCGAGTCCTCAACGTGTTTCTTGAGGCTGGCAATCATGCCGCCTAGCTGGAATACCATGCGGCCGAGTAGCGCTATGGTTATGCTTCCACCACCTGTAAGCACGTAGAAATGCACGGTGGCAGCCATCACGTTTACCCGGAGTATGCGCGCTCAAAGAGTTCGCGGAGGATATCCTCTACTTCGCGATCCTCGGTGCCGCTAGCCCAATCCGACGGGTATTGCTCAACGAGCATAACCACATTCTGTATGACGTCGGTGGACTGTATATTTGTCAACCCTACCTCTAGCTGCCAGCCTGGCTGCATAATGATGTCTGGCAGCTTAGCGTATGCGACGGTTCCGCCGTATGGCTCGGCACTGAATGAACCAGTGTATCCAGCGGTTGCGGTTGCGGCAGCGATGTTCTTGATTGCGAGTGTCCCACCACCTGAACCTACCGCGATCACTACTGGCTCTTGCGGGTATGGTCCGCCTACATTGCTCGGGTTGTTAGCTGTGGCTAGCAGGGTGCCGCCATTGTAGAGTCCGAAGTTATTCTGTTCTGCGGCGGCCGTTGTTCCGTCTAGCTGCACTTCCCAATTGACAATCCATTCACCGCCTGCTAGTGCGGCTGAACAGATAGTCGTGAGCGCGCCTGGCCCCAGTTGTCTGCCTTCGGCGTTCAGGGTTTTTCCGCTGACAACGGTAAGCGCCGGACCGTCAATGGCCGCGCAGCATTGCACGCTTACCGATCCGCCGATCGCCTCACCTATTGGCACTTCCGCGAAGGACGTTCCGTCTCCCTGATTGTATGCCATGAATGGGATTCGGTCGCCGGATGGTGCGCCTGTCGCGATCGGCGCAATGATTGAAACAAGCCGTGTCCAGTATTCTGCCGGGATGGTGTATATCCACGGCGTTCCTGTTGCGACAAGAGAGGGTTGGAGGACGTTAGCGAAACCGCGCCTCATGAGAGGCGGGTAGCTCGTGAGCGACCGTATGTCGTGCAACAGGCCCGATGGTCTGCCGCCGCGCGGTTCCGGCAACGTCTTATCCCTGTCTAGCTGAGGGTTGAACCGGACAGTTCAGCGAACAGGAGGTCCACGACGGCGGCGTTGGCTGCCGCGAGATCTGCGAGGTACACGAATGTACCGGCCTTGTTCGCGCTGTTGATCACGGGGATGCCTGGTTCCTCGCCGAATTCGTCCATCCACAAGAACCACTCGCGGGTTTCGAGTGGGTTAAGGACGCCTGGCCCGCCGACCTTGAGGCCGCCCGTGTCCGGTCCCTGAACAGCGAACGCACCAGCCTGAACCGTGCTTGAGTAGCCAAGGAGCGCGTACCACGTGTTCGCCTTCATCAGGTCGAATGACGAATTGAGCGCGACGCCTGCCGACCACTGGCCCGCCGCAGTCGGGTTGCCGGGCGTTACTTCCTCCGTCATGATGTCCACGATGCGCGGCTGAATCTGCCCCCATGTGGCGAAGTTGCCGTCACTGCCTGGCAGCGATGTATAGGACACTTGCAAGAACTGGCACGTCACGGCTGCGACCGCCGTCGATGACTCGACCACCAGCAAGTCCTGGGGAACGAGTGGTGTCTGTGGCTTGTAGCCGATCATGTTGTATGGCGCGGCGAGCGGTATCTGGTACCGGATGCCCTGGACGTTGTCATGCAGCCGGGGGGATCGGACACGGAAGATGGAGGCTGCCGCCGCTTCCTGCCAGAACCCTTCGAGGTTGATCTTGCTGCCGAGTGCGGTGTTTCGGATGGTGCCGGACTGGCCGGTCATTCCCGTGCTGGCACCAAAGGTACCGAGCGCGCCAGGGGTTGTCTGAGACAGTCCTACTGTCTCCCATGCAGTCATTTGGACCCTTCCCTACCTGTTGCTGTTACCGGGTTGCCGTCTGGTAGGTGCCGGGTTACATGCCAGGTGAGCGCTTGAAATTCGCGTTGGCGCGCATCATGGCGACGGAGCGCTGCACGCGGTCCTCGAAGGTCGCGTTGGGCATGCTCTTGATCTTCTGGACGTTCGCGTCAAGGAACGGGTAGAACTGGTTGGCGAAGTCCTGGTACTTGCCCTGCTTCTGCTGGGCACCTTGTGCGACGCGCTGAACGCCTGCCGTGGCACTCTGCTGCCATGAGGACAGCGAGACGGCCGCTACGTTGTTCTTCCACTTCGGGAAGGCGGCCTGGACGTTGTTCTGGTACTTCTGGTAGGACTGTGCCGCCGTCTGGCCGGGCGCGGTGGTGACCTTCGCGATGCCAGCGGAAATGTCTGCGGTAGCTGCCGACAAGCGGTTAACCCACTTGGCGGTTCCTTCGGCCGGGCTAACCCTTGTCATTGCTTTTCCCTTTCCGCTATGCAGCCTTTATCACGGGTCCGGTATATGACCCGTGAATAAGTCCGTTTAGCGATTCGTCCGTGTAATGCAGATGCGTCATCCCGAGCGAATTCGCGACCATGTGGACTACCGCACAAGAATGGCATATCCCGCGATAAGAAAGCGGGCCAACAATGTCACGGCTAGCGTGACATGCTATACATGCTTTTCTCGTGCTGTACCCCCGTCCGCCTCGCTTGAGTGCCGACCTGCGCATATAGACAGGGTATCACGTTCCTATCACAAAGTGATAACGGAGCGGCCAGAATCTGTAAATGATCTTGATGGCGTCCTGCCGTCGTACTGACCGGCAGAGCAAGATCATCTGAGCGTTGTGCTCTATGCGCGCGCGCACCTTATGTCGCGTGAGGGCGGGCACGGGCGCAGCGGGAAGTGAGAGCGACTCTCAGCGCGCGCGCGGCCCCC
>Ga0210404_10000862_pt1 | contig 14032 bp, 13 predicted proteins | sample IncBWH28MmetaG_FD_155455 | JGI IMG/M metagenome (GOLD analysis project Ga0210404, IMG submission 155455) | Forest soil microbial communities from Barre Woods Harvard Forest LTER site, Petersham, Massachusetts, United States - Inc-BW-H-28-M | ecosystem: Environmental > Terrestrial > Soil >... | reverse complement strand
GCCTCTCTTTAGAGAGGCTCACCACAGCCAACACTATAGTATGTACCTTTCCTCTTTTCATATTCTAACTTTCCTGTAAAAGGAATTTCCGTCCCCGCTTGACGAAGAATCGAGTATTGAGCTGACGTTAATATTTTTTTCCATTGCGCATCTGTTCTAAACTTACTTCTATCAAAAGAGCCGGAAATATTTTTCCCTTCTATTGTTTGCGGAATAATTTGCATTTGAGGAGAATATTTTTTCTGCAATAGAAAAAATATTCCTGCAACAATTACTACTCCAATAAGAATAATTATGATTCTTTTCTGCATATACCTATAAACTACGTACATTATTTATAACTTTTTTATTAAACCTAAGTATTTTTATCTCTGTTCCATCATTTTTGTAATACGAGTACAAGGGACAAGTATCAATGGATACCTATATTTTATTCATTAACAAATCAATTCTTTTTTTCTGTTAAATAACTTATTACCATTTTGCAAATAGGTATAAGTTGTTGTCGAATGTATTTTTACGTTATCATCTCTCCTATTCTAGCCAAAGGTAAGTGTAAATGCTTGAGTTCCAGTGGTTTGAAACTCAAACTTGAGAATATGATTCTCTGTCTTATCTTTTAAATCAACCACATTATATAACCTGTCACTAGCAACTGTAATGACCCCATTTATAACATCACTTCCTGCTTGTGATGAATCAATACTCTTTCCATCAAGATAGACTCTCACCGTTGGATTTCTTGCAGAACCCGGGCGAAGGATAATAAACACCTTACTGGCAGTAAAATTATAATTAAGTGTTGCATTACTTTCTGAAACAGCATATTCGTCATATATTGTCCATTGTCCACCATAACTAAAACTATTTTGACTCAGATTATCTGACAAGGAAAACTGCTGCATACCATTACTTAAACTGCCTGAAGGGAAATAATACTGCATTCTTTTAGAACCAAGATACGTTTCAGGAGATATCTCAGTCTGAGGAGTTTTATCTGCGGTTGCTTCAGGTAATCCTGTTACTTTTTTCCCAGTTTCTTGTAAAAGTGAGCGTATAGCTAACTCCATTTGATCATATTTTCCTTCACCAAATTCAGTACGTCGTATCGTACCATTCGCATCAATCAAATATTCAGCTGGCCAATATTGATTACTGTAAATATTCCAAGTCGCATATTCATTATCTTGAGCAACGGGGTAATGAATGTTATATCTTTTTATCGCATTGCGTACGTTTTGGGTATCATGCTCAAATTGAAATTCCGGAGTATGGACTCCAACTACAACAAATCCAGCTTTATTATATTTGTCATACCAGGAAGTTACATGAGGAAGTGTACGAATGCAGTTAATACAAGTGTATGTCCAAAAATCCACCAAAACTACTTTACCTTTGAGACTTGCAATAGTAAGAGGCTTATCTGTATTGAGCCATTTATCAATACCAACAAAATCAGGAGCTGGTTGATTCGCATTAAAAATGCTACTTGTATCAATACTCTGTGTGGTCGTTTTCCCTTTGAGCTGATCTAACTGGTTTTTTACAAGATTACTATTTTCAAATCCGTTTACTGCTGTTCCTAAAGCTGGAAATTTATTCAAAAGTTGTAGTTGGAGTGTCTGGTCGTAGTTAGTAAAAATAGCAATCGCTGCAACTATCATTAGGATACCAAAAGCTTGCTGGATACGACCCGTATATTTGTTTATCCCTCTTGCTCTTACAATAAATTGCTGTCCTCCATAAGCAAAAGCAAACAGTGGTACTCCCACTCCAGTAACGTACATAAGCGTTACTAGAATGACTTGAAACGATACTTGTCCAGTTGCTGCAAGCGTGGCGATAGTAGCTAAAATCGGCCCGGCACAAGGAGACCAAATAATACCAAGAGAAAGCCCCGTAATAAATCCTGATAGAAATCCAGAACCTTGTTTACTTTTGGAGTTTTGACCTAAAATATTTGCTAATCTTGAAACGACAAGCTCAAATCTTGTTTCTAAAGCAGGGATAATCATAGTAAGCCCAAGAAAAGCAATAATTATTACTGCAAAAATGCGAAGCACATTAGGATCAAAATGAAATATTTTTACAAAATACGAAATAGAAAGCGTAAAAATGGTAAAACTTAACATTACACCAAGAGTTATTCCTAATGGTTTCTGGTGACCTTTCCCTCCGGCTATAGATGAAGAAAGGACAATAGGAAGCACTGGCCAAATACACGGAGCAAGAATAGTCACAAAACCTGCCAAAAATGAAAATGCGAGTAATAAAATCATATTTATTTCTTCAATAAGGTCTGTATTGCTAATCCTAGTAAAGCATATCAACTTCTCCAAAGTATGCCGCTGAATATTTCCTGTAATACCAGTTAGTTCAGATGCTGGCATGTTCGAATGCCTAGCATAATAACGGGTACTTTGCTATCAAATTTTGTTACTTTATTTCTCATAGTATTCCTTATACTTACTCCCATATTGTTCCTCTCAATTTCATATACTTTCCTTATTCAGATTAATCGTTGCCGCGAATAGCGGTAGTAGCAAAAATTAAAATCTCATATATATATCCTACCATATGGAACAATTTTAAGGATTGGGGATAACAAGGATATAAAACTCAAAATTTTTCAATGAACACGCCTGATTCAGTTTTGACACAATTATCCCATGTATAAATTCTTCCATTCATCGCAATATATACACCATTAGCAAGGACATTTATCGCACCTACTGCCGTGCCAATATTGAACATCGCATCTGAATTTACAAATTTCTCAGGACGGAGTGAACCTGTAAGGATAATTACTTTATCCCTTATTGAACTCAATTTTTCAGCTGTCTGAACCATCGAGTCAGTTCCATGAGTAATGATAATCTTATCATCACGAGCTTTTTTACATGCTTGATAAATCTTATCTCTATCAGCAGAAGTAATATCCATACTATCCTTTTTTAAAATAGAATCAACTTCGTACGTAAAATTTGGATTCACTTTCTCAAGAATCGGAATGATCGCAGGAGTAGCAATTTCAAAATGATATCCCTGATACCGCTTGGGATAATCTTTATCAATTGTCCCTCCTGTTTGTAAAAATAATATCTTCATAGTATTAGTTATCTTGTTTCTAACAAAAAAATCCCTTACAAGGGATCACATTCACCCTAATAGCTATAGGGATGCTCGCCGCAAAACTATATTGTCGATTTTTTTATAGCATACCTGCGTCATAAATGAAAGAGGCTAAGTTTTTGCTTGTTATAGTCTACGTTTATATTCAATCGAGTGTAGATACTTAACAGATTGTAGTTGTATGCCTATCGTTGTATAATCACCGTCATGTCAGCTGTTGAAGTACAACATAGCAATCAGATTCCTTGGCGAGATGTTTCAGAGGCACGACACAATAGCCCAAGAGAAATATATAAGAGAAGACTACCGTCTGGAGATAACACAGCTACTGAACTTTTCACTTCTCTTATAAGAACAACTGGAACTTCATTCAATCGAACGCCACATACCGTATTCACCAGATATCAGAAGCAACCACACCAACCCCATACATTAAGTTATGCTGCTGTCGTAACCGTACCAATTGACGCTATGACAGAAACCGTTGATGGTATTATACCAACGTTTAGTTCATTAACAACCGCTGCTTCGCTCAGCAGTTTGCCAACATATCTTCTAGTAAATACAAATTATACAGGTGATGAACGAAGACAAAAAGCTAAACTGACTGAAGATGATCAAAATGCCCAGCTTATCGAAAACGCAATTGCAAGGACTGTTGCAGGTGGAAATATAGAACTTGCTTTTGTAAAAGATCATCTACCAGAAGGTACTACAATTTCTCAGATCAGACAAAGAATGATATTGACTGCTGCTAGAGATTTATATAGAAAACCTTTAGGAACAAACTATAGTGATAATTCAGTGCCAGTTTGGAATCAAAAAGAAGAAGTACTTTATCGTTTACCATTATTTACTTTCGATGCAGATTCCGTCTTAGCTGTAGAAGCTCTTGAGAAAGGATCGGAAATACTAGGGAGAAATGGAGCGTTATTTGTCAATGGTACGCATCATTATACTGGGGGCGTTATGGAACTTACCCCTGATCAAGTAACTCAACGAACCACAAACGAAAAATTCATATATATTACAGAAATGATGAGAAGAAAAATGTTTGACCACTTGCCATCATCTTCATATAGAGGTTACCTATTAGAAAATGGTCTAGGTAGTAAATTAGGAGCTTTAGTAACACTTGGTGGCATTAACCCTTATTCAGCACAAAATGAATCATTTTTTTTACTTGAGGCAGCAAATCAGGCTCTCGATAATTATGGTAATTCTTTACCAAATAACATAGAAGAGACTCCAGCATCTATACCATATTTGCACAAGAATATCGCAGGCGAGCTAGAACAACTGGTCTATTATGCACCATATGTGATTAATACATCAGCTCGAGGAATAGAAGCAACAGTAGACATAAAAGGGCTTGAAGCTCTTGTAGGAATTGATCAAGGATTCGATTATAGGATGTGGACAGATATAGCAAAATCTCAATGGCAATCAAAAGGAGAAATAGAATATTCATCAAATACACTCGTACATTTATTGAACAGCATTTACTCTTATTTTAAGGAGCAAGGCGGACAACTATTTGTAGAAGACGCTTATCAGTTAAAACAGTTGCTGCGAAGATTTTTTCCAATAATTGATGAAAGTTTTATGGCAGATTTGCCACACCAAGTTCCAATATATTAGAGTTCTCGTATTTTGAAAATGCATAGCACTGTTTATTCCTTGAGGGAGAGCAGGATGATTTATAAGACTTCCCCATCTCGAATAGTCAACTGGCATCGTCTCATTCTTTTCAAATTTCCAACCAAAGACTTCCATATAAAAAATTTGTGCTTTGAATTTCAAAATACTAAAGACTATTCACAAAAAATCATACAATAAAAAAATCTATTCTTTGCAAAAAAATATACTTATTACTGGCTCATACCAACGGACTTACTACTTTGCCTCAGAGGACAAATTGCTTCTTACTACCAAATTTATTATAGTAAAGATACTGCCATGAACAAAAGAGTTGTTGACAACTTTTTACCACATTCAGTATTGAGAACAGTTGTTCTTAATATATGTATCTTTTTAGTGTATGTAATTTCAGGAAAAGTAGGACTGAGTTTTGCATCTCTTAATCCTAGTGCCACTGCCATTTGGCCGCCAACAGGAATTGCACTCGCTGCATTTCTCCTTTTTGGTTACCGTGTCATACCTGCTATTTTTTTAGGCGCCTTTTTTGTAAATCTTACTACAGCTGGAACATTGGCAACTTCTCTCGGGATTGCTTTGGGTAACTCATTCGAAGGGATTGTCGGGGCATATCTTGTCAATCGATTTGCAAATGGCATTCATACTTTCAGCAATGTATCTAACATTTTCAAATTCTTCTTTTTTGCTATAATTTCGACAACAATTAGTGCAGATATCGGTGTAGCGACACTACTCTTTGGAAACCTTGTCAGTTGGAAAGAACTCATTGTTGTTTGGATAACATGGTGGCTTGGTGATATGGGAGGAAGCTTAATTATTACTCCCCTCATTCTGGTATGGGGTACCTCGCTACGGGGAAACCTCTCTTTCCGCGATACAGTCCACATTTTACTAGCATTTTTTGTCCTTTGCGTAACCACCTGGCTGGTATTTTCCGGCATCCTTCCTTACCCATATCTTTGTATTCCTATTGCTGTATGGATTGCTTTTTGGTTTGGACGAAGAGGAGCAACGACTGCCACAATCATTGTAGCATGCATAGCAATTTTCTATACCATTCATGGTCTTGGACCCTTTACCAACGTAAATTCACTTAGTCGAGCACTCATTCTTATGCAGCTTTTTCTTGGCATTCTTACGCTTACTTCATTGACATTTGCAGCATTGATTCATACTATTCGCCAGGGAGAAAAAACACTCGCATTCCATGAAGCGCGTTTTAAAGCACTAATTGAGAAAAGTTTTGACGCTGTTGTTCTTATCGATGCAACATCAAAAATACTTTATGCAAGTCCTTCAGTCAAACGCGTTTTGGGTTATGATATTGAAGAAATTATTGGGATCAATGGATTTGAGTTAGTATATCCAAAAGATCGACCATTTACGATCCGTATACTTGCTAAGCTTGCCCTTAAACCTGGCGCTACAATAACAGTTGAATACCGAGTAATAAAAAAGGACAAAAGTGTTATTTGGGTTGAGGCAACTGGCACCAATCTCCTTTTTGACCAATTTATTAATGCAGTTGTTATTAATTTTAGAGATATTACTGAAAAGAAAAATTTAGAAGAAACAATGCTCCAAGAAAAAATAGAAGATGAAGCCATGCTTGCGAGTATCGGCGATGGCATTATTGCCACTGATAATATAGGAAGAATTAAAATGATCAATCAGAGTGCCTGCGACACATTAGGCTGGAAAAGAAAAGAACTTATCGGCAAAGTAATTACTACAGTTATTCCAATGGAAGATGAATTAGGGAAACCAGTACCTATCGAAAACAGGCCTATGACTAAAGTACTCTCCTTACGAAAAAAAATCGTAACTTCTCGAATCTACTATTATGTCAAAAAAGACAAGAGCACATTCCCTGTACGTTTTACCGTAACACCAATTACGATAGATAACAATATTGTTGGCATTATTGAAGTATTCCATGACATCACAAGAGAAAAAGAAATTGACCAAATGAAAGACGAATTTATTGCGATGGCATCACATGAACTCAGAACACCTATGACAGCAATAAAAGGATTGCTTTCAATGATCTTTCACGGAGACTATGGACCAATCAATAAAAAACTCGAGCGTCCACTTGATAATATACAAATTTCTGCAAAACGCCAAATTTATTTGATAAATGATTTACTTAATGTTTCTCGGCTTCAATCAGGAAAAATCGAATTCAAATTAACTGATTTTTCCTTGCGATCAGCTATCGAAGATGTTATCAAATCATTAATGCCAATTGCTCAAGAAAAGCAGCTAAGCCTTCAACTACAAAATACTGAAGAGATAATGACTCATGCAGATATTGAATGGAGTAAAAATATCCTCAATAATCTCATCGGGAACGCTTTAAAATTCACAGATAAAGGCGGCATAACGCTTTCGTATCATACTAATAATACTCTGGTATCAATTGCTGTGACTGATACAGGTCGAGGAATCGATGCCATTGATCAAGAAAAATTGTTTGGCAAATTTCAACAACTCCGTGGACAAATGTCTAGCAAACTACCTGGTTCAGGTTTAGGACTTTTTCTTTCACGCGAACTCGCGAGGAAAATGGGTGGAGATGTGCAGCTGGCACAATCAAAAACTAATAAAGGAAGCACGTTTATCTTTACTCTCCCAAAAACACAAATATCTACATCCTATGCTCAAAAAACAACAACCATTAATAAAAAGAAAATTGCAATTTCTTCCCAGACTAGCTAAACTAAAAACAATCAAAAAATACTGTATGAATAAAACTATTCTCATTATTGAAGATGATAAAGTACTCTCCGATATGTACCGAGATAAATTTACCGTAAGTGCATTCAGCGTGTTGACTGCAGAAGACGGTCAGAAGGGATTAGATTTAGCATTATCAGAAAAACCTAATATTATCCTTCTTGATCTCGCCTTGCCAAAATTGCAGGGTATGGATGTTATGGGAACACTTCGTACCAATAGCTGGGGGAAAACTGTACCGATTATTGTTTTAACAAATCTTAATGTCGATGGCAAAATCCTTGAAGCAGTCACAAAATTTAACCCCGTATATTGTTTACTTAAAGCAAATACCACTCCAGAAGAAGTGCTAAGTAAAGCTAAGGAGGTACTTCATTATGAGTAAAATTTTGATAATTGAAGACGATAAAATTCTGTTAGAAATGTATAAAGATAAGTTCACTAATGAAAGATTTGATGTACAAACAGCAATTGATGGACAAGCGGGTATTGAAAAAATGAAGGCTTTTCAACCTGATGTTGTTCTCCTTGATCTTATTATGCCAAATATAAATGGATTTGAATTTCTCAAACTCATAAAAATTGATCCTATCTTTAATAAGATTCCTGTTATTGTCTTAACAAATATCTATGCAGATGCCGAGGATTTAGTAAAAAATTGGGGAGTCAAATATTTTCTTCTCAAATCAGATTATACACCTGAAACAATTGCAGAAAAAGTAAAACAAATTATTGGACAAGCATCTCCGACTCCCCCATCTCAATAATCATATTTTTTCTGCCTCTAGTAGACATCCACAATTGTATAATCTTTTTCTTACATAAAATCGATACAATCAGTCGTTGCAAATAAGCCTTTTCTGTTTATCTTCTTCACCAGTTTTCTATCAATAACGGGTGTAGGACTTATTCTACTAATAATCCCCCTTTATTATTAATAAAATATAGTAATTTCCAGAACATCAATGCCATTGCCTGGAATGTTGATTATTGATATCCTCTACTCTTTTTTCAATTATTTGCTATGCCAATTCAAAGAAATCATAGCTATCCTTGATTACCTGTGTTATATTATCTTAATTGGAGCAACACCTCTTTCCAAATATAAAAATCAATTTATCTAAAATACTCTATGAAAGGCATCCCAAAAGTTCCCTATTTTCAAACATCCCGCTATCGGGTTGAAACAATGGTAGAACTTGCTGAGATAAAACCTGGTGAGAAAGGAGCCGATTTGGGAAGTGGTGATGGAAGAATTGTCATTGCATTTGCAAAAGCTGGAGTCGAAATGCATGGTTATGAAATCGATGATTCATTGAGAAAAATCTCAGAAGAAAATATCAGAAATGCAAATCTCTCCAATGCATTTATTCATACGCTAGATTTTTGGCAAGAAGATCTCTCTCAATACGATATCATTTGCTGTTATCCGATGCCAACTATCATGGGGAGACTTGAACATAAATTACAAGAGGAGCTCGAACCAGGTACTCGTATCTTACTCAACTACTTCCCTTTCAAACATTGGAACGAGAAAAAAATTAAAGATAATGTGTTTTTATATAGTAAATAATGTATTAAAAATGAAACCTATGGTAAAAATAGAATGTTTTATATACACCAGATGAATATTCATCGAAGGAATAAGGAACAAATTTATTCTTAACTAATTTACAATAACTATATACAAATTCCGGAGGATTCTTCTTAAACATCTCAGCTCTCGCTTTGGTATAAATTGCGAAGCTTTTCATGGGTGGATAATAAAAAAGGTACGGATAAGGAACTGGTTGATCTGCCTGCCAATATATGAGACTATCCCACCCGTCAACAAAAAAAGTAGTCCGGCTATCGGCTAAATCACGGACTACTTCACCATTACTATAATACAATCCGTAATTAATACTGAATGTTGTTTGTCTATCTAATGTAGACCATAAAAATGAATTAGAGGAAAGAATAAGGTATAAATAGAAAAATAACAAAAGGATTGATACAATGATGCGATAAGCACTACGATGCCCCATTATATAAATATTTTTTATAAGAAGCCGTGTGAGAAAAATAAATAACCCATACCAGACAAACATATGATATGCGCTAAAAAAACAGTCCCGGGTTCGGTAATTCTAATATTACTTATGCCCAAAATAAAAAGTATAACTAATCCTTTCTTCCATTGTTTTTCTCCACTGACAATTTCTTGATGAAATTGCTCTCCTTCTGCAAATGAAGAGATCCTCTAACATTCATTCAATAGATTCAACTTCGTAGGAAAGCTTAACAAGTTGAGTAAAAAGAGAATGGGTATCATCAATAAAACTGTACACACTTATTCCCTTTCCTCATCCAAAATATGTATAGTTTGCGTTGAGCGAATCAACACCAATAGCAAACTTTTGTCCACTACCACAGTATAGGTTTTTGTCTGGTCTTTTTTAAAGAGTAACCCTACTTGCCAAAGACTAATTTTAATGGCACTTTTGCCCTGTTCATGCAGTGTTGCCCAAATTCAAAAAAATTATACGTAATCATAATATCGACCCGACCATACTTCTTAAACTAAAGTATTATTTGTAGCGCTTATCCAGAGGTATTGAGTCTTTAATTATTATGGAGATACCAAAAAAGGTAATTTGTTAAAAAATAATTCTTACCCCACCTAAGCTCTCATAATCAAAGGGATGGGTCCTATGAATAGATCCAATCAAAATTCTATTCTTTCTTACTTTTAATTCTTTTGCAACTTGATCGACCACTTCTGGACCAAAAGGTTCATTACGATAAAGTAATTGCAAATTAAAATGATCAAAAACACCAGCTCTTTGTAAATGTGGCAAAGTTTCCTTCAACATCTTGTAGCTCTTTTCATATTGTTTTTTATCATCATTATTGCAATGAACAATATAGATATTCCTCCCTATTTCATTACGATTAATATATTCTAAAACATCATATATGCGATCAATATGATGAACAAAAACAACATATTTCCCCGATATAATATCTTCAAAATGTCTTTGGAGCCATTCATTGATAAATTTCACACGTGTTGATACACGAAGAAGAGAAATATAAACCGTATCAAGCTTTAAGGAAACATACACTACTAAGAGTGTTGGAATAAAATAAGAAAGGAAATAATCGAAATTAAGAGGGTCTAATCGAATATTGCCAATCACTCCAGCTGCAGTTGCTACAAAAGCAAATAAAACAAAGGTAATTGGGGCACTATACGTACGTTTTAATGTTGGACGTGTTTCACGCATTAATAAATTCCCAAAGGCAAAAAGACTCATTACGCTCAAAAAAGCAATAGTGTATACCCCTGCAAGGGCAAGTAAATTACCCTTTGTAATAATAAGAATGGAAGAGCACAATAAAAAGAACGCGATAACGATATATGGTGCAGATCCTTTTTTGTTTAGTTTTGCAAAGATATTTGGAAAACATCCATCAGTCGTCATTCGATAAATAAGACCTGTCACTCCAACATATCCTGTCAAAACGGCTCCTGCTAGCACTAAAAATGCATCGAGAACAACAATATACTCAAATAGCGAACCACCCATAATTTTTGCTGTGTCAGAAAGTAAAAAATCAGCAGAGTGAACAACTGCTGGATAAGGCATTACATTAAGTACTATTAATGCAATAAGCGGATTAAAAATCGCAACACCAATAAGCATATTTCTTAAGGTCTTTCTAAAAACACCATGACCTTGTTCTTCAACAAAATTTGCTGAAGACTCAAATCCCGACACACCAAGGAGTGAAGCAGAAAATCCAAAAAATAATGCCGCAAACAATCCTCCACTTTTAAGCGCAATTCCTTTTGTGTTTTGAAGGTTTTCGAAAAAATAGGAATGCCCATGAAATGCATAAATTGCTCCAAAAATGAGAAAAACAGATAACACAATAATATGTGCAGCAAAAATGAAAAAAGCAACCCGTGCACTATCTTTAATACCTGATATGACTAATATCGCAAAGAATAAAAGCAATCCAATAGTAACCGGAATAATAGGAAGTTGGAAAACAGAATTAGAATATTCAATGGCTGTCTTTGCAGATAAAACTGCCGTTGCAATATATGACAAAATTGTCATTGTACCTGCAAAAGCGGCAATTGTTTTTGATGAAGCATTCAACAAACAATTATATGCTCCACCATTTACTGGTAATGCTTCTACAACTTCTGTATAGACACTTTTATAGAAGAAAAGGACGAGAACAACAATTGCTAAAATTAAAGGAGCATAAATACCTGCATATAAAATGGAAATACCAGAAACGTAGAAGGTTGAACTCAGAATATCATTGCCACAAATAGCTGTTGCAAAGAACTGATTAAGTTTTTTCAATGGTTTTTGACTATTTGCCATAATAAAAAATAAAACCACTAGAATTTTTCTAATGGTATAATTGCAACTTTATCTAAATCTAGTAGTAAAATAAAAGAATTTTTTGAGTTAGATCTCCATTCTTTATGATAGAATCGTATATTCTGTGTATCCTCAAAAGCATCAATTAAAAAACTACCAATTCTTTCATTGTACAGCTAAATATATTGTTGTCAAGGGCCAACAACATAAATAGATGAGTTTATTATTGACAAAAATCACCTTATACTCTATAAGTGAATTAGTTATGAATCTATACAAAAACAGCCATAAACCAAACTCTAGAACTTTTCTTGTCGATCCAGGTAACTCGATTGCTGGTTTGCCTGCGAGATTATTGTATAGAAATAAGTAAATATGCATTAATACAAAATAAGCAGCAACCAGCCAGATGGCTGGTTTTTTTTTAAAAAGGAGAACAAATGAATACAATCACACTATTTGCACTATCACTTTTGTTATTGCTAATACTTTCTCACTTTATAGATTCTAAACAATTAGATGATTCCCCTATAAAAATGGAGAAGGTCCAACCAGCATATAATGCACAACTGAAACAGCTTACAGATAATACGCAACAAAAAAACCAACCTGTTTATCAAATATATAAATGGATTGTTAAAAAAAATAATTAACAGACATTACTCAAGAGCTATCACTTGACTAACCTAGCAATCCTTGCTATCATTATTTTGTTCATTATGAAAGATAATGTATTAAACTTTCTTACTCTTGCACTTCTTACCGTTTAGGACGGCGGAATTTTTGCGCGATTAAGAATCACACAACACCGCCGCAGAGGCGGTTTTTTTGTATAATAGCTAATGTATGAAAAATAATATTTTTGTCTTTGATACTACTCTTAGAGATGGGGAGCAGGCACCTGGCTGTCAACTCAATACAACCGAAAAAATTGAAGTTGCGAAAGCACTAGAAGTACTGGGTGTGGATGTCATCGAAGCAGGCTTCCCTATTTCTAGTCCTGGCGATTTCCAGTCCGTGGTAGCAATATCAAAAATAGTACAGCAACCAATCATATGCGCACTCACAAGAGCGGTAAAAGGAGATATTGATTCTGCTGTCGATGCACTAAAGTTTGCAAAACGAAAACGCATCCATACGGGTATCGGTTCTTCTGATATTCATATCGAATATAAATTCCGAAGTACACGGGAAAAAATTCTTGAACAAGGTATTGAAGCGGTAAAATATGCCAAGCAATTTGTCGAAGATATTGAATTCTATGCAGAAGATGCTGGACGAGCCGATAACGCTTTTCTTGCGCAAATGATTGAGGCTGTTATTAAAGCTGGTGCTACTGTTGTTAATATCCCTGATACTACCGGCTATTGTCTCCCGACAGAATTTGGTAAAAAAATTGCCTATTTAAAAGAGCATATAAGTAACATCGATAAAGCAATCATTTCTGTCCACTGTCATAATGATCTAGGAATGGCTACTGCGAATACAATTGCCGCAATCCAAAATGGCGCGCGCCAAGTCCAAGTAACGATCAATGGCGTTGGCGAACGAGCAGGAAATACTTCTCTTGAAGAAGTTGTCATGATACTCAAAACTCGCGAAGACCTTAATAGCAAAACGACTATCGATACAACCAAACTCTATCCAACAAGTAGACTCGTTTCACGATTGATGCACATGCCAGTTCAGGCAAATAAAGCAATCGTTGGCAGAAACGCTTTTGCTCATTCATCAGGTATTCATCAAAATGGTGTTCTCAAAAATCGCTTTACGTATGAAATTATGAATCCCAAAGATGTCGGAGTTACGCATTCAACAATCCCATTAACAGCAAGATCTGGTCGTTCGGGTCTCGCCTATCATTTGCATAACATGGGTTATATGATTTCTCCTGAAGAACTCATAAAAATATATGAAAAATTCTTAGAGCTTGCTGATAGAAAGAAGCAAATCTCAAAAAAAGACTTACGCGCTCTAGTAAAATCACTATGAATAATACACCCAAAACGTTATTTAAAAAAATCTGGGATCACCATGTCGTCTTTCAAAAAGAAGACTACCCCGCTATTCTCTATATCGATGCACATTTAATTCATGAAGTTACGAGTCCACAGGCT
>Ga0210404_10000861_pt1 | contig 14040 bp, 7 predicted proteins | sample IncBWH28MmetaG_FD_155455 | JGI IMG/M metagenome (GOLD analysis project Ga0210404, IMG submission 155455) | Forest soil microbial communities from Barre Woods Harvard Forest LTER site, Petersham, Massachusetts, United States - Inc-BW-H-28-M | ecosystem: Environmental > Terrestrial > Soil >... | reverse complement strand
AAGCCAAGCCCAGGGCACCCGGGGCAAGAAAAGCGCCCGTGGGGGTGGCGAACGCAATACTTCCACCTGCCGCTCCCGAAGCCGTTGTTACGTTAAACGCGGGGATTCCGCCCGCACAAGCCGTGTTGAATGTGCTGGGAATGGCAAGTGTCCGAGGGTCGGAGACAGTCAGGCCCGTGGCTGCCACGTTGGTCGCATTCTGCGCAAGCAATTTTGGATCTGTGGAATTCACGTCCTGCGGCCGGTTCAAGTGCAGACCGCGAGTCCACTGGTAACCGAGACTGAATTTCCACGAACCCGGGAGTTCATGCTCGATTGTAAGATTCGCCTGGTGCGCGTAGCCGTAGACGAAGTTCTTCCCCAGCGGCAGCGTAAACGGCAGAATGGGAAGCGGGAATCCCGCGGTCAAGTAGTTCTGATTCGCAAAGAGTGAACCGGCAGCCAGAGGATCGAAACGCTGCTGATTGAACAGATAAAACATGCTCGGGATCGCGTTCAGGACGCCCTGGAAAATGGACGAGCCGTTTAGATTCGCGGGAGTGTCCCGGCCGTTCCCACAAGCTGGAGTAACTAGCCCGCAAGCGGACGGCGTGCCTCCTCCGGAAAGCAACTGCACGGACCGGCCACCGTCGGCAGTCGCGGAGTCGAATGCCGTGGCTAGCAGCGGGTGGTCGAAGAAAATCCCGTATCCCGCGCGGATTACGGTCTTCTCATTGCCGGCTGGATCCCAGGCCAAGCCAAAACGGGGAGCGACGTTGTTGTAATCGCGCGGAATGCCTTCCACAACGCTGAGCGCCTGCTCTGCCGCCGCATTCACGGCTGTCGCCGGTTTGAATAGCGGCGTAATTTCCACGTCGTAGCGCACACCGTAATTGACGGTCAAGTGCCGGTTCAGTCGCCAATTATCCTGCAGGAAGAAGCCCATCGGTTTGTTGTCGAAGGGGTTATTGGAACTCCCAATTCCCTGAATGTATGTGTTTGGGATTCCAAGGCCGTAGGACTGCAGGGCGGTAGTTCCCGGCAGTACGGTGACACCCGGAACGCTGTTGGGGAAACCAAACGTCGAAGCCGACAGCCCGCCGAAATTCACGTCACCTCCGAAATCCAGTTCAAAAATCTGTGCCTTCTTCGAACGCAATTGAATCAGATTGAAGTCGCCACCCATTTTAAAGGTGTGCTTGCCGCGCACGAGCGTGAAGTTGTCGCTGAATTCGGTGCGGCGCTCGATGCGGTCCACCGTGGAGTAGGGTTCCCGGCCAAAATAAGCGTATCCCGGGATGTTCACGCCGATCTGATCGCCTCCTGGCTCTTGAGAGAAACCGAAGTGCAGGCCGCGACGGGCATATTGGGCGCGGAATTCATTGATGGCCCGATTGCTGACGGTGGTGGTGTTTTGGAAGGTAACGCTGAAGTCGCGAGATTGGTTGTATCCCGCGCGCGAGCCGGAATTCTGACCAAACACCTGATTCTGCGAAGTGGAGGGAAGCCCGGTAACGAGAGAGGGCGAAACGCCTACGCGCACGAATGAATTGTTTCGACTGTTCCAAACATGGTCGATTCGACCAGACCACAAACTTGTTTTTTCCATCACCGGATAGTTGCCGCGGATGTCCGCAAGATTGACAAACGATTGCGGTAACGGCGCGAGCCCAAAACCGGTGGGGCCGCACTGCACGGCGTTTACGAGCACTCCGGCAGGGCATCGCACCGGAATCGGGAAGCGCGCCCCAGGTCCGGGATTTGGAAATCCGAAGCCCTGTGCCACGGCGCCAAAGTCGATTCCGTGCAGTGCCACGCTGGAGGCCGAGCCCATGAAAACGGCGTACTGCCCGGCCAGTTGTGCGAGTGCGGGGTTACCGGTTGCCGCCGAGGCGGCGAACAGAGAATTTACCGCGTTCGCCTGGTCGGGTGTCAATTGTACGGTGATGCCGCCTGCTGCCGGCGGAAGTGTCACCGGCACCATGCCGAAATTGTTGAGGCCAATGCTCGAGAATCCGGTCTCTTCGCGCTGCGTGTATTCGTAGGAGAAGAAATAGAAAGTCTTGTCTTTCTTGATGGGGCCGCCGAAGGTCAGGCCGCTCTGCGTGCGTGTGTAGGCTTGCTTGATTGGGTCGAGGGCGCCTGTCGATGGATCAACTTGGCCTGAAAAAGCATTGCGCGCCTGGAAGGCTTTGTTGCGGAAGAATCCGAAAGCGTCGCCGTGGAATAGATTGCTCCCGCCCTTGGTGACGATGTTGATGACACCACCCGTGGCTCGGCCGTATTCCGCGTTGTAGTTGCTCAGAATCAACTGAAATTCCTGCACGCCCTCTTGAGAAATGGTCGACCGAATTCCGTTGATGGAGTTGTCTCCGGCGTCAGCCCCGTCCACGCTAACCATGTTCGAACGAGCACGCGCGCCACCGACGTTATATCCGCTATTCGGTGCTGGACCGATCGTCGGAGAAACGTCGCGGGTGCTGCGCGAATCCGTAAGCATAAAACCCAGATACGTCCTCCCGTTGCTGGGGAGGTTGGTAATTCGGTTCTGTTCGACGTTTTGCGAGACTTCCGTCTTGGTGGTCTCGACGATCGCGGCTTCAGCATGCACTTCGATGGACTCTTTCGCCCCTTGCAATACCAGCCTGAAGTCCAATGTGATGCTATCGCCGACCGTCAAAGTCACCGGCGTATTTGGGTGGGCGGCAAAATTCGATCCCCCGTCCACACTCACTTTGTACTGGCCAGGAGGGAGTCCCACCAAGTAATAGCGGCCGTCATCGCCTGAAATAGCAGTCCGTTCCGAGCCGGTGGCCTCATTCGTGACCGTGACTTTTGCGCCTTTTATGCCGGCCTGCGAAGGGTCAAGGACCGTACCCGCAAGCGCAGCCGTATTCACGCCTTGCCCGTGCGCCATTCCGGCACACAGCAGCAAGCACAGCAACACTCCTGCCACCCGTGATCTTGAACAGGCAATTCCACACACACCCTGGCTGCGTTGCATGATGACTCCTCCTAGTTGTGCACCCGAGAATCTTCCGCTACCCCTAGCGGTGGCGGGTTTCCCCGCTGCTCTAACAGCTTACGTAATTGAATACACGGCTTTTACTGCAATACTTCGTTGCTTTCAACTGAAAACTTCCAACCCGCTCCCTGGGAGCAAACAACCGCGCAGAATACCAGTCGAGGCATCGCGGTGGCCCTGTCGTGAACGTGAAAACCGCGTGGCTGGACCCCGGGGCGAGCGCAGGATTACCTAATCCAGAAGGTCTGGCAAGAGACAAGGTACGAAACTGGCCTGGAAACAAGAAATGTCGCTTCTTGTCGCTATCGACGCACCTGTAGTGCGGACCGAGCAAAGGACCCTGCAATTAGACGAAGATGGATTTAGGGCATGGAACGAAGAGGGACGCTTTTCCGGATGACACTACAGCTGGAGATGACGCTGCACAAGCTTGCGGAGCTTTTCGCGGTCTTCGTCGCGCATGTGCACGAATTCGACGCCGCTGCCGTCTGGCCCGACATTGCGAACCACCGCGGTGAAATTGATCCTGCGAAGGCCCGAGCGAACTTCCAGCTTGATAGAGTCGCCCACGCTCAGTTTCCTAGGTGACTCCAGATACGCGCCGCCCAGGCTGATTGTTTTCACTCGCGCCAGGCCGGTTGAAGCGCCTTCGATCTGCGCCCGCAGTGGCGACTCCAGCGGTACGCGAACATAGCGCCGGGGAATATTAAAACTGCCGCTCGGTTGCGCCGTGGATTCATAGGCAGCGCGCACGCGCGCGGATGCAGGCCGTTCTTCAATCAGGGAAAGCGCATCCTCCGCCGCGGAGCGCAAGCCCAGAGGTTCCGCATAACTCAAGCCTTCGCGGCCATCCGCCAGCGTGCGAAGGAGCTCAACGGCTTCGGTTGCGTGCATGCGCCCGAGCGCTTCGATAGCCTTGATGCGCACAAACTGGTCGCGCAATACATCATGCCCACCTGCGGCGATCTCCATCAGTTGTGGCACAGCCGTGGTCTCCTGCGCCAGCCCGATCTGGTCAATCATCATTGGAACGACCATCGGATGCGCGTCCGCCAGAATCGCGGAAAAGACGAAAGCGGCACTTTGCGCCGTCGTCGAGTTAGAAGGCCGCGAGAGTTCGCTCACAGCCAAATCCTGCAGGTTCCATTCCCAACTCGCCATGGCGCGAGCCAAACCGCGCAGCAAGCGCTCGGGATCAGCGGCGGCCAACAGCTTGATCGCGGCGGTCACCCGCTGCCGACGGGCTTCATAGAGCCGGGTTTCCAGTAAGTTCAGGACTGGCACGCCGATAGTCCGCAAGAGGCGCGCCATCGCCGGTACCATCTCGGCGCCGCGAGGCTCAGTCAGTAACAGTGTCAAACGGTCGAGCAGCCGTTCCGGATCGCGTTGCAGCAACCGTGGAAGTACGGGATCCAAAGCCCGGTTGGCCAGAGCAGCGTCCACAAGTAAGAGCCAGCGGTCCTGCGCAACAAGACGGAGTGAGAGTGCCGCCATGTGGTCGTGCTCTTTGTCCCGTGGCGCGCGCTCCAATCCGATGAGAATGGATTCGAATCCGCTATAATCGCCGCGGCTCACGGCAATCCGCCCAAGGGATTCCACAAAGGCGGCCAGCAGCGCCGCCGTTTCCGGTGCGGTTTCCGTGTCGAGAATTTTCATTGCTCCGCGGCTCAAGTCCTCGGGCAATTGATTGGGCCACAGAGATTGGATGATGGACCCCAGTTCATTCAGTCCAGCGGCCACCGAACGTTTTGCCACGGGGTCGGAAATTTCCAGGCGGCGCGCATAATTCAAAACGATGTTGCGGGCCTCGCGTCGCGGTGCGTCCGCCCCGGCGTCGGCAAGTTGTCCCAATGCCTGGCGGAGCGCTGCAACCGGAACGCACCACACGTCCGGTCCGCGCAGCACCGACGACTTCTCGCGCGGCGGAAGTTCCAGCCAGAATCGGTCTACCAGCTGTTCGCGATGCGTGTCTGTCGACCACGTGACCGCGAGCGACGAGAGATGCTGCGAAGAGTGCGGGCCCGAGTAGGCTCCCGAATTCACGATGACATCGCCGAAGCGATACAGTGCCGGCCTTACGGAAGTCGGCGTGAGCGTTCCGCTGGAAAATTCCGCGCTGAGGAATTCAAAAATGATTTTCTCGGACAGGCGCAACAAGTAAGGCAAAGGCTGCTCGGCTTCCCGTGGCCCATACTGTGACACGGAACTGAGCAGCATCCGCACGCTCTCGCCGCTGGCTTCTTGCAGCGCGCCATGAATCGCGCGAGCAGCTTCTTCCGGGGAAAGGCCGCGTGCGCTTTCGAGTGGAGGCGTAAGCCGCGCCAGCAGCTTCAGGGTCGCCACGAGATCATCAAGATTCGGCGCCTGAATGGGCGCATCGGGTGTCGCGCGCTCAGTGTGCCCGCCGTAGGCCACCAGTGCCGCGATCAAACTCGCCAGCACCGTGTCTACTTTTTGCTCTGTTCGCGTATTAACGGAAATGCCTTCCACGCGGTTCTCCAGAAGCCGTGCCGGCCACCACGCATCCCCCGCGTCCTTCGCCGGCTCCTCTGATCTTAGCAACGATGACTTCATCAGTCCTGCCAGCGTGTCCAGTTCGCCTACATGGAATTTCTTCGAGAACACCACGTTATGAATCCCCGCGCGTTGCAGATCCCTTGCCAACGCCTGCATCTCTCCTTGCGCATCCGGCAGGTGTCCGTCACCAACCCTCGGTGCCACCAGCCCGCCGCGTTCCACGCGAACTTCCAGTCCGCCGAGCAGTTCCGTTGCGTTCCGCAGCGAATCGTAAGCACCATCCAGGCTATCAAGCCTGTGCGGATGATTATTCTCGTAGAGTCGCTCCGCTCGCAGGAGCAGGTGAAAATTTCTCAGGGCGCGATGGACTTCGATCATTTTCTGGTCCGGGGTTGTAGTTCGTGGGGAAGCCATATTGGCCCGTGGTTGAGCGGACACTTTCGGCGTCGAATTCGCATGCGCTTTGGACAAACGCCCTCGCTCGTCTCGCTCGATTGGCAATGTGGCCCGAAAGACCAAAGGTGGCTCCGCGTGCTTCCTTGCAGGTTGCCACGCCTTGCGTGGCCAGGGTGTCTGCCCTTGCAGCTCCAAGAAGGCAGGTAGTCCCTACCTAGAATGCAAGCATGCCTCCGGCCTGTCCACAATCTGCGTAAGTCTTTTATTTTGAACAGGAAGTTAGGCCGATCCTAGGGCCAGGATCAGCGGAACGTAACAAATTGTTACGTTTCAAGTAGGGGTCCGACTCGTTTCAAACTGTCTCAGTTGGGCCGTTTGCCCTTTCAAACGTTCAATCGGAGCCCTTATTTCTGTCGTAGGGCCTCGTCAATCGTGACCGTGCCTCCCTCGCTGACCTGCACCGTCCTCTTTGCTTGCTGATACCCGTTCAGCCGGAGGATGACGTTGTGCATTCCTGACGGCATTTGCACACGAGCCGGCGTAAACTGCCCGGTCGATGTTCCATCCACGATGATTTCCGCGCCTTTCGGATTGCTGTTCACCTGTGCCCAGGCGACATGGCTTGCGGACTTTTCTTTGAGCGGCACATCGGTGAGCTGCGTTTGGATTTTGTCCTTGATCTGAATATTTCCGGCATACGCCTCGTATCCCTGCAGCCGCAAAACCAGGTTGTATTGCCCAGGTGCCAGCGGCAGCGTCAGCGGAGTCTGCCCCGACTGCTTTGCTCCATTGATGAAGACGTCGGCTCCCGGCGGCTGGCTGCTGATAAAAATCCCTTTGGCGAGCGATTCGAGCTTGATCTTCTGGTCCTGTACGTCGCCACTTTTTACCTGCAGCGCCGTCTGCACGGATTGATAACCTTCCTTCACCACTTCCAGGCTGTAGCGTGACGGCGTCAGGTTATTGAAACTGCACGGCGTCTCGCACTTGTTGAGTACACGCCCGAGCGCTCCGTGGAGCAGTGCGGTGGCTCCAATCACGTCCGTAACCACGTGAATGGCGCCATGTCCGGCCGTGGGAACCGGGTGTCCGCCCTCGTCACTACTGCCAGCGGAGGCCACCGGTGCGTCGTCGTATTCGATGTGGTCTACAACGCGAACATCCGATGGAGCGTTTCGCAGAAATTTAAGAAGTTCGCCGTGTTCAGCCGGTCGCAGCTTTCCTGCCAGCGTCAGCGTGTTGCCGGTGGCCTGCACTCTCGCGCGGCCCGCCAATCCCCTCTCGGAAATGGCTTCCTCGATGCGGCCTTTGTATACCGCAGCTTTGGTAGTGAGGGAATTCTCTGGTTTCCTCGGTAGTACTTTCTCGGGAACGATTTCCGCGGTCTTGGACTCTATCGCTTTCGATTCCCCACCCGCCGTTGTCGAAGCTACTCCAGCATCATTCGTCCGCGTATTAGTCTCGGTTCCCGCAGGATTCGCTGCTGAGTTGTTGGGCGCAGTCTCTGAAGAGGAAGCCGAATTTGGAACGCCCTTCTTCTGTGCATCATGCAGTTCGCGCGCGGCTTCGAATACCGGTTTGATCTTGTTCGCCCCCCAAACAATGACGCCCAGAAGCAGCAACGCCGCAAGAATGGTTCCTAGAATACTCTTCTTCTTCGGAGGTTCCGCGACGGGCGCAATATGCCCGGTGCGGCGCACGATCGGAGTCTGTCCCGGGCCCGAGGCGCGCGAAGCCAGAGAGCGTGCCGTGGCGGCGACCGTGTGATCTTCCATTCCGTGGCCACCGGCATTTCCGGAGATTATGGTCGCTGCAGGAGAGCCTCCCATCACCATCGTCGCTTGCGGATTGCCCCCAACAGTTCCTAGAGAACGATAGTGCCGCAGGTCTTCGAGCATTTCGCGGCAGCTCTGGTATCTCTGATCGGGTTCTTTCGCCAGCGCTTTCATCACGATCGCGCTCATCCCGGGGTGAATCGTGGGATCAATCTGCCTTGGCGGGACGGGATCTTCATTCACAATCTTGTAGATCACCGTGGTGATGTTCTGGCCCGGAAAGGGTTTCTCGCCCGTCACCATCTCGTAGAGCAGCACGCCCAGCGAAAAAATGTCGCTGCGTCCATCCACCGCGCGGCCTTTTACTTGCTCCGGCGACATGTAGCTTGGAGTGCCCATGACATGCGCCGTCTGGTGTACCGTGCCAAACTGCAGAATCTTTGCCGTGCCGAAGTCCGTGACCTTTACGGTATCGTCTGCCGTCAGCATCAGGTTCGCGGGCTTAATGTCGCGGTGAATGACGTTTCGCTCGTGAGCAAACTGCAGCGCGCTGCAAGTCTGTTCCATAATGCGTAGCGTGCGCGGAAGAGGGAACGCGTGGCCGCCATCGAGCAGTGCCTGCAGGCTCTTGCCTTCCACCAGTTCCATGGTGATGTAGTAAAGCCCGTCTTCTTCACCGGCGTCGAATACCACCACAATGTTCGGGTGCGTCAGCAGGCCTGCCGCTCGCGCTTCGGTTTGGAAACGTGATAGGAGTTCGGGCCGTGAGAGTCCCGTGCCTTCTTCGCTCAGGCGGATGGTTTTAACCGCAACGGTGCGCCCGATGACCGGATCGACAGCCTTGTATACAATGCCCATGGCGCCGCGGCCCAACTCACCGACGATCTCGTACCTTCCGGCTTTTGTTACCGTTTCCATTTTTCAATCAATCTGCCTGCCAGCGAGCACGGCCTGCCTGCCGCAGGCTGGCATCAACAATACAAACACCCATAGGGCAAATCGGGTTCGCCCTGCAAGGACGGGGAAGTGAAAACTATCCCAGCCCTAATCTCCTCAATTTCTTGGTCTTTGTCAGCGGACATACATCCGCCGACACCCAGGCGCCCTATCCTGACAGTACCTACCGGTTTTTCCCTTGGTCAACGCTACTGGGGTACTAGTGTTTCGCACTCGATACGGTAGCTATTCCGCATGCAGCAATCCTCTAACCGATGTAATGTCTTGGGGTTATCTCGCACCAGAGGACGGACCACTCGCATGAAATATGACGCCATTATCATTGGCTCCGGCCAGGCCGGCAATCCCCTCGCTTATGGCTTTGCAGATCTGGGCTGGTCCGTGGCGCTCATCGAAAAGAAATACCTGGGTGGCACGTGCATCAACGTCGGCTGCACGCCCACAAAGACCATGGTCCATCGTGCAACGGTCGCCCACTATGCGCGCAACGCCGCGCGTTGGGGAACCAACACCGCGGGCGTGAGCGTTGATCTCGCCAAAATCGTCGCCCAAAAGGACGAAGTCGTCCTCAGCTTTCGCAGCGGCCGGCAGAAGCAAGTGGACAAGCGCCCCAACCTGCGGCTTTTTCGTGACCACGCGTGTTTTCTCGCCCCGCATCAGCTCCAGGTCGGCGGCGAACTGCTCGAAAGCGAAAAAATCTTCATCAATGTCGGTGGCCGCCCCAGCATTCCTCCGATTCCCGGTCTGGATCGCGTGCCTTATCTGACCAACGAATCGCTCATGCAACTCACCACCGTTCCCGATCATCTCCTCGTTCTCGGGGGCGGTTACATCGGCCTCGAATTTGGTCAAATGTTTCGCCGCTTTGGCAGCCGCGTCACTATCCTTCATCACGGCAGGCAGATTGTTTCGCGCGAAGATCCTGAAATTGCCGCCGAGCTGCAGAAAGCCTTGGAAGCCGAAGGAATACAATTCCTGCTCAACGCCCGTACCAGAAGCGTCGAAAACAAAAACGGCGCGATCACTCTCTCATTCGAATCGTCCGCAGGCGCGTCTGGTGTCACCGGATCGCATCTGCTCCTCGCCACCGGCCGCAGCCCGAATACCGACGATCTGGATCTCGCCAAAGCCGGCATCGAAACCAACAAAACCGGCTTCATTAAAGTGAACAGCCGCCTCGAAACAAATGTCCCCGGGGTCTGGGCTCTCGGCGACTGCAAGGGCGGCCCCGCCTTCACGCACATCTCCTACAACGATTTTCAAATCGTTTACGGCAATCTCGTGGAAGGGAAGAGCCTCTCGACCGACCACCGCCCGGTGCCTTACTGCGTCTTCACCGATCCGCAGCTTGGCGGCGTCGGCATGACCGAAAAAGAAGCCCGCGCCAAAGGCTTCAAGCTGAAAATCGGCAAATGCCCGATGACCTACGTCGCGCGCGCCATCGAACGCGGCGAAACCGCCGGGCTCATGAAAATTGTGGTTGACGCTTCGAACGACCGCGTTCTCGGAGCTTCCATCCTCGCCTCCGAAGGCGGTGAACTCGTGCAAATCCTTGGCACCCTCATGCTGGCCAATCAGCCCTACACGCTTCTGAAAGGCGCCGTCTACATTCATCCCACGCTCGCCGAAGGTTTTTTCTCTCTCATGGAAGACGTCAAGCCCGTGGACTGACGAGCGTTCCCTCGCAACGCAACGCCGTACCAATGGTATTCTGCAGACGGCACTTTGGGCCATTAGCCTACGGAGGCGCGACACAAAATCATGGAAAGTTTAAAGGGTCAGATCGCCGTAGTGACGGGAGCTAGCAGCGGCATCGGCAAAGCGATCGCCCTTTCTCTAGCTGGCCACAGCGCCGAAGTGTGCCTCGTGGCGCGGCGCCGCGAACTCCTGGAAAACGTCGCGAAACAAATTCAAGCGCTCGGATCGCGTGGCCACTCCTGCCCCGTTGATCTCACCAAGGATGACGACATCCGCGCCCTCGGCGAACATGTCCAGAAAGATTTTGGTCACGTAAACATTCTGGTTCTCTGCGGCGGCGCCATTTCTCACGGAGCATTGGACAAGGCTTCGCTCGCCGATCTCGATTTGATGTATCGCTCCAACGTCCGCGGTCACTACGCCATGCTCCAGACCATGTTGCCATTCTTGCGTAAAGGCATCGGCCAGATTGTCTTCGTCAATTCCTCCGCGGGACTCCGTTCCCCCGCCACCGTCGGTCAGTTCGCCGCCACCCAGCACGCTTTTCGCTCCATCGCCGACAGCTTGCGCGATGAAGTGAACGCCGACGGCATCCGCGTCTTGAGCATTTATCCCGGCCGCACCGCCACTCTGCGTATCTCGAAACTTTTCGAAAAAGAAGGCCGCCCCTACAACCCGGAATTGCTCATGCAACCCGAAGACGTCGCGGAGATGGTTACCCACTCTCTCCGTCTCCCGCGCACCGCCGAAGTCACCGACATCAGCATCCGCCCCATGAAAAAATCCTACTGAGCCAAAGTTCTCGTCTTGGCAACAAGGTCTCGGAAACGCACGGTCAACGGAGCGCTGTCATCCTGAGGCGATCCTCTGTCTCAGAGTCGCTTTTTCGCGAAAGCTCCGCCGGACGCCGACTTCAGATATTTCTCGAATGCAAACGCCCTTGTATCGTCAGTGAATGCGACATAGCTCTTGATATGCCACGGACGATACTTGGACGTGTGCGCGACCTCACCTGAGTTGTGCTTCGATAGCCTGGCGTCCAAATCGTCCGTGACGCCAGTGTAGAAGTGCTCTGCGCCCTGCTCGCTCTGCAAGATGTACGCCTCCGCAAAGAAGCTCCGGCACGACAGCCTTCGCTGACTGATTTCCTTGGCCTGACGAGCCGTAGCTCGCCGATATTGAAGATCAACCGGTTCTATGTCAACTCTGCGAGCGAAGGCTGGTGGGGCTGGGGAGATTCGAACTCCCGACAAACGGTTTAGGAAACCGTTGCTCTATCCATCTGAGCTACAGCCCCGCTCCTTTATTGTAATACGTTCCGTGCCGCGCTGTTCCTGCTGTCTTCATCAGGGCGAGGGACGAGGCGTCACGTGGGGCGCTGGCGCTGGTTCATCGGGTTTCAAGCCAGGGGCAACCTTCGTGATGCGCAGGCTGCGAAAGATCGTCGGCCAGTATTCCCGGATTGCATTGCTTGCGGTGTTCAAGCCTAACCGCAATCCGTAGCGTTGGAAGGTCGCGCCTGCCGTTTGTTCTTTCACCGGCAAATAGCTGTTCGCCAGGCTCTCGGCCAGCAGCGGACCCAGGATTCCCGCCCAGTTGGCTGCGTTTCGGCCATCATCCGTGCGCGAAATCACGATGCGGCTCAGCGCGTATGCCAGGCGGTATCCCGCGCCTCCGTGCAGCGTCACGAAGTAGCGTGGATCACGGTGCAGCGCGGACGCAATGACATACGTTCCGAAAAAATTATTTGCCGTTGCCGTGGCCATCGAGGACCCGAAACGCTTTCCATACCCGCTCATTCCCTGGCCATATCCGGGCAGCGAATTCCGGGCCTGACCGATTCCCGCGCCGAGCGCCGAACTGATAAAACGGGAAGGCGCGACGCTTTCATCCGCAAATAGTTCAAATTTCTGTTTGCTGCTCAGCGGGCCTCTGCTGGTGGCGATATTGGGAAAGAAACTCGACTTTCGGCCAAGAATCTCAATCGTCGCGTGGAAAGGATTTTCGTGTTTCGGTGCCTCGATATCCTGTTTCGCCACCGGCGCATCTGGAAGCTCTTTTGGCTGTGTTTCTTGCGCAGCCGCTGCACCTGCGAACACCAGAAGAATCGTTATGAGTCCCGAAGCCGAAGAACCGTTCCGCATGCCATCATCGTAACATGGTCAAAGCATTGCTCTTTCTGCTCAGAGCCTTTCGTGCCCAATTTGTGCACGGGATTTTCTGTAGGACCGAAGCAAACCGCCGCCAGATTCTTGGCACATTACCCGCAAGCTAAGATTGTCATTCTGAGAGCATCCGATGAGGATGCTCGAAGAATCTCAACTTCAACCATTCCAAATGACCGTGCTTTTTACCACTCACCCAGAGCGCGCGATTCGGAATCCATAATCCGCGTATTGCAATTCCGGCGGAATACTCGAACGCGCCGCCGTGCGCGTCACCTTAATGTGATGCCGCCATGAGCCGCCCCGCGACGCGCGGCGGATTCCCGTATCCGGCCCTCGCGGGTTTCGTTCCCGCGAATGCGCGTAATAGCCCGCGTCGTACCAGTCCGCGCACCATTCATGAACATTGTCGCCCAAATTGTAGAGTCCGTAAGCGTTCGGCGCATACAGGCCCACAGGCTCTGGCCCGGCCTTCCACCGCTTCGCATAATCCGGAACCATCTCCGGCGCCCCATCCCCCCATGGGTAGAGCGAGCCTTCCACGCCACCACGTGCGGCGCGTTCCCATTCGGCTTCACTCGGCAAGCGATAGCGCATCCCGGTCGCTCCGCTCAACCAATCGCAATACGCCGCCGCTTCATGCCAGGACACGGCGGCCACTGGCATTTTTGGATCATCGAAATTCGCGTCGTTCCAGCAAGGCGGCTGCGCAGAGCCCGTCGCCGCAAGAAAGCACGCGTACTCCTCATTTGTTACTTGATAAGCGCCAAGCTCAAACGCATCCACCCACACGCGATGCACCGGCTTCTCATCATCGCGCCCGCGCGCACATCCCATCTCGAACCATCCCTCTGGGATGCGCACCATCACCGGCTTGATCACATCAGACTGTGCCCCACTCCACCTTCCCGAGGTCACCATCTTCTCCCCATCCGCACTTTCAATCCTTGCAGTGGCGGGTCTTCAGACCCGTTCTTTTCCATGCCTTATTATTTCTCCCACATCCGGAAGCCACCAAGAAAAGCATTCAGATTGTTCCCGAGCCGGGCGCCGGCAGGCAGCTTCTTCAATTTCTTGCTGTTTCCCCCGCCCAGGACGACGTAATCGGCTTCCAGAGCAGCCTTTAGTCTCTTCGCAACTGTCGCCACGTGCAGACGCCATTTTTTCTTCCCCAATCGTTCCAGGCCGCGCTCGCCGAGATAATCTTCGTAGGTTTTCCCGTTTTTATAGCTGAGGTGTGCCAGTTCCATCGGCTGCAGCATTCCATCCACAATCATCGCCGACCCCAGTCCCGTGCCAAGTCCCAGAAACAGCATGCGCCCGCCCTTATAACTGCCGAGCGCCTGCATGGCCGCGTCGTTGAGTATCTTTACGGGACACCCAAAAGCCTTGCTGAAGTTGAATCGCATCCAGCCGCCTCCCAAGTTATGCGGCTCGCGAAGAGGGTGTCCGTTAATGATCGGACCGGGATATCCCAAGGACACCCGGTCGAACTTCCAATCCTTGACGCACGCTTTCACTTCGCGGA
>Ga0210404_10000860_pt1 | contig 14042 bp, 12 predicted proteins | sample IncBWH28MmetaG_FD_155455 | JGI IMG/M metagenome (GOLD analysis project Ga0210404, IMG submission 155455) | Forest soil microbial communities from Barre Woods Harvard Forest LTER site, Petersham, Massachusetts, United States - Inc-BW-H-28-M | ecosystem: Environmental > Terrestrial > Soil >... | reverse complement strand
TTCCCGCCAAGACTGGGCGAAAGCAATTATACGGTGGCCGGGTGGGGTGTCAACGGGCGCGATTGGATGCGGCGGATCGGGAATTTCGATTCAGAGGTTGTAGAGGAATTGCCACGTCGTATTCTTCGCCGAGCAATTTTGCGCACTGCTTCGCGCGTCAAACATCTGCTTTCGTTCCGAAACTGCGAGCCGAGCGGGAAGTATCGGGCAGACTCAGCAGCTTGGTCCTGTTTAACGCGCCATCCGGATCGCTACTGGGCGGTGTCAAACAATGAGATGGCCTTCCCTGCATTCTGATCTTCCGCTAGCAACCACAGTGCCGAGCGTGAGTGGTGGGGCTGGGGAGAGTCGAACTCCCGACACGCAGTTTAGGAAACTGCTGCTCTATCCATCTGAGCTACAGCCCCGCACTTGTATTTATACAAGACTACGGGAATCTTTGCACCGAGTCGGCGGCGCATGGCAAGTCTAGCCTGGGGCTAGAAATCGCTGGTGGCGTGCCAGAATTTCCTGCGGCGTTTTCTGGACCGGCGATTCGTCCGTGAAGAATCCTTGGCCGGGAGGGCATGGTGGGGAGGCTTTCGCGGGGTGATTTTTCTGCTGCCGGACAGGATGAGAATCACGATCGCCAGCAGGAGCAAATGGACGGGGCTATTCCACCTCCGATTCCTCGGCGCACAGGCATCGTAACACAAGCGCCTGCTTATTTTTACGAGCAGAGCGGGGGTGCGGGTAGGGAAACAGTCCGTGCAAAATTTCTTCACGCCCCCGCGCTCGCGATACTACCTTGGTAAGTGAACTCTCAGGGTCCGCAGGCCCCTGTTTACCATGGCTATGACGACTCCAGTGCCCAGGCCCGAACTGGGTGTTGAGCAGCGCGCGAAAGAGATTCGCAGCGGTCTGCGCAAAATCGGCCGGTCGAATTGGACGGTGTGGAGCCTTGCCGTCGTAATCGCCATCGCCTTGACCATTGCGATCGCCACACTTTCGATGACCGTGAATTTCGACGAGTCGGATCCTTTTTATCATTTTGGTTTAAGCCAGGCAGTGCGCGGGCTGGTGGGGATGGTGCTGCTGTTCAGCGTGTACACGCTGTACCAACAATTCCTGCTGATGCGGACGCGGCGGCGACTGGCGGAACAGGTGGAAATTTCAACCGAACAGCATCTGCGCGCGGAAGCGTATCTGAAGCTGGCCATGCTCGATCCGCTGACGGGGCTGCACAACCGGCGGTACGCGCAGGTGCGCCTGACGACGGAGATGGCGCGGGCCGAGCGGCTCAGAACATCACTGACCGTGTTGATGATGGACATCGACGACCTGAAACAGATCAACGATCGCCACGGGCATCAGGCGGGCGATCTGGCGCTGAAGATCTTCAGCCAGCGGCTGAGCAGGGCCATTCGCGGTTCTGATCTCGCGGTGCGCATCGGCGGCGATGAGTTTGTGGTGCTGTTGCCGGAATGCGATTTGCATCAGGTGCAGATTGTTCTCGACCGGCTGGCGGGGCTCGAGGTTCCCATCGATTCGGGGAAGTTGGCGTTTCGATTCTCGGCGGGGTGGACGGATTATCAGGCCGGGGAGACGCCGGAACAGCTGCTGGAACGCGCAGACCAGGCGCTGTACAGCGAAAAGCAGACCCGCAAGGCGGACGCAGTTCCTGTCACGTAGCAAATCCGAATCGTAGGAGTCACGCCAAGGAATTGGGCCGGGCGAAACCGCCGCCAGAGCCCCACCGAAGCCGATCGAGTCGATCCTGCCAAGCGTCTGTGCCGGGCACAGCATACTGCGACTACCACGGCATCTAAGCGCTGCGCTAGCGCTTGAGCGGCGAGGTTTCTTTTTGGCGGTGGTAGGTGATCTCGGTGATCTGCGGGTCGCCCTTTTCGGGTATCACTTCGGAGCGGGCGATGTAGGTGTCGGCGTCGACGCGGGTGATGGTGGTGCGCTTCGGTTGGCCGTCGACGGGATTTTCGAAGACGATCGATTTCGAATCGGCGCTCGCCAGATTGAGCACGGTTGGCCCCGGTTTTTCCCAGGCCACCAGAGACGGGGTGAAGTGGCGTAGATGGAATTTGATTCCTTCCGGTTCGTCAACGACCGTGAAAAGTTCGAGCACCAGCGTTTTGTCATTTTCGGCGAGCTGAAAGGTGCCCATCATGACGCCGGCCTTCGGCGAGGTCCAAACCTGCTGCGCGACGCGGGGGCCCCAGGAACCCTGCCAGCGCCCGGCAAGCCAGGCGAATTCCGCGAGAGTCAGTTTCGGAGCAGCGGGCCTGGAGACACCGGCCTTGGCGGATGCGGTGTTCGCTGCAACAGAGGATGCCGGAGGCTGGAGCGCCGCCTGGGTTTCTGCGCCGGTCGGATTTTGAGCGAAGGCGAGGCGCGGAACGGCGGCCAGCAGAAGAATGACCGGCGCTGCCAGGACAATTTTGGAAGAGAATCGACTCATGCCAACCAGGGTCTGGGTCCCCATCGCGGTGTACCCTGTGGGTATAGTAAGCCTGAAGCGCCTTCGAGCACCAGCGGCGGGGGACGCAACCCTTAGAAAACAAGACCGAACGGCCTCACCCTTGGGAAACCAGTGAACTACATAGCCGCAGGCCGCCGATTCAATTTCGGCCCGCGGCCATTCAAACACAACCGGAAGTTTGCGGCGTGCGTCTTATGAGTGGGTGAATGAGCCACCCGAACGCGGCCTCGGGGAATGCTTTGACGCCCACCCGCGCCTGTACGATAATCAAATTTGTCGGCGAATAGGCAAAATATGAACATGAAAAAGCTTCTGGGCGCCGCGATTCTGGCTTTTTTCGCAGGTGCGCCGGGCTTGTTGGCCCAAGCTTCCGCGCAAGCGCCTTCTCCCACGGCAGTGCCGGAACAGAAGCCGCTCACCGATTCGGCGCATGCCGACGCCTACTACTACTTCACCATGGGACACATGCTGGAGCAGGAGTTCGAAATGAGCTCCAGCGCAGACACGGCCACGCAGGCGATCGATTCCTATAAGAAGGCTCTGGCGATTGAACCAGACTCCGCGACGATTCTGGAGCGGCTGGCCGAGATTTACGCCAAGTCGCAGCATATCCGCGATGCGGTGATCCAGGCGCAGGCGGCGTTGAAGATCGATCCCGACAATGTGGACGCGCACCGGCTGCTGGCGCGCATCTACGTGCGCACCCTGGGCGACATGAGCGCGGGCGAGATGCAGCAAGAAAATATCGAGAAGGCCACCGAGCAGTTCAAAGCCATCCTGAAGACCGAGCCGAACGACACGTATTCGCTGCTGTGGCTTGCACGACTGTACCGATTCCAGAACAAGCACGCCGAAGCGGAAAAAGTGCTGCGTCAGATTCTGGCGCACGAGTCAGACAACGGTCCAGCGCTCGAACAGCTCAGCCAGCTGTTAATCGATGAGGGACGCTCGCAAGATGCGATCGAGCTGCTGTCGCGCGCGGCGGGGGATTCGGCCTCGCCGGACATTTACGATTTGCTGGGTGACGCCTATTCGCAAGCCAAGGATTACCCGAAAGCCGAACAGGCGTACAAGCAGGCCATCAACGGCGATCCAGATGATCCGGGTCACCGGCACGGGATGGCGCAGGCCCTGCTGTCGGAAGATAAGTACGCAGAGGCGCTCGAGCAGTTCAACAAGCTGACGGAACTCGAGCCGGGTACGGCTGAGAATTTTCTGCGCGCGGCACAGCTTTACCGGCGCCTGGGAAAATTCGATGAGGCGGCGTCCAGCCTAGCGCGCGCCAAGCAGCTGGCGCCGGGCAGCCTGGAGATTCTCTACAACGAAGCGCTGTTGTATGAGGATGAGGGGCACTACGAGGACGCGGTGAAGGTGCTGACGGACGCCATCGCCGGCATCAAGAGCCAGGCGGGCGGCGAAGGCAACCCAAGCGCTCTGGCGATTCTGTACGAGCAGCTCGGGCACGTGTACGTCAGACAGCGGAACTTTCAGGCGGCGCTGCAGACCTATGACGATCTCGGCAAGCTGAATCCCGACGCGCAAAAGCGCTCCGAAACCCTGATCATCGAGACGTACCGGGAAAACCACGAAATCGACAAGGCCATCGCCGAAGCGAAGAAGGCGCTCGATGAGACGCCGAACTCGGTCGATTTGACGGTGACGCTGGCGATGCTGTACGGCGAAAAGTCCGATACCGCGGATGCGCGGCAGCTGTTGCAGGGGCTGCTGAAAGGCAACGACGGGGACGTGGATATATATCTGGATATCGCGCAGGTGGAATCGCGCGGGAAGAAGTACGCGGACGCCGAGCAATCGGCGCAGAAGGCCGAGCAGATGGCGCACGAGGGCGCGGCGCGGGAATCCGTGTGGTACATGCTCGGGTCGATTTACGAGCGGCAGAAAAAATTTGATGATGCCGAGCAGGAATTCCGGAAAGTGCTGGACGTCAATCCAAACAACGGGCCTGTTCTGAATTACTACGGCTACATGCTGGCCGACCGCGGCGTGCGTGTGGAGGAAGCGGCGTCGCTGATCCAGCGGGCGTTGAAAGTCGAGCCGAATAACGGCGCGTATCTCGATAGTCTCGGCTGGGCGTATTACAAACAGAACAAGCTGGTGGAGGCGGAAGAATACGTGCGCAAGGCGATCGACCACGAAGGGGAAGATCCCACGATTTTGAGCCACATGGCGGACATCTGCCTGAAGCTGGGACAAAACGAACGGGCGGCGGATTACTTCGAGCGCTCCCTGGTGGAATGGCAGAAAGCCCTGCCGGCGGATTACGAGCCGGACAAGGTGACCGTCATCGAGACGCAGTTGAAAACTCTGAAGAAGCGGCTGGCGCAGAAATCCTCACCGGACACGGTGAAACCGCAGTAAGCTCCCCCGGATGAAATCAGGCAAGAAAAAATCAGTTCGGATTCCTGCGTTCGCGAAGATCAATCTCACTCTCCATATCACCGGTAAACGTCCGGACGGTTATCATGAGCTGCGCACGATCTTTCAGACGATTTCGCTGCGCGACACCCTGGATATCTCCATTACGCCGGGTCATCGGTTTGAAGTAGCGGTCACGTGCAGCGATCCGCAATTGGCGGGCGCGGACAATCTGGTGTTCCGCGCGATTCATGCCCTGGCGCCCGAGATCGGATTCAGCGGGCGCGTGCAGGTACATCTGGAAAAGCAGATTCCTGTGGCGCGGGGGCTGGGCGGAGGGTCGAGCGACGCGGCGGCGGTGCTGATTGGAATGCTGCGGTTGACCCAGGTGAAGGTTTCGCTCAACCGCTTAATGGAAATCGCGGCCAAGCTGGGTGCCGATGTGCCGTTTTTTCTGTTCGGAGGACGCGCGCTGGCGGTGAATCGCGGAGACGAAATATATCCTTTACAGGATGGGCCGAAGCGAACGGTCGTGGTCGTGTCCCCGAAGGGCATCGGGGTGCCGACCAAGAACGCCTACCAATGGCTCGCTCCTGAATTGACAAGACTGACGAATCCCAATAGAATTTGGGGGTTCTGCGCTCTGTGCTGGAGCCGGCAGGACGGGCTTTCGAATGACTTCGAGGGGCCCGTTTTCAGCCGCCATCCGCGACTCGGAGAAATCCGGGCGAGATTGCTCAAGCGAGGAGCAGCAGATGCCGCGCTGGCGGGTAGCGGGTCGGCGGTGTTCGGAGTCTTCCGAAACCCAGCGCGTGCGCGCCGAGCCGCTCGTGCGTTCCCGGAAGATTCGGTTTTCGTCGTAGAAACCCTATCCAGGGAAAAGTATGGCCGTGCCATGGGGTGGTCCGCTTCGGCGGACAGGCGCGCGGCCGGCTGAGGGAGATTCTTGCTTACCGACAGGTGTAAGGTTTTCTGCGGAACCGCGAACACGGCGCTGGCAGATTCGATCTGCACCTATCTGGGAGTGCCGCGCGGGCGGGCCGAGCACGGGCATTTTTCCGACGGCGAGTCGCGCTATCAGATCCTGGAGAACGTGCGCGGAGCGGATGTGTTCGTCGTGCAGCCGTGCAGCAGCCCGGTGAATCATCACCTGATGCAGCTGCTGCTGATGATCGATGCGTTCAAGCGCGCGTCGGCCTGGCGGATTACGGCGGTGATTCCGTACTACCCGTACGCGAGGCAGGATCGGAAGGACCGGCCGCGCGTGGCGATCTCGGCGAAACTGGTGGCGGATCTGCTGGAGACGGCGGGAGCAAGCCGCGTGCTGTCGCTCGATCTGCACGCGCCGCAGATTCAGGGATACTTCAATATTCCGGTGGACCATTTGTACGGCGCTCCGGTGATGGTGGAATTTTTCCAGAAGAAGAATCTCGGGCCGGTAACGGTCGTGTCACCTGATGCGGGGGGCGTGGAGCGTGCGCGGCTGTTTGCGAAGAGGATGGATGCACCGCTGGCGATCGTCGACAAGCGGCGGATTGATGTCAATGTGAGCGAAGTGATGCACCTGATCGGAGATGTGAAAGGGCGTCCGGCACTGGTCATCGACGACATCATCGACACGGCCGGCACGCTGGTGAAGACAGCCGAAGCGCTACTCGAGAACGGCGCCACGCGCGTTTTTGCGGCGTCGACGCATCCGGTGTTGTCCGGGCCGGCGGTGGAGCGGCTGACCAAGTCGGAGATCGAGGAAGTGGTGGTGACGGACTCGGTGCCGCTGAGCGCGGAAGCGTCGAAGCTCGAAAAGATCAAGGTGCTGAGTGTGGCGCCGCTGCTGGCGCGAGGGATTCAGTCGATTCACGAAGAAACGTCGATCAGCGAATTGTTTATTTAAGCTGCGGCCAGAGAAAAAAAGGAAAGAAATCATGGAGACGTTTACCGTCGAAGGACAAATACGCGAAGGGCGCGGGAAGGGACCTGCGCGGCGAACGCGAGCCGAAGGCATGGTGCCCGCGGTGCTGTACGGCGCGCACAAGGAGTCGATTTCGCTTTCGGTGAACGCCAAGCAGGTGGCGCGGATTTTGCGGTCAGAATCCGGACACAACACGATTTTCAGCGTGCGGGTGGCGGGCGGCAACGAGGAAAGGGCCATGCTGAAGGATTGGCAGGTCGATCCGGTGAGCAACGCGCTGCTGCACGTGGACCTGCTGCGGATCGCGATGGACGTGCGGATGAGGGTTCGTGTGCCGGTGCACACCTTTGGCGAGCCGGAAGGCGTGAAATTGCAGGGCGGAATTTTCGAAATGGTGACGCGCGAAGTGGAGGTCGAATGCTTGCCGGGCGACATCCCGGAAGAATTCAAAGTAGACGTCAGCACGCTGACGATCGGAAAGCAATTGCGGGCGGGCGACCTGCCGGTTGATCCGCAGAAGGTGAAGCTGGTCACCGATCCTACCCGCGTGCTGGCGCACGTGGTGACGTTGAAGGCGGAAGTGGAAGCCACGCCGGAAGCGGCGGCTGTGTCTGCCGAAGCGGCGCCTGCGGAGCCCGAAGTCATCAAAAAGGGCAAGAAGGAAGAGGAAGGCGAAGGGGAGGCTGCCGCAGAAGCTGCGCCGAAGACCGAGAAGACGGAGAAGAAGAAGTAGCGGGATTTGGTACGTCGCCTTTGGCATGGCGCGATGCAACCGGCTTTGGAGCTTGCGTGGAAACTGCAAAAGGGGAGCTGCAGCGGCTCAGGCCGTTCTGGTTTTGCACGCTGTACGTCGCGGCTAGAGCCGCGACCAAAGCACGGCTTCGATGAGAGTGATCGCCGGGCTCGGCAACCTAGGCAAGGAGTACGAGTCGACGCCGCATAATCTGGGCTTTTGGGCGATCGATGCGCTGGCGGGCCGGGCAGGAATTCGGGTGACGCGGCCGGAGTCGATGGCGCTAGTTGGGCTCGGCAAAGTGGCCGGGCACCCTGTGGCGCTGGCCAAGCCGCAGACGATGATGAATCTGAGCGGCGGTTCGGTGCGGGCGCTGCTGGAACAGTACGAATCGGATCCGGCCGATCTGATCGTGCTGATTGACGAAGTGGATTTGCCCTGGGGCATGTTGCGGGTGCGGGACAAAGGCCGCAACAGCACGCACAAGGGGTTGCAGTCGATTATCAGCGCGCTGGGCACGGACGAATTTGTACGCATCCGGTTGGGATGCCGGCCCGAGAAGCTGTGGGGGGACCGGCGGGATTATGTACTGCGCGAGATGAATCGCGAGGAACGCAACATCGCCGAGGAGATGGTCGGGGAGGCCGGCGACGCGGTCGAAGCGATTTTGACCGAGGGCGTGGAGAAGGCGATGTCACGATTCAATCGCAAGGTGCCGGCGGCCGGCGAGAGCGAGTGTTCGGAATAAGGATTTGCTGCGGTAAGCAGTCCAGGAATCGAGAGGACACATGGAAGAGCGTCAGTACGATTTGATTTTCATTTGCCGGCCGGATACGCCGGAGTCCGATATCGACAAGGTGATTGCAACGGTCGAGCACGCCGCGACGGAAAAGGGCGCGAAGATCGAAAAGACGGAGAAGTGGGGCCGCAAGCGGATGGCGTACCGGGTGCAGCGGCTGCGCGAGGGTTTCTACGTGTACATGGTGCTGAAGTCGAGCCATGGGGAAGTGGTGAAGGAGCTCGAGCGGCGGCTGAAAGTGGCCGATCCGGTGATGAAGTATCTCACCGTGCGCGTGGATGAAGAGTTGAAGCGACAGGATAAGCTCAAGCGGCATCGCGAGAAGCGCGCGGCGCGGCGTCCGCGGAAGCCCGTGCCGACGGCGGTTCCACCGCCGCCAGCTGCGAGCGAACCCGCTGCGGCGACTTCTTAATTTCTTGAGGTCATTTTCGAGGTTGAGGAATCAGGAGAATACGAATGGCAGATGAACAGGCACCGCGTCCGCCGGCACCGCCGGCGGCGCCGTCAGTTGGATCGACCGGATATTCGGGACAGAGTTCGGGCGGGCATTCAGGGCCGCCGGGACGATTTGGAGGTCCGGGCGGAGGACCGCGGCCGGCAGGCCCTGGTGGGCGGCCGGGAGGTCCGGCCAAGCGCGGGAAGCGGAGCTTCGTGCGGAAGAAGAAGGTGTGCCGCTTCTGCGTGGACAAGTCCGACTACATCGACTACAAGCGCGCCGAGATTCTGGCGCCGTTTCTGCAGGAACGCGGAAAGATTCTGCCGCGACGGATGACCGGCACGTGCGCGCGGCACCAGCGATGGCTGACCGTGGCGATCAAGCGGGCGCAGAATATCGCGCTGCTGCCATTTGCGGCGGAACTCTAAGGGGACGTGAACATGCAGATTATTTTGCAGGAAGACGTCGAAAAGCTCGGGACGCGCGGGCAGGTGGTGGAAGTGGCTGAAGGCTACGCGCGGAATTTTTTGCTGCCGCGGAAGATGGCGCTCGAGGCCAGCGCCGGGAACATGAAGCGGCTGGAGAAGATGCGCGCCGTGTTTGCGAAGAAGGAAGCGACCGAGAAAGGCGACGCGCAGAAGCTCGCGGAACTGCTGACGGGCGTGTCGCTCGAGGTGGCGCGCAAGGCGGGCGAAAACGATCAGTTGTTTGGCTCGGTGACCTCCGCGGACATTTCCGATGCGCTGGCGGCCAAGGGATTCACCATCGACAAGAGAAAGATCACGCTGGCGGAACCGCTCAAGGTAATCGGCGAGTATGAGGTGCCGTTGAAGCTGCACCGCGAAGTGAGCGCGACCGTGAAGCTTGCGGTGAAAAAAGAAGGCTGACCCAACCCCCCCTGCTGCGTCGGGCGCCGATCGCAGGCGCCCTTTGTTTTTGCGCGGAACTTGCTCGAGTTTTTCTTTTCCACTTTTCCGAAAAAGTCCACAGGCGTATCTCATTGACCGCGACGTTCCCGGCGAGCAAACTCGCCGCGCTCGGTTAACCCCGACAAAATTTCGCGTACGAAAAAGCGCGCGCGAGCGTAGCAAAAAGAAAGCTTGCGCGAAAAATCGAGATAGGCGAAAATAAAGCGAATAGAAAATGGCCAGCGCAACCACCATCGAACGACCTCTTCCCCACAACGCAGAGGCCGAGCGCAGCATTTTGGGCGCGGTACTGCTGGATAACCACGCGCTGAACGCGGCGGTCGAGCGGCTGCGTCCCGAGGATTTCTTTCTCCCGCAGCATCGGCACATATTCGAGCGCATGGTGCAGCTGGCGGAAAAGCAGCAGGCCATCGACACCATCACGCTGATGGAGGATCTGGCGCGCAGCGGGGAACTCGAAGCGGCTGGAGGCGTGGCGTATCTTTCGCAGCTGGCCGACGGATTGCCGCGCGTGACCAACGTCGACCACTACGCGCGCATCGTGAAGGAAAAAGCGATCCTGCGCAGCTTGATCTATTCGGCGTCGGTGATTCAAGAGCAGGCGCTGGCGGCGGGCGACGACGCGGACGTGATTCTGGATCGCGCGGAGTCGTCGATTTTCCAGCTGGCGGAAGACCGCGTCAAGGCGGGATTGATCGGCGTCAAGGACCTGGTCAAGGACGGCTACGAGCGTCTTGAAAAAATCTTCAGCGAGGGGCGGCGGATTACGGGTCTCGCGACCGGCTATTCCGGGCTCGACAACGAGACGGCCGGATTGCAGCCGTCCGAGCTGGTGATTCTGGCGGCGCGGCCGTCGATGGGAAAGACGGCGCTGGCGCTGAACATCGCGGAGAACGTGGCGTTGCGGAACAGGGAACCGGTGGCTGTGTTCAGCCTGGAAATGTCAAAGGAGTCGCTGTTACTGAGGTTGCTTGCGTCGCACGCGCGAGTGGACGCCCACAAATTCCGCACCGGACACATGAATCGCGACGATTGGGGCCGCGTCACGGCGTCGCTGGCAGAGCTGGGCGACGCGCCGATCTGGATTGACGATTCGGCATCGTCGACGGTGCTGGAAATGGGCGCGAAGGCGCGGCGGCTGAAGCGAGACCGCGGGCTTTCGCTAGTGATCGTCGACTACATTCAACTGGTGGTGCCGAGCACCAACCGGCGCAACGCGAACCGGCAGGAAGAGGTGTCGAGCATTTCGCGCGCGCTCAAAGCGCTGGCGAAGGAATTGAAGGTGCCGGTGGTGGTGCTGAGTCAGCTGACTCGCGCGCCGGAACGCGAAGAGCGTAAGCCGCAGCTTTCCGATTTGCGCGAGTCGGGCGCCATCGAGCAGGATGCGGACGTAGTGCTGTTCATCAACCGGCCAAATTTCTACAAGACGGATATTCCGGAAGAAGAACGCGCGCGCGCCGAGCTGATTATCGCCAAGCAACGCAACGGGCCGACCGGCAGCCTGAACTTCGTTTTCCTAAGTCGCCACACGCGTTTTGAGGAAGCCGCACCGGACGCCTGGAGCACAGGCGGCGAACAGTAGCGTCCTAGACCTGCCACGACTTGTGTCGCCGCGCCCGCATGGTACCGGCCGGTTGGCGGGATATACTCTGCAGCGCGATCCAGGCAACTTCCGTCTTTTCTGTCATCTCAACCACAGCGACTAACCACAGCCACAACTGGCCCAGCGGCTGCAAGTGCCGAATTGGCATGTTTACCCAAACGGTGCGAGGCAAGCTTGCGGCGTGGAATTTGCGTCGCCCGGGTGGAGAGAGTCTGGCATCCTAAATGAACATGGCAAAAGCAATCAAAGTGGTGGGACGGCCGGTCTGGGCCGAAGTTTCGCTCGGGGCGATCGCGCGAAATCTGCGCACCGTGCGGCGGCACATCGGGCCCAAGACGCAGGTGCTCGCGGTAGTGAAGTCGAACGCCTACGGGCTGGGCGCCGTGCCGGTGGCCAAGGCGTTGCAGAAAGCCGGTGCGGAGCGGTTCGGCGTGACTTGCGCGAACGAAGGTATCGAACTACGCGAGTCCGGCATTCGCAAGCCGATCCTGGTGCTCACCGGGTTCTGGCCCGGGGAGGAGCACCGGTTGATCAAGAACCGGCTGACGCCGACAGTGACTCGCTTGGAGGATGTACGTCACCTGGAGCGGGCGGCCAAGGCGGCGCGCGGGAAATCGCGACTGCGCTTCCATCTGAAGATCAATACGGGAATGAACCGGCTGGGAATTTTGCCGTCGGAGCTGGACTCGTTCGCCAGCGCGCTGGCGAATTCGCCGCATATCGAGCTGGAGGGCACGTTCACGCATTTCGCTTCGGCCGAGGATTTCAGCGCGCGGCAGACCGACGAGCAGGAGGAGACTTTCCGGCAGTGTCTCGAGCGGATGCGCGGGCTGGGAATTTCGCCGGGCATCGTGCACATGGCAAATAGCGGCGCGATCTGCGCACGGCCGAGCACATGGGTGGACATGGTCAGGCCGGGAGCGATCTTGTACGGTTACTACCAGTCGTTTGATCCGCCGGACAAAGGGCAGGAAATTCGCGATCGTTTGCGCGTGGAGCCAAGTCTGTCGCTGCGGGCCAAAATCATCACGCTGCGCGATCTGCCGGCGGGGCAGCCGGTGGGGTACAGCGCGCGATTCGTGACGCAGCAGCCTTCGCGCATCGCGGTGATCAACGCCGGATACGCGGACGGCATTCTGCGCCAGAGGACCAATCGCGGCTGCGCGCTGCTACATGGCCGGCGGGTGCCGTTGGTTGGAGCGATTTCCATGGATTTGACGACACTCGACGTCACCAGGGTGCCGGAGGCGAAGCTCGGCGACGTGGTGACGCTCTATGGGCGCGATGGGAACGCCGAAATCAAGGTATCGGACGTAGCCGCCGAGATCGGGACGGTCACCTCGGACCTGCTTTGTGCGCTAGGACGGCGCGTGCCGCGCTGTTACGTTTAACGCAACTTTTCGCCGGCCACCTTCTGTGTTTGACTCCCGCTGAATCCGCGGTGCTATACTCAAATCGTACACAGGATTTTATTTTATACCCGGCTCGATCATATCCGGCTCCGGCGCATCATACTGGGAGACCGGCAGGGTAACGAACGTGGGTCCACGCTGACTCATATTTTTATAACGTTCATAGGGTGAGACCATGGCAAAGCCTTCGCACGCGCACGGTCGCGTTCCGGCCGGCGCAAATTTAGAGACACCCACCACCCGGCCCACCACCGTCCTTCGATCACCCCAGGAAAGACCCGGGTCCTTTTGGGACATGCTGGCGCTGAAGATCGTCTTTACGGCGGTCTGCGTTGTCGTGGGATACCATTTCCGTCCTTTTAGCATTTCCAAGGAATTGGGGGCCGCGGCCGGTTTGCTGTTTGCGTTTGCGGTGATCTTTTTCGAGACGCGACTCCAGAAAATCAGTCTGAGGCGGCTGATCGGCGCGTCGGTCGGATCAATTCTCGGAATCCTGGGAGCGTACCTGACTTCGCTGATTTTCACGCACACCACGATGCCGGAGAGCACGCGGTCGTTTTTCAGCCTGGCGGTGTTCCTGGTGATGACGTACATCGGCATGGTTCTGGGCGCGAACAAGGGTGACATGCTGAACCTGCAGGCCTTCGGAGGGGTGTTCGGCAGCGAAAAGAACACCAGCCACTCGTTCAAGCTGCTGGACACCAGCGTGATCATCGACGGGCGCGTGGGCGACATTGCCGAGGCGCTGTTTTTGGACGGCACGATCATCATTCCGCACTTTGTCTTGCGCGAGCTGCAGCTGGTAGCCGATTCGGCCGACCCGCTGAAGCGCCAGCGCGGACGTCGCGGCCTGGAAGTGCTGCAACGCATTCAGAAAATGCCGCACCTGGAAGTGCAGATTGCTGAAGACGATTTTCAGCATATCCCCGACGTGGATATGAAACTGATTGAGCTGGCGAAGCGCTACGACGCCAAAGTGGTGACCAACGATTTCAATCTGAACAAAGTGGCCACGCTGCAGGGGATCGAAATCATGAATGTCAATCTACTGGCGAACGCGCTGAAGCCGGTGGTGCTGCCGGGCGAAATCATGCGCGTATTCATTTTGCGCGAAGGGAAAGAGTACAACCAGGGCGTCGCGTATCTGGATGACGGCACGATGGTGGTGGTCGACGGTGCGCGCAAGATGATCAACAAAACCGTGGACATCAGCGTCACCTCGGTTCACCAGACGACGGCGGGGAAAATGATCTTCGGGCGCTATGACGAGCGCGGCGAGCAGACGCCGCGTCAAATGCCCGCTGCCACAGCCGAAGGTTCGGGCGGGGGCCGCACGGAAGGGCCAACGCCTGGTGGCGACCGGCCTCCGCGT
>Ga0210404_10000858_pt1:0-12500 | contig 14050 bp, 10 predicted proteins | sample IncBWH28MmetaG_FD_155455 | JGI IMG/M metagenome (GOLD analysis project Ga0210404, IMG submission 155455) | Forest soil microbial communities from Barre Woods Harvard Forest LTER site, Petersham, Massachusetts, United States - Inc-BW-H-28-M | ecosystem: Environmental > Terrestrial > Soil... | reverse complement strand
CGGATAAGAAGGGCAGTCGAAGACTACGACTTTGATAGGCTGGAGGTAGAAGCGCAGTAATGCGTGAAGCTGACCAGTACTAATCGCCCGTTCGGCTTAATCATAAAACTTTCCCAAACCGTCTTTGGGGAAGAGCAAGAGCCAAGAAATGCACAGTACGTTCGATTTCGAGGCGAACCTGTAATGCCAGCCAAATCTGTTGTCACGCTCGCTGCGTGAGATCCGTAATAAACCGGATCTCCGCGGCGGGCAAAAAGTTTCTGGTGGTAATACCGCGAGGGTCACACCCGTTCCCATCCCGAACACGGAAGTTAAGCCTCGCAGGGCCGATGATACTGCACGGGCAACTGTGTGGGAACGTAGGTCACCGCCAGGATTAAATTAGAAAAGGCCGTTCTGAGAGATCAGGGCGGCCTTTTTGTTTTGGGGAATTTTGCCGAAACGTGGCCCGTGCTAAGCTAGCGACTAAGGAAACAACATGAAATCCAAGCGTAAGTTCACGGTGCTCATTGAAAAAGACGAAGCGGGTTACTACGTAGCCTCCGTGCCTGCGTTGCGGGGCTGTCACACTCAGGCAAAGAATCTCGATAGTTTGATGAAGCGCGTCCGCGAGGTAATTGAGCTCTGCCTTGAAGGCAGCGATGGCGAAGTAGACTCCCTCGAACTGGTTGGGATCCAGCAGATCACCGTATGACTCGGCTTCCCCGGCTCCGGGGAAAGGAAATTGTCCGTGTGCTCCAGCAGTTGGGTTTCGCAGTGGACCGAGTGCGCGGAAGTCACGTTTTCTTGAAACATCCAGATGGCAGGGCGACATCCGTTCCAGTACATTCGGGGGAAACGATTGGTCCGGGGCTCTTCCGCTCAATCCTGCGTGACGTCGAAATGTCCGTCGAGGAGTTCTGTAGGCATAGCTAATGCACGCCGACTTCACCAGGATTAATCCCGGTGAGGGCTCAAGACGCCGGCTGTGTCGGAGTCGGCCTCAATCTTAGGCGGAGAGATTTGCTGTTTTTCGTCGACCGCGAATAGCATGTAATCGCGGAAGTGATGACGGCGATGCATGCGGCGGTGGGCGTAGTCAAAATAAATATCGGCGCTCTCAGGCAGCCACAACTCCTGGTGGTGCGATACGAATTTCACCGGCATATACTCGATGGAAACGTGCTCCGCGCGCAGTTGGATTTGCGGAACCGGAGAGACAAGATCGGTTTCCAGGCTGACGACTTGGAACGTGTCCGCTGCAATCCAAGCGCGTCCACGGAGTGAAACCGGATACGACCTGGTATTCACGCGGTAGCTGCGCAGGCGGGCGGGCCTATCCGCCTTCTGACGAAAGTGCACCTGCCAGGCGAGGCCGCCGTGCCAGCGGCTTAGGCCTTCGCATGCAAGATCATAATCCTCTACATAGTTGGGATGAAAGACCATGACCAGAGCGGTCAAGCCCAGAGTGGCAATGCGCTCTGGAAACTGCTCGAGGTCCATCATGCCGTTGCGGTATTCCTCCATCGTAAACATCCCGGGACGCACCTGCTGGACGGAGGCTACGTAGGAATACCTGCGTGAAGCGCGTCTGACGGAAAACCCGAAGCGGTCCAAAACGTCGTTTTCCAGGGACTCTGTGGCGGCGATGCGGTTCACCGCATCCACGAAGCCGCTCACGCGCTCTCCGGCCATTTGTTGAATCTTTTGCAGCGGGCAACCTGCCGTGTGTTCGACGGCGGGCATGCTGTCGTCGACATCCGGGGGCATCCAGTGCGGCGGCGGCATGAGTTCGGCAGTAAGCGAAGGCGACTGCTGAGATTTTTCCTCCGGCGCCACACTTGCACTTGGCGCTGGCGGTGAATCTGGCTTTCGCAGAGTATCAAGGAGTCTTCGCGCTTCATTGGCGCGCGGACCAGAGGGCTGAGCGGCTACAAACGCGTCCAAGGCATTCACCGCCGCCTGCGGATTGTTGCGTTGAAGAAATGCTTGCGCCAATACAAACTGAGCTTCGGAGGCGCGTTCTTTGCCCAGCTCGAGGGCGCGCTGGGCGTGCTCCTGCGCTTCCGCGTACTGCTTCTGGCTGAGGTATGTTTCCGCGAGGCGTTCGTGAAAACGCCAAGAGGAGGGAGCGGCATCGGAGGCGCGAAGGAGGTAGTCGATAGCCGCCGGATAATTCGAATTCTGCAGAGCGAGCTGCGCGAGCGCCGCAAGAGAAAAAGCGTGGCGAGGCGCAAGCTGTACGGCCTTTTCCCAAAAGACCTGCGCTTGCGCGAAGTCCTTCACCTGGGCGTAGTACATGCCCCACAAATAACTGACGTCCGGATGTGAGGGCGCCGCATGCGAGACTTTCTCCAGATGTCTGCGAGCGTCTTCCGTTTTATTCGCGCGGAGATCCTCCAGCGCTTTGGCCGCTTCCTTTTCCGCGTTGGGTGCCAGAATGGGAGAACCAGGAGCCAAAGAGGCCGCGGGAGCTGTCGATTCGGGGGTGAGAAATACGGAGATCTGCTGGTGCTCTCCGGAGTTATAGATCTGCACGTTCTCGGTCAGGTGCTGATATCCCGCAGCAACGATCTCGAGCTTATAGCTCGCAGGGGCGAGATTCGTAAACTCGGCGGTGCCGCTGCGGAAAACGCCAATACCTGCGGGCGCGCCGGAAAAGGTGTAGAGATTGACGACCGCGGGAGTGTCCAGAGGAGAACCGTCCGGCATTCGCACGCTAACGACTAGGCTGCTAGGCCTCTCTTGGCTCTGTGCATGCTGATTGGCTGCTTGCTGACTGAAAGCTAAGGGGTTGCACGTGAGCCCAGCAGCCGCGAGAAGGACAAGGGGTACGGTGAAGCGGTTCAAACGGACAGCCATCTCAAACTCCTGGGCGGGACCTGCAAGCGCACTGAAGGCTGGTACATGCACATACAAACCTGATGCTTGGGACGCCTTCTTGGTCGCAGTCCCCGCGTTCTGGAGGCCCTTTTAATGAGCGCGAAAGACCGGGAGCCTGGGCTAAAGGCTGCTTAACGCCAAAGAGAAATCAGGGAGGGTAAATAGGGCCATATTGGGGGCCTTAAAAAAGTTGAAAAGTACTATTGACCCGCATATTGCGCCGCAGTAAGTTGGGAACTCCCTCCCCCGGTAACCCTCTTGAGCGAGGTCACAGATGGCTCTAAATCCCGCCCCAAACCTGATTGTTAGGTCCGTGCAGGAACGTTGGGCACAGTTGCGCAGCCACAAACGCATCATCTCGAAAGTGAAACTGCTCGTGGAATGGGACGAAGGCGCGTCGCCGCAGACCGCACACGCCGTAACGGTGGACGTCAGCCATTCCGGATGTATGGCAGTGGTTGGAGCGGATCTACCGCTGCATCGAAAAGTGCGGCTGGTCCATCCGGAAAGTGGCCGTAAAGCCGAAGCCGAAGTGGTATGGCGCGACCACGAAGCGTGGGATGTGGGGCTCGAATTGGTGAAGCCGGACGCGTCGTTCTGGGGACTCAAGTTTTAGCGGGACGTCGCGAATTGATTTAAGCACGCGAGATGGGGCGCGACTCGGTCGCTCTATCAGTGAGCAGGACGTGTGTGCTTTTCCAACTCTGTTCTTGAGAAGTTACGCATCCGTTAAAAATAGCTGCTGCGCTGTGTCCTTCTAAGCTAAACTCGCTCGAGGCAACAGCTTTACCAGTTGCAGTCGGTGCAACCAATCCAGGTTGTCGCGACTCATACTTTTACTCGCAAGCATTTTGGCAGGTAGCGCAAATCGGCGAATCGTGGGTTTTTTCGCCGGCCACGGAGAAGCGGCCCTTTGTGTGGCATCACCGGGTTTACACATCGCAACGGTGCGTTCGATCGCGAACGCATTCGCACCGCCACGGACTCGCTAGTTCATCGAGGCCCTGACCAGCAGGGCACGTTTGAATCGGAGCTTGTTTCGCTGGGAGCGGTGCGCCTCAAGATTATCGACCTGCACGCGGGCGATCAGCCCATGGTCAGCGATGACGGAAAGACCGTATTGGTCTTCAACGGTGAGATCTACAATCACCGCGAATTGCGCGCCGAACTCGAATCGCGCGGCGAAAAATTCAAAACCAGCAGCGACACGGAAGTAGTTCTGCGCGCTTTTCTGCGCTGGGAAAAGGATTGCTTCGCGCGCTTGCGCGGGATGTTCGCGCTGGCGATCTGGTCGCAAGACGAAAGGCGATTGGTTCTCGCGCGCGACCGCATGGGAATCAAGCCTTTGTATTTTCATTTGCGGGACGGAGAGCTGTACTTCGGCTCGGAACTGAAAACGATTTTTGCCCATCCAGAATTCAAGAGAGAGCTGGACTTCACAGGATTGCATTATTACCTCTCCCTGAATTACGTGCCTTGCCCGCATACCCTCGTGGCCGGCGTCGAAAAGCTTCCTCCGGGACACCTCTTGGAATGGCAGGATGGGGACGTCGAGATCGAAGCGTATTGGCGGCTGCGCTTCGAGCCTCAGAAGCAAAAGTCCCTGGAAGGCGCGCAGGAAGAGCTCGATAGTTTGTTGCGCGAATCCGTTCGCGATCACTTGATTTCCGATGTGCCGCTGGGAATTTGGCTGAGCGGCGGCGTCGATTCTTCGACCATCCTTCATTACACGCGGGAACTGTGCGGTACCCGCGTGAAAACGTTCTCGGTCTCTTTTGCCGGCCGCAGCTTCGACGAAACCTCCTACATCCGCGAAATTGCCGGAAGGTATGACACGGAGCACCACGAAGTGGACGTCAACCCTTCCCTGGATTTGCCTGCGGCGATCGAGGAGCTCGCTTATTACTCGGATGAGCCGTTCGCTGACGCGGGCGCCGTTCCGGTTTGGTTTCTTTCCGCGCTCAGCCGCAAACATGCGACCGTAGCGCTGAGCGGCGAGGGCGCGGACGAACTGTTTGGCGGGTATATCACCTACGCGGCGGACCGCTATGCGGCCCGGGCGCAAAATGTTGCGCCTGCGATTCGTCGCGGATTGTTGGGTCTGCTCCGATATTGGCCGGTATCGAACGACAAGATAAGCCTCGAATACAGAGTGAAGCGATTTTTGGAAGGCACATTGTTGCCGAGCGATGAAGCGCACACCTTTTGGAACGGGACATTTTCGGACGCCCAGCAACGTGAATTCCTGTTGCATCGCAACGGCGCCCGCGTCCAACACCTATTTGATAGTGATCTACCGCCCGCCGACGACAAAGGCTCGCTGAATCGTTATCTGGCCTTCGATCAGCGCTATTACCTTGCCGATGACATCCTGCAGAAGGTCGATCGCATGAGCATGGCGCATTCCGTGGAGGTGCGGCCGCCTTTTCTCGATCATCGGATCGTTGAGTTTGCGGCGCGCTTGCCGGAGCACATGAAGATTAACGGCAGCCAGCACAAGGTTGTGTTGAAGCGGTTGATGCAAGGTAAATTGCCCGCGTCTGTGCTGCGTCGCCCCAAGACCGGCCTGGACATTCCCACCCACGACTGGCTTCGCGGAACGCTGCGGCCCTTGTTGATGGACACCCTCAGCGCGGCAGCCCTCGACGAAACGAAGTTGTTCCGGCGCGAGCGTGTTGAGTTCTTCATCAAGGAGCACATGGAGCGCCGCGCGAACCTCGGTTATCACCTCTGGGGTCTGCTCATTTTGTTCCTCTGGATCAGGCACTGGAACATCCAAACCGCGTCCGTTCCGCGCGTGGCGGAGAAGATCGCCAGCAGGACATTTACTCGCGCTTAGTCGTTGTTCTCTTTTCCTTGCTGATTTTTCCGGGATCGCACCTCCTGCCTGCCCGCCGTCCTTATTAATTCCTTATCAATTCCCCGTACACTAAAGACGGATCTGGTGTGAAAAGAGGAGGCAATGGATGGACGTATTTAGGAAAGCGCGGGGCGATAACCAGGAATTTACGATGCGGCCGCCCATTCCAGGGCTTCGTGGTTTAGTCATCGGAGCGGCGGTCCTGGTTGTGGTGATTTTCCTGTTGTCGTTCGTGGTGCGGGTTACGAGAATTGAAGCGGGACATGTGGGCGTAGAAATTAACTTGGCGGGGAGCCAGCGCGGCGCTTCGGAAATCCCCGTGCGCACCGGTTGGGTGCTGTATTCGCCGCTGAGCACCCAAATCATCGAGTTTCCCACCTACGTGCAGACCGTTAAGTGGACCAAGGATGTGAATGAGGGGCATCCCATCAACGAAGAGATGGGTTTCAACTCGAAAGAGGGCATGGAAATTTTTGTCGACGTCTCGCTTTCCTACGCCATCGATCCACTGCACGTTCCGGACTTCTACGTCAAATACCGTGTCAGCGATTTAGACGTGTTCACGCACGGTATTTTGCGGGACATTGTGCGCAACTCGCTCAATGAAGTGGCCTCCACCTACAATGTCGAGGACATCTATGGCGACCATAAAGCGGAATTTCTCCGCAAGGTCCAGTCCATGATTGACCTGAAGGTGGCGCCCGTTGGCGTCGGCGTGCAACAGTTTGGCTTTATTGGAGCTCCGCGCGTGCCCGCGGTGATCGCGTCGGCGATTACCGCTAAGGCGCAGGCCATCCAGCAAGCGGAACGCGCCAGGAACGAGTTGGCCACCACGCAGGCGGAAGCCGCCAAGAAAATCGCGGAGGCCGAAGGCGAGGCCAAGTCCCTGGTGACGCGCGCGCAGGGCGAGGCGGATGCCAATCGGATTCGGCAGAATTCGCTGACTCCCCAGTTGCTCGAGCTCCGGCGCATCGAGAACAATCATGCTCTCATCGACAAATGGAACGGCCAGCTACCCACTGTGCAGTCGGGGCAGGGAGGCGCATTGATGTTGCAGCTGCCTCGGCCGCAGTAACCCAGCGAGGCATAACACCGATCCTCGCGACGCCGATTCAGCTAGGCATGCGGGGAAGTTTCCAGCGCGAGCTCGCGGGCCTTGCGGAGGTCGAGCTTGCCCGTGCCCAGATACGGTAATTTTTCAATGCGCACGAATTGATCGTGCCGCGGCCGCCACAAAGCGGGCAGATCGCTCTTAGCCAGGCCGGCGAGGCATTCTGCAAGCTGCTCTTCGGATAGCGTGTGCAAGACAATCAGGCGCTCGCCCTTCTTGTCGTCGGGAACGGCGGTCACCACGAACATCTGCTCGCTGGCGCCCGCAAGCTCCTGCAGTGTTTCTTCGACTTTGATGTGCGGGACCATCTCACCGCCGATTTTGCTGAAGCGGCTCAGGCGATCGGTCACACGGAGGAAACCATCTTCGTCGATCGCAGCGATGTCGCCGGTGTTGTACCAGCCATCGCGCAGCACCTCCGCCGTTTTGTCGGGTCGATTCAGATAGCCTTGCATCACATTGGGGCCGCGCACGAGAAGTAGGCCGGGCTGGTCGATGCCGAGCGGTTCGTGCGTCTCGGGATCGATAATTTTCACGGTGATGCCGGGCAGCGGATGCCCGATGCTGCCGCGCTTTGCGCCAACTTGACGAAAGGATGCGGCGCGGAAATCGATCGTGTTGACCGTGACCACGGGCGAACATTCGGTGCAGCCATAACCTTCCAGCGGGCGGATGCCGAAGTGATCCTCGAAAGCAACGGCGACGCGCTCCGGCAATTTTTCCGCACCGGCCATCACAAAGCGCAGGCTGCCGAACTCTTCCGGCGTGCAGCGTCGTAAATACGTGTTCAGGAATGTCGGCGTCGCCAAAAGCATGGTCACCGCATGTTTGTTGATGAGCGCGCCGATCGCGCGCGAATCGAGCGGATTGGGATGAAACACCACTCCGACGCCAACGGCCGCCGGCAGGCACAGAGTGGCCGTGAAGCCGAAGGAATGGAAGAAGGGCAGAATGCCCATGATGCGGTCTTCCGGCTGCAAGAGAAACACTTGGTCGAGCTGCTCTACGTTCGAGGCGACGTTGTACTGCGTGAGCATCACGCCTTTGGGCTCGCCGGTCGAGCCGCTCGAAAAAATAATCGTCGCAAGATCATCAAGGCGCGCAACGCGCTCCGCGCCGGCGAACCGCATCAGCGCGCGGGCCGGCAGCAAAATTGCAGCGAGTGCCGCGGCCAGGCGCTCGGAGGATTTCGGCTCCTTCGCGAGATCTTCCAGCAAGATGGTTTCGGCCGGCGGCTGAATGTGCACGCGCTCCAGAAAAGCGCGCGAGGAGATAATCGTCTTGAGATTGCATTGCTTTGCGCACGACGCCAACGTGTCATTCGACACTGTGTAGTTCAAATTCACCGGCACTTTGCCCATCAACATCGCCGCGAGATTCACCAGCGCTCCGGGAATCGACGGCGGCAGCAGAATGCCTACCATTTCCTGGCCGCGCCAATGCGTTCGCAATCGGCGCGCCAGGAATAGCGTGCGGGCCAGCACCGCGAGGAAATTCAGCCGCGGCGTTTGTCCGTCCGCCATCGCGAAGCGCAACGGATGCCTTCGCGCCGTGTGCACAAACGAACGCGGCAGCGTGTGCATGCGATCTTTGCGCCGGGCGAAAGCCTTCGCGCCCAGGTCTTGCACCGCTTGGCGCGCTTCCGTGGAAGTCGCGGTCGCCGGCAAAGGCTCGCCGAACGTGACCCTCACCGGATAGGGCAGGTGCCGGGGAAACTTCCACAGAAACTTCCCGCCCGCGAAGCTGAAGATCGAGCCCCAGACACCGTCCAGATGAACCGGAATAATCGGCGCCTCCACGCCCTTCATGATTCGTTCCATGCCGCGGCGGAATGGCAGCATCTGGCCGATCCGCGTCATCTGTCCTTCGGGAAAAATGCACACCAGTTCGCCGTTCTGCAGCGCTTGCGTGGCCTCGCGCAACGAATGAATCATTTCGCGCGGGCCTTGATCGGAGGCGATGGGAATTACGCGCAATATTTTCGCGAAAGGCTTTACCAGAGGATGCTCGTACGATCCCCGGAACATCAGAAAGCGTACAGGGCGGTCCAGCGACGCGATCAGAAACGCGGCATCCGCCATGGATACGTGATTCGGAGCCAGCAGCGCCCCGCCCCTTGCGGGAACGTTTTCGCGGCCGGCCAAGTCCAGCCGGTACAGCGTGTGCGTCACGATCCAGAGCAGCAGCCGGAGCAGCGAGTCCGGCAACAAGTACAGCACGTAACCCGTAGCCGCGAATGTTGCTAACGACGTCCAAAGAAAAATCGCTCCGGGGCTCAGATGCGCCCAGTGAGATAGCGCATAATACGCGCCCGACGCGACGCCCACTCCCACGAACGAAAGCCAGTTCGCCGCGCCCAGAACTCCGCCTTTGTGCTCCTCCGCCGGAATGTGCTGGATCAGCGCGCTGACCGGCACGATGAAGAATCCGCCGGCGAACCCGAGTCCCGCGAGAAGCAGCAGCACAGCCTGAAAGGAGAGTCCCGGAATCGCAAGGCAAAGACCGAGAATGCTCATACCCAGAGCGCCGAGCGGAACGAGCCCATACTCGATTTTTCCGCCCGACAGGAATCCCGCCGCCATGCTGCCGACACCGATTCCAACAGCTACCGCTGCTTGCAGAAGGCCGCCGTGCGTGGAGTCCAGATGGAGAACGTCTTGGCCATACAGAAAAATATTGAACTGCAATAGCGCGCCGACGAAGAAGAAGTATGTGTTTCCCACCACCGCGAGCCACAAGACGCGATCGCCGCGAATCAGCTTCATCGGAGACCAAACATCGATCAACGAGAGGGCGTTAAATGTTTTAGCCGGGTCGGCGGCCGGAACGCGGCTGATTCCCAGGCTGCACAGCAGGCCTACCACCGTAAATCCGAACAAAATCGCTCCAGAATAGATTTGGTGTCCGTTGAAAGCATCCGCCAGCAAAGCCCCGCAAACGCTTCCGCCCAGAATTCCAAGGAATGTTCCCAATTCGAGTACGCCATTGCCCCAGGAAAGTTTTTCCGCCGGCAAGAGCTCGGGCAGCAGCCCGTATTTGGACGGGCCGAAGAGCGCGCCTTGCGTGCAAACCAGAAAGATCGCCGCCAGCGCCAAGGGAAAATCCGGCTTTGCCAAAGAAAGCACGGCCAGCAGCATCACGCCAATCTCAAAGACCTTCGTCCACAGGGTGACACTGCGTTTGCTGAAGCGATCGGCGAGATAGCCGCCGCTAAGGGAGAACAAAATGAAAGGAGCAGCGAAGAGCACTCCGACGAGGAATTCAAGTTGGTCGCGCTGCGCTTTGTCTTTCTTCAGCGCCAGGACCAGGTAAATTATCAGGAATTTCAGCGCATTTTCGTTGAAGGCGCCCTGGAACTGCGTGGCAATCAGGCTCCAGAAACCGCGCCGCCAATTCCATTTAGATTGCGGCGTGGCAAGGTTTCCGTCTGCAGACATAGCGTCGCACCCACGCTGTTAGTGGAACCGAGAGATGCAACGATTCTAGCAGGCCGCACGGGACCTGCATTCCTCGGCAGCGCCAACTGTGACGAAAACGTTTGCTTCCGCGTCGGCTGGCGTCTTCGCCGACGTGCGTGACCACCATGCAAAGCCACGATAGGATAGTGCCGCGCGAAGGAGCAGAAATGAAAAACGCCACCGCCAAGCAAAAATCCGTATTGATCACCGGCGCGACCGATGGTTTGGGCAAGGCGCTGGCGCTGCTGCTGGCGGAGCGCGGGTATCGCGTGTTCGCCGCCGGCCGCTCGCCGGAGAAGCTCGTGCATCTTGATAGCGTGGCGCGCGAGAAGAGATTGCCGCTCGAGAGCGTCGCTCTCGATGTTTGCAGCGATACTTCGGTGCACTCGGCAGTCGACGCGGTACTCACCAAGGCGGGCGCGATCGACGTGCTGGTCAACAATGCCGGCGTGAATTACACCGCCGCGGTGGAAGATCTCAGCATGGAGGACTGGCGCGCCCAATTTGAAACGAATGTTTTTGGCGTGCTACGGGTCACGCGCGCGGTTCTGCCGCAAATGCGCGCGCGGCGCAGCGGCCGCATCCTGATGATGAGCTCGCTCTCCGGGCTCGTGACTCCTCCCACGCAAGGAGCCTACAGCAGCAGCAAGCATGCGCTCGAAGGCCTCAGCAATGCGCTGCGCATGGAGCTGTACCCGTTTGGGATAGATGTTGTGTTGATCGAACCGGGCTACATCGTCACCGGCATTCAGAAGGCTGCTGCTGAACTCTCCAGACCCTACCTGGAAAAGGGCGGCCCGTACGCGCCTCTGTACGCCCGATTTTTCACCAGCGTCAATGACACCCGCGCCAAATCCAGAACCACGCCTGAAGACTGCGCGCAAGTCATGCTGCACGCCATTGAAACGCCGCGGCCAAAGCCTCGCTACGGGGTGACTTCACTCGCGCTGCTTGTGAAGTGGAGCAAGCGCCTGCTCTCGGACAGCGCCGTAGACGCCATGTTGCGGCGGCGCTACGGCATCACACGCGAAACGTAGAGCTCTTCTCCCGCTCTACGGGTTGGACGCCTGAAAGGACAAGCTGTTTTCTCGCAGCTCTTCCCAGCGCTTTCGCCAGGCTTCGTGGAGTGGGCTCTCCGCATAATCGGCGGCCGCTTCGGGGCTAGCAAACTCGATAGCATAGACCCCGTCAAAGTCGCGGATCTGGTTGCGCTGCGTCTTTAACCAGATATTTTTGACTCCCGGAATTTTCGCGGACATGGTTTTGATGCCTGCCAGCGCCTGCTCCTTGTCATTTTGCGACGTGGTGTTCTTCCACTTGTAAACCACCATGTGGATTACGCTCTTCGGCTGCCCAAACTTGTTCTGCGCCGCAACACTCTGCGCGTGCCAATTCCCGGCTGCCACACCACATGCAAAGATACCTATTGCGGCTGCAATCTTGGACAGATGTTGTCCCAGAAATCCCATGAGTCTTCCTCCTCGATTTACACGCCACAGTTTATGTACAGCCACTAAGAGAAGCAACGCGGCGGCAGCGAAAGCGCGGAACATAAATTCCTCTGTAGGCCACGCCTCGCTGAATCGCCTTTGAAAATACAAAAGGCCCGGTGAACTTCCGCTCACCGGGCCTAAATCAAACCGTTAAGGATCTCAGGGCTTTGCAGGAGCCGCAGGCTTCGAATCGCTTGGCGGAATCGAAGCGGATTCCGGCGCCTTGGTTTCCGCGGAGCTCGCGTTGGTCGGTTTGGACGTGTCGCTGTTGTAGCGCGTGAGATAGGGCATGAACGGCGTCACTTCGAACGGCATCTTTTCCCGTTCAGCCACAGTGCCCACGGGCTTGCTCTTGATCAGGTCCAGCCGGTCGTACCAAACGTCGAGCTTGACGCGTCCGCCAATCGGAAGCGCCGCGATCATTTGCGGATTCTTCTTTGCATCGGCATCAGCGGCCACGTTGCTCTTCAAATCCGCAATCGTCACTACCTTATCGCCCAGGTGCGCGGAGATCAGATTTGGAATTTCCTTCTGCCGCGCCTGCAGCGCCGCAAGAAAAAGCTTGGCGTTCGCAAGCTGGTTCTTATAGGGCGAATTGTTCAGCAGTTCCAAGGCTTTCGTGCTCGCGGCCTGCTCTTCCTCGGGAGTCCGCGCGAAGCCAAAATGCCGGAACGTATCTTTATCATCGACCAGCAACTGGTCAAAGAACGCATAGG